>Ga0180121_10000351_pt1 | contig 18964 bp, 15 predicted proteins | sample AntDrymUQ5402106_2_FD_129676 | JGI IMG/M metagenome (GOLD analysis project Ga0180121, IMG submission 129676) | Polar desert sand microbial communities from Dry Valleys, Antarctica - metaG UQ540 (21.06) (version 2) (version 2) | ecosystem: Environmental > Terrestrial > Soil > Desert | place...
AATTGGTACAATGATCTATAATCAGCAAAAGCACGAATTTGTGGTACGGAAAGGTCCCATTTTTGCCAATTTTATTCTCGCAGATGAAATTAACCGGGCTCCTGCCAAAGTGCAAAGTGCACTCTTGGAAGCGATGCAGGAAAGGCAGGTAACCATTGGTGACAGCAGCTATCCTCTTGATGAACCCTTCCTGGTCCTCGCCACTCAAAATCCACTCGAACAGGAAGGAACATATCCATTGCCAGAGGCCCAGCAGGATCGTTTTATTATGAAAGTGATAGTAGACTATCCTTCCAAAAAAGAAGAACAGCTAATCATACGGCAAAATGTCCAGGGAACAAAAGTTCCCGACATCGGACAGGTGGTATCTATTCAGGAAGTGACACAGGCGAGGAGCCTGGTGAAACAGGTGTACATGGATGAGAAGGTGGAAAATTATATACTTGATATTGTTTTTGCGACGAGGTATCCTGAAAAATACCGGCTTGATAAATTAAAACCCCTCATTGCTTATGGCGGATCTCCACGGGCAAGCATCAATCTTGCACTTGCGTCGAAGGCGCATGCTTTTCTCAGCAAACGTGGATACGTGATACCGGAGGATGTCAGAAGTATATCAATGGATGTTTTAAGACACCGCATCGGGCTTACCTATGAAGCAGAAGCTGAAAATGTAGAGGTGGGAAATGTTGTAGATGAAATTTTAAGAGCAATACCGGTTCCCTGATAAATTTTTTTGATGCTTACAACAACTGAAATAGCCAAGAAGGTTCGTGAACTCGAGATTAAAAGTAAAAAGCTTACCCGTCATTTATTTAAGGGAGAATATCATAGTGCTTTCAAAGGAAGGGGAATGTTGTTCAAAGAAGTAAGAGAGTACCAGCACGGGGATGATGTTCGCTTTATCGACTGGAATGTTTCCGCAAGGTTCAATCATCCATTCAGTAAAGTCTTTGAGGAAGAAAGGGAATTGACAGTAATGTTGCTGGTTGATATCAGTGCAAGTTCTTCGTTTGGTACAACTGGATTGAAGCGTGACCTTGCGACAGAAATCAGTGCAGTAATCGCATTTTCAGCGGTAAGTAATAATGACAAGGTTGGGGTCCTGTTTTTCAGCAATGAAGTTGAACTTTTTATTCCTCCCAAAAAAGGACGCGACCACGTATTGTTCATTGTAAGAGAATTATTGACCGTAAAACCCAGGCGAAAAGGAACAAATTTGTCGGAGGCTTTCCGTCGTTTCACAAATGCCACCCGGCAGCGTTGTATCGCCTTTCTTTTGAGTGACCTGCTCGATAGTAATTTCGAAGATGCACTCAAAGTTGCAGGGAAAAAACACGATTTAATAGGAATCAAAGTTTATGATAAAATGGATATGCAGTTGCCTGAAATCGGATTACTGGAAATCGAAGATGCTGAAACCGGACAAAAAAAATGGCTGGATACCAATGATTACCTCGTCAGGCAAAATTACCAGGCTTCTTTTTTCCAACACACTGATTATTGCAAAAATATTTTCCGCAAATCAGGCTGTGAACTTTTGCACATTCGTACAGACGAAGATTATGTAAAAGTGTTACAGAAGTTCTTCATCAGCAGAAATTAAAAATATGATGATGAAATGCGGAAACTTTTATACTCTTACCTTTTTTTTCTTCTTGCACGCTTTTACGATTTCTGCACAGGTAGCCATAAAGGTTGCACCTGACCGTTATAGAATACTCATTGGTGAACCGGTAACACTTTCAATAAATGGATATTTTCCTTTAGGAGTTGAGGTTACATGGAATCTTCCGGATAGCCTTCCGCATTTCGAATACCTTGAGAAGGGGAAAATTGATACCATAGAATCGATCGATGGAAAGAAAATAACCCAGACTATTAAGATCACAAGCTTCGATTCAGGCAGATGGGAAATTCCATCGTTTCGTTTCATGGTAGGAAATAAAGCATATTATTCCGATACAGTAATGGTTGATGTTGCATTTACTCCTTTTGATCCGGATGCGGATTATCGTGATATAAAGGATATTGAAGATGCAGGAAGTCAAAAATTAAATTACATTCCCTGGATCATTGGCATTGGAACGATCATATGTTTCGCTGTGATCTATTTATTATCAAAGAAAAAGCCTGCTGTTATTACAGCAACGCAAGCTGAAGCCGCTTTCACAGCTTTCGAGGAAGCCATGCGTGCAATGGCTGAATTGAGAAAGAAAGGCTGGCCGGCTAATGGGGAGGTAAAATTGTACTATACATTGTTAAACCAGATATTAAGAGAATTCCTTTCCCGGAAATTGAAAATCCCTACACAGGACAAAACAAATGAAGAATTAATTGTTGAATTGAAACAATTGGACCTTCCGTCCAATTTGATTCAGCAAATAGCTCAGGCATTGCGAATGAGCGATTTTGTAAAGTTTGCAAAATATCAACCTGCAATGATTGATAATCAGAATAACTATAATATCATTGAATCCGCCATTAAAATGGTGAATAATATCCATTAAGTTTGATTACAGAGTGGCTGCATAATATCGTCTTCGCCTATCCGCAGTATTTTTTTCTGCTTTTCCTGATTCCCCTGATGGTTTTCTGGTATATGCATAATAACATGAATCAGCATTCTTCTATGATCGTGTCTGGGATAAGGAACATTTCAGGCAATTCCTGGAAAGTATTTTTTCGTCATATGCTTTTCGTTATAAGATTGCTGGCTATAGCTTGTATCATTACTGCACTGGCAAGACCTCAGTTAAGAAATGACGAGCAGATTATTACCGGTGATGGGGTTGATATTATGTTGTGTATGGATGTGAGTGGAAGTATGCTGGCCCAGGATTTTACACCCAACAGGTTGGAGGCTATGAAGCAGATTGCTGCTGAATTTGTTGATAGCAGGCTCACCGACAGGATTGGGTTGGTAATTTTTGCGGGTGAAAGTTTCACTGCCTGTCCCTTAACCAGCGATCGCAATGTTTTAAAAAATCAGATCTATAGTGCCCAAAGTGGGTTCATGGCAGATGGGACCGCCATCGGAGATGGCTTATCCACCAGTGTGGAGCGGTTGAAAGCAAGTAAAGCAAAAAGCAGGCTGGTGATATTACTAACCGACGGAGAAAACCAGGGTGGATTGATAGATCCGCTCACTGCCAGAGAAATAGCAAAATCAGTCGGAATTAAAGTATATACAATTGGTATGGGAACAGATGGTTATGCGCCGGCTCCTATGTATACACCTTCAGGTACGGTCACGTTACAGCAGCAAAAAGTGAATATTGATGAGAAATTACTACGTTCCATTGCTTCTGAAACCGGTGGCATGTATTTCCGTGCACGCGATAACTCAGGCTTGAAAAATATTTATGTTGAAATTGACAAACTGGAAAAATCTAAAATTGAAATAACAGCTCTTAAACGCTTTACAGAGAAATTTTTTCCCTTCGCCATAGCGGCTGCCATATTTCTTTTGATTGAATTGCTGTTGAGATATTCTGTATTCAGGAAATTCCCGTAAGAATTAAAAATGCAAAATTAAGAATTAAAATAAGCAATTAATGCTGCTGGGAGTCTTTTATTCTATGTACTCACCGTATTTTCAGAATATTTTTATGATACAGAATTTTACATTTTACATTTTTAATTTATAATTCTCTGAAAGCTACAGTTTACAAATCAACCGGCAGCTGGTATGCAGTCAAAGATGAGAGTCGAACAGTATACCAGGCTCGTATTAAAGGAGTGATGCGAATGGATCATATAACTTCCACCAATCCGATTGCTGTAGGAGATGAAGTGGAAATAGAAATGGAGAATGAAGGAGAACGTACTGTCATGATTGTTGAGATTTATCCGAGAAATAATTATATCACCCGTCAATCTCCGGCCCACCGGATGCAACAACACATTATTGCATCCAATATCGATCAATCAATGCTTTTTGCTACACTTAAAGATCCACGCACCTCCCAGGGATTTATAGATCGCTTTATCGTCACCTCCGAAGCATATCATATTCCGGCAATTATTGTAGTAAATAAAATTGATCTTTTCAAGAAAAAGGAACAGCAAAAATTCGACGAATTACATGCGATGTATACGAAGATCGGCTATAAGGTTATGGCGATCTCGGTAGAAAAAAATAACGGGATTGAGGAATTGCGGGAATTGCTGAAGGATAGGGTTTCCTTAATGAGTGGGCATTCTGGTGTTGGAAAGTCGTCCTTCATTAATTTAATTTTACCGGATCTGGAGCTGAAAACCCGTGATGTAAGTGGTTGGAGTGGCAAAGGAATGCATACCACCACTTTTGCTGAGATGTTCGATCTTCCATTTGGGGGAAGCATTATTGATACTCCCGGAATGCGTGAATTTGGTATTGTGAATATTGAAAAGCATGAAATTTCTCACTACTTCCCGGAAATGAAAGTGTTGATCAATGATTGTCAGTTTAACAATTGCCTCCACATTAATGAACCAGGTTGTGCAATAAAAAAGGCCCTCGATGAGGGCCGTATTCATTTGGAACGTTATTTCAGTTATCTGAATATTGTTGATTCAATTGATGAAAAAACGTATTGATCTAAGACATATATTTCTTTGCCGAATGGATCATTAATTTATTCTCCAGAAATTTAGCTACTTCTACTACAGCATCGTTGTCATTGGTTGGGGCTTCCCTGAATTTTTTAGGATAAATCGAGATGCCTGTGTAAATGTTGTAGTGGAGGGTTAAAATATGATTGTTATACATGAAATCCCAGGTGAGTGTATCAAAGTCGTCTTCTTTATGTGTGAATCGGATCTCAAGTCCATCAGAAAGAATATTCGCTACTTCATAAAATCGTTTCAGGCCACAATCGTCATCTATGATCGCTTCGGTACAACCGAAGTCAGTACGTAAGGTAAGACTCATACGGGTGGATTTAGGGTTATCGAATAGGGTATAGAACGGAACTATGCTTTGAATTTTCTTGCTTTTGGTACTTTCTCTCCGCTCAGGATCCTTTCGGCGCCAACATTCTTACCATTACTTGGACAGCCGGATTTTGGTCTGAAAACACTACAGGAAGTTCCAAAGATAAAAAGGGCTGAAAGAAAGGAGAGAAGGAGGGTGCGACGTATCGTTTTCATAGAATTTATATATAGGATAATAACGTCTTTAAAGCTAATTAAATTATTCTGGATTTGCAATAAGGGGCTTAAAATCAGCCTACCTGGTCTCTGAACCAATCCGAATATTTGACATAGTTATTGGCTATCCTGTTGATTTCGCCGTTTATATGTTCAGGCGATGCTTCTTTAACCTTTTTAGCGGGAACTCCGGCGTAAATACTGCCAGGTTCCACCTGTGTTCCTTCCAGTACAACCGCCCCAGCCGCAATGATGCTGTTTGAACCTACTATGGCATTATCCATCACAATTGCTCCCATCCCGATTAATACATTATCATGAATCGTGCAACCGTGTACAATCGCAAGATGACCTATAGATACATTATGCCCGATAACAGCCTTTGTCTTTTTGAAAGTACAATGTATTACTGCCCCATCCTGAACATTTACTTTATTACCGATTCTGATACTATTTACATCTCCCCGTATCACCGCATTAAACCAAATACTACAATCATCACCAGTGATTACATCACCCACGATGGTGGCATTTGGGGCGATAAAACAATTGTTCCCGAATTGAGGGAAAATGCCGTCTACATGAAGGATGGTTGCCATGAGATGAAGGTAGGAAATAGGTATCAGCAACCAGCAACCAGCAACCCAGCAACCAGCAACCCAGCCCTGATACCCATTTCCTACTTTTGCACATGACCAACCGTGAACTCTTCTTCAAACACCTCGCTCAGACTTCTCCCTCACCGATTGCACTTGAAATAATGCAGGCAAAAGGAACGATACTGGTTGACAGAGAAGGGAAAGAATACATCGATTGCATTTCCGGCATAAGTGTTTGTAATATCGGTCATGGGCATCCGAAAGTAATAAAAGCTATAAAAAAACAGGCGGACAATTATCTGCATGTATTGGTTTATGGTGAAATGATTGAAACACCCCAGGTGAAATTCGCTGAAATGCTTACACAGCAGTTGCCCCCGTTTCTGAATTCAGTTTACTTTACCAATTCCGGAACGGAAGCGACTGAAGGAGCAATGAAACTCGCCAAAAGATTCACCGGCCGGCCTGAAATGGTTGCTTTTAATAAAAGTTATCACGGATCAACCCAGGGTTCTTTGAGTATCATTGGTGATGAGCATTGGAGGAATGCTTTTCGTCCATTGTTACCCGGAGTGTTGCATCTGGAATATGATGACTTTAATTCAATCAGGATGATCACTGAAAAAACCGCTTGCGTGATTGCGGAGACGATCCAGGCGGAGGCGGGCGTCATCGTTCCATCGAAACAGTGGATGCAGGCGCTGCGTGATAAATGTACGGTTACAGGCACTTTACTGGTGCTTGATGAAATCCAAACCGGATTTGGCAGAACTGGAACGATGTGGGCGTTTGAACAATTTGGGATCGTACCTGATATATTATTATTGGGAAAAGCTCTTGGAGGCGGAATGCCAATGGGTGCATTTATTGCCAGCGGATCTGTTATGGAGTCTTTGGCCAGTGACCCTGTACTCGGACATATCACCACCTTCGGTGGACATCCTGTATGTTGTGCGGCAGGACGTGCAGCGATGAAAGTGTTGTTGAAAAAAAACCTGATAGCTGACGTTCAGAAGAAAGAACAGTTATTTAATAAACTGTTGTCTCACCCTGTGATTAAAAAGGTACGATCAAAAGGATTACTGATTGCTGTGGAATTTGCAGGTGCAGCAACAACAAAGAAAGTGGTAGATGATTGTATTGAAAAGGGGGTGTTGACTGACTGGTTTTTATTTGCAGCAAATTGTTTGCGCCTGGCTCCTCCACTTACGATAACGGAAAAAGAAATCAGGAAAAGTTGCGGGGTTATTTTGGAAGCGATAGAATTAAACTCATAGGCACATGAGACACATAGGGGTCACATAGATTTCCTATGTGTTATTCTATGTGCCTCATGTGCCTAAGTGTTAAACTATTTTTTCCTTTCAGAATTTATCTCAACAATCATTTCAATTTCAACAGCCATATTGTTGGGAAGTGAACACATGCCTACGGCAGATCTAGCATGTTTTCCTTTTTCACCGAAGATCTCTACCATCAGGTCTGAAAATCCATTGATCACTTTTGGATGTTCGGTAAAATCTTCTTCACAATTTACCATTCCGAGCACTTTTACGATCCGTTTAACCTTATCGAGATTGCCGAGTGAAGCCTTGAGAGCTGCTAATTGACGGATTGCAGTAAGTCTTGCTGCTTCATATCCTTCCTGGATGCTTAGATCTTTTCCGACTTTGCCTGTTATATAGCTGCCATCTGTTTTTAATGGTCCTTTTCCCGCAAGAAATAAAAGATTCCCGGTACGCACTGCACTGACATAATTAGCTATTGGCCTGGCATCTTCCGGAAGCAAGATCCCTTTTTCTTCCAGGAGTTTTTCTATGTTTTGTGCGAAAAGAGAGGATGACAAAACCAGGAATAGAGGGAAAAGGATTGATTTCATACCGTCAATTTAAAAGCTTGTTTTAAGTGGATGAGCGGATTGTTCATAGCACGTAGTGAAATTTATTGCTTCGGCACTTTTATTAATTCATAAATAAGTGCGGCCAGTATTGCTCCCACAACGGGTGCTATTACCGGTATCCATGCATATGACCAGTCGCTGGTACCCTTTCCCCTGATTGGTAAAAGTGAATGCACAATACGGGGTCCGAGATCCCGTGCAGGGTTGATCGCATAACCAGTGGGCCCTCCGAATGATAAACCGATACCCAGTACTAATAATGCAACAGGCAGCGCATCAAGTCCACCCAGACTGCTGGCCGGAGAGGCAAGGTGCAAAACGCCCATCATGAAAATAAAAGTGCCGGTACATTCAGTCATAAAATTATTTGTAGAATGACGCAAAGCCGGTCCGGTACAGAATACGGCGAGTTTGTTATTTGCATTGGTGGTTTCATCGAAATGCTGTTTGTATGCAATCCATACGATCACAGACCCCACCATTGCGCCCGTCAGTTGTGCAAGCAGGTACACGGGAACATCTTTCCAGGGAAAATCACCCATGGCTGCAAAGCCTAGTGTTACCGCCGGGTTCAGGTGAGCTTTGCTATACCACGATGAAATAAATACTCCAGCAAATACAGCCATCGACCATCCGAAAGTAATGGCAATCCAGCCAGCATTATTACCTTTTGTTTTGTCGAGAACCGCATTTGCTACTACGCCATTTCCGAGTATGATCAGGATTGCGGTTCCAAGAAATTCCCCGATGAAATCAGTCATGTCAGTTGGTTTTGTTTAGAAAAAATAAGAAAAAACTATGAGTTGTTTTCTATTGGGAGATAGTTTACTGCCATTGCAGTAAACTCTTCTACCTGCGTGGCCTCCCATTCGATACCCTTTCCCAATTCAATTGCCATATACTGAGCTACCAAAGGCGCAGCAGCCATTGCTGCTTTTGCATCAAGTAAAAGAGATCTGGTTCTTCTGGACAATACATCTTCCACTGTCATGCTGTATTCATTTCGAACTGACCAGATCACATCGGCCACCCTGTATGGAAGATCCGGATGTAACAGTGTCGAATAACCGCTTTCTAAGGAAAGTTTTTCAACATCGTTTCGGTCACTTCCATAATAATAATTGTAATCGTCAACCGATGCCGAACTATCATTTCCATGCAGTTCCAGGTCTTTTGTTTTGCATTGTCTTTGCGCCAGGCCTGATTTTATTGCGGCTAAATTTATTACGTCCTCTGCCATTTTTCTATAAGTTGTCCATTTTCCTCCAAGTACACTGATCAATCCGGAATTGGATATTACAATGGAATGATCTCTGGAGATAGCGGCAGTTTTCTTTGCAGTATTTTTTACCAAAGGCCTTAACCCTGCAAATACACTTTTGATATCATCATACGATGGTTCTTTAGTCAGGTAGCGAGCAATGTGTTCCCGTATGAAATCAATTTCTGATTTTAATGCAACAGGTTCAGAGGTAATTTGACTGACCGGTGTATCCGTTGTGCCAACAATAATGCGGTTATGCCAGGGTACAGCGAATAAAACCCTTCCGTCATCTGTATGCGGCACCATAATAGCGGAATTGCCTGGTAAGAAAGATTTATCAAATACGAGATGAATGCCCTGGCTTGGAGTGATCGTAATTTCTTTATCAATCTCATCTAACTGCTGCAAATTATCAGAAAATACGCCGGTTGCATTGATCACACACCTGGAATGAACATGGTATGTATTGTTTTGTAACTGATCTTCTGCCTTAACCCCTATGATACGTGTTCCATTTTTGATGAAACCCGAAATTTTACAATAATTTATAATGACTGCGCCCTGCTCTGCTGCTGTTTGAGCCAGGTTGATCGCAAGGCGGGCATCATCAAACTGGCCGTCATGATATAAAACTCCGCCGCGCAGACCTTCTGCATCCAGCGAGGGGGCATGTTGCAATACTTCTTCCTTCGATAATATTTCAGAAGGTCCCAGTCCCAGGCTGCCACTCATCCAATCGTACACTTTTAATCCTATTCCATAATAAGGTCCTTCCCACCATTTATAGTTGGGAACAATAAAGGATTGATTTTTTACGAGATGGGCGGCATTTTTTTTGAGTATGCCTCGTTCCTTCAGTGCTTCCATTACCAGTTTAATATTTCCCTGTTGCAGATACCTCACTCCGCCATGTACAAGTTTTGTGGAGCGGGACGAAGTCCCTTTTGCAAAATCATATTCTTCAAACAAAATTGTTTTATACCCTCGGGAAGCAGCATCAACAGCAGTTCCCAGACCCGTAGCACCTCCTCCAATAATGCAAATATCCCAGGGGGTATTGGAAGTTTCGAGTAGTTTGATATGGTCAGCGCGTGTCAGGAAATTAGTTATCAGGTATCAGGTATCAGGTCTCAGCAAGCAACTTCTGACAAAATTATTCCTTTCAAAGAAAACACTATTCATATTACCAACAACCAACAACCAGCAACCAACAGCCAGCAACCAACAACTTTAAACTATGAACTAAGAACTAAGAACTAAGAACTAACCCCCTCCTCCGCCCACTCAATACTTGCCCTAACCGCTCGTTGCCAGTTCTTTCTCAAATCCTGAACCTGTTCAGGAGGCATTGAAGGGGTGAATTTTTTATCTGCCTTCCATTGTTGTTGCAATGCTGATACACTCTCCCAATAACCCACTGCGAGTCCTGCCAGGTATGCAGCTCCCAATGCGGTGGTTTCATATATTGTTGGTCGTACGACAGGCGTTTGAAGAATGTCGCATTGAAACTGCATTAATGCATTGTTGACTGTTGCACCACCATCTACTCTCAATTCCCGGATTGCAATGCCTGCATCTGATTCCATTGCTTTTAATACATCTGTTGTCTGGTAAGCGATGCTTTCCAGCGCTGCTCTTGCAATGTGAGACTGGTTAGTTCCCCTCGTTAATCCAAAAATGGCTCCGCGTGCATGTTGCTTCCAGTGAGGTGCACCTAATCCTGCAAATGCGGGAACAAAGTAGACACCATCATTATCTGTAACTTTTGAAGTAAGTGTTTCAACTTCTCCGGAATTCCTGATGATCTGTAGTCCGTCACGCAACCATTGCACTACGGCCCCGGCAATAAAAATACTCCCTTCCAGCGCATACTCTACCTTGCCATCGATCTTCCAGGCAATAGTGGTGATCAGATTATTGTGCGACATCACCGCTTTCGTACCAGTGTTCATCAGCATGAAACATCCGGTGCCATAAGTATTTTTAACCATCCCCGGTTGTGTGCATAGTTGTCCGAATAATGCTGCCTGTTGATCTCCGGCGATACCGGCAATGGGAATATTTGCATGCCGGACTACAGCCTCTGTTATTCCATATACTTTACTCGAAGGCATTACTTCGGGTAACACCTGTTTTGGAATATCAAATAATTGCAGCAGTTCCTCATCCCATTCACAGGAATGAATATTAAACAACAATGTGCGGGAAGCATTGGAGACATCTGTAATATGTAGTTTTCCTCCGGACAATTTCCAGACCAGCCAGCTGTCTACAGTGCCGAAAGCTAGCTCTCCCTTTTTTGCGCGTTCACGCATACCCTTCACTTCATCGAGAATCCATTTGAGTTTCGTAGCGGAAAAGTATGCGTCAATAATTAAACCTGTTTTTGTGCGGATCATATTTGCATGACCTGCTGCTTTCAAGGCGTCGCAATAACCGGCCGTACGTCGGTCCTGCCAGACAATTGCATGATAAACGGGTACTCCTGTTCTTCTATCCCAAACAATCGTCGTTTCCCGCTGATTGGTAATTCCAATGGCCGCTACGTCTTCTGTATGAATATTTTTTTTTGCGATCACCTCAGCCATTACACTGAATTGCGAAGACCATATCTCCTCTGCATCGTGCTCAACCCAACCTGGTTTGGGAAAGAATTGCCGGAATTCCTTCTGTGCCTGGGTTGAAATTTTTCCGGAATGATCAAAAAGAATTGCTCTTGAACTTGTTGTACCCTGATCCAGTGCGAGAATAAATTTTTCTGACATGCATTCGTTTTGGAAAAGGTAAGGGTTTCACGCATAGTTGCAAAGGAAATGCAAAGCTGCAAGAGGTTTGGGACTTTGTCTGCACTTCTTTGGATGAAACTATCCTGATCTATTTAAACATTCCTTTTTTTCATTTCAAATCCACGATTTTCAATACATTGAAAAAAATTGTTGCCATTATGAATTGTAATGTATTGCAAACAGGACTTCGAATCCTGGCGATTTCAGGAAGTATGGTCCTGGTGGGAGCAGTGCTCGCTTCTTATAAGGGAAAGGGTGTGTCCGGTTATTTAAACAGCAATGTTTCTTTTGCTGATACTGCAAAAAAGGATACAGTAAAATATACTACCTACAAGGATCTCCCATTGAAACCTGCGCGTAAGATTTCCTTCAACACTGAAGAGGGAACCTGGATGTCCGTCGACATCAGTCCCGATGGACAAAACCTGTTGTTTGATCTTATGGGTGATATTTATTCGCTCCCGGTTTCGGGAGGTAAAGCAACTGCCATCACAAAAGGATTGGCATTTGACACCCATCCCCGCTACAGTCCTGATGGAAAAAAAATCCTCTTTACTTCTGATCGCAGCGGATCAGAGAATATCTGGTATATCGACACTGAAAAAAAAGATACCATACAGGTCACCAAAGACAGGGATCAGAATTTTCCTTCAGCAACCTGGACTCCTGATGGTAATTATATTATTGCAGCTAAAGGAAGGTTGGATGTAAAATTATGGATGTATCATAAAGATGCCGGTGGGGGAGTGCAGATAATCGAAACACCCAACATGAAAACAATTGATCCTGCAGTGAGTCCTGATGGCAGATATATTTATTATTCACAGCGGAATGGCCCCTGGACATACAATGCACCGATGCCTCAGTATTCAATAGGTATGTATGATCGTGATAATGCGAAGCAGAGTACGATCGCAGCCCGATACGGATCTGCTTTTACACCGACCCTCTCGAAAGATGGCAAATGGATGGTTTATGGTTCGAGATATGAAGACAAGACAGGACTGGTTCTTCGCAATCTTGAAAATGGTGACGAGAAATGGCTGTCATACCCCGTACAGCGGGACGACCAGGAATCAATTGCAACAATGGGCGTCCTGCCGGCAATGGCTTTCGCTCCGGATAATAAATCGGTGATCGCTTCTTTCGGAGGAAAAATTTACCGGATAGCCATAGACGGTAGTAAGTCAACTGAAATTCCTTTTACTGCAAACGTTTCACTTGAACTGGGTCCACGCCTCCATTTCAAATATCCTGTTTCAGATACTTCCCATTCTTTAGCCACCCAGATACGAGATGGAGTACCATCACCCGATGGAAAGAAACTTGCTTTCACCGTGTTGAACCGATTATACGTGATGGATTATCCCAAGGGAACTCCCAGGCGGATTACGGCAAACGAATTTACGGAGGCACAACCAGCATGGTCGCCGGATGGCAATACCATTGTCTTTACAACCTGGTCGGCTGAAGGTGGAAATTTGTATAAAGTGAATGTGAATGGAAAGGCTGTAATTCAAAAAATAACAAAAGAGCCGGCATATTACGCAAACCCGGTATGGACATGGAAAGGAGATCGAATTGTTTTTGTACGTGGGAAATTGAGAACTTATAAAGAATCAATCGGGCCGGTAGCTAACAGTTCAGAAAATCAATTGTGCTGGATTCCTGCAAATGGAGGAGAGATCACTGTAATTGATAAGACAAACTTTCGCGCGAATCCGCATTTTGTTAAAGGCGAAGACAGAATTTATTTGAACCAGAGTGGTAATCTGATATCGATCCGATGGGATGGGACAGATGAAAAAACGCACGCGCGTATCACTGGGATTACCACCTATGGGATCAGCAATTTTAAAGACGAGGCCCACCAGCATGAAATAAATTCGCGCGATTTCTGCCTGTTGAGTGAAAAAGCAGCCCAGGAAATGGAATTGATGTTGCCTTCTTCTGCAAACCAGATCACGCTGGCACCTGACGGGAGCAAAGCATTGGCCGTTGTTAACAACGAAATATTCCTTGTAACGATACCAAAAACCGGAAAGGTTGCCAATATATCTGTTGCCGATCCGTCTTCATCTTCTTTCCCCGCAAAAAAATTAACTGAAATAAGTGGTGAGTTTGCAAGCTGGGAAGCAGATGCAAAAAAAATACACTGGTCGATCGGTAACGGACATTTTGTTTATAACGTTGATAAAGCACAGGCTTTTGATGATAGTGTGCGATTGGCAAAAAAAGAAGAGGACAGAAAAAAAGCAGACTCGGTTTCAAAAGCCAAACCCGCAGATACTACTCGTCCGAAGGAAATGAGTTCCGTATTGAAAGTTGATACTCTCTCGCCAAAATCTGATTCCCTGGCAAAAAAACCATCAGACAAAAAAGAAGAACCAAAATATAAAGCTGAAGAAGTTCAGGTGAAAGTTTATTATCCAAAAGATATTCCCACTGCTACCGTTTTATTAAGAGGTGCAAGGATCATTACGATGAATGGCGCCGAAGTAATTGAGAATGGGGACATCCTGGTGGTGAATAATCGGATACAGGGTGTGGGGGTAAGTGGCTCGTTAACGGTACCCGCCAATGCAAAAGTGATTGATGTCGGTGGCAAAACGATACTACCCGGTTTTGTGGATACACATTCACATATGTGGACCCAATGGGGATTGCATAAAAATCAATCCTGGATCTACACAACCAATCTTGCATACGGGGTAACCACCACGAGAGATCCGCAAACTGCCACAACAGATGTACTCACTTACGGAGATATGGTAGATGCAGGAAGAATGCCCGGGCCAAGAGTGTATTCCACCGGACCAGGGGTTGGGTTCTGGATGTACAACATACGTGATTCCGCACATGCAAGTAATATCCTGAAGCAATACAGTAAGTATTACAACACACGGTATATTAAAATGTATCTGACTGGTCCGCGACAGGTAAGACAGTGGATCATCAAAGCCTGCAAGGACCAGGGATTGCTCCCGACAACTGAAGGCGGATTGAATTTCAAACAGAATATGACCAACCTGCTTGATGGATATCCCGGCCATGAACATGCAATACCCATATATCCATTGTACAAGGATGTGATCCATACGATTGCTGAATCAAAAATGGCGGTTACACCGACGATGCTCGTTGCTTATGGAGGACCTTTTGCTGAAAATTATTTCTTTCAGACTGAGCAACCCTATAATGATAAAAAAATGCAGTATTTCATGCCATACGATGAGCTCGCTCCAAAAACACGTCGCGTTGGTGGGTGGTTCATGCCGGAAGAACACGTATATAAGAAGCATGCAAAATCGATGAAGTCTATGGTGGAAGATGGTGCACTGGCTGGCGTGGGAAGCCATGGAGAATTCCAGGGTCTTGGATATCATTGGGAGGTTTGGGCAATTCAAAGTGGAGGAATGAAAAATCATGACGCATTAAAGGTGGCCACCATCCTGGGTGCGGAAGCGTTGGGGTTAGATTATGACCTCGGCAGCATTCAAAAAGGAAAACTGGCGGATATAATCGTTCTTGATAAAAATCCACTTGAAAATATCCGTAATACAAATTCAGTTCGAATGGTAATGAAGAACGGAAGACTGTATAATGGTGACACGATGGATGAAATTTATCCTCAGGAAAGAAAGCTTGATAAGAGTGAATGGACTTTTGAGAAGCCGGTGAATACAACGGGATTGAAAGAATAAGAATTTCAGGGAAAACATAAGTAAGCAAAGGCGCAAAGAAAATCTTTTTGCGCCTTTGCTTACTTTGCCTCTTAAGTGAAACCTAAAACCCTACCCGGAAGCTTCCAAAAATTCCGAAACGCTTAACTTTTTCAATCGGTAATGGTCTTGGTAACACACGCCAGATGAAATCAAGACGAAATAATTTAAATATATTATCTACACCTGTGCCCACTTCCATGTAAGTACGTCCGTTAAGGGATTCAAATTTATATATAGATCCTGCAGGCATATTGAAGACACGGTTTTTTTCACTCAAGCTTCCGATCAACGCCCTGGCACTATAAAACTGGCGGAACTTTAATTTCTTAAGTAATGGTATGAAACCGAAGATCCCGTTTCCAATGTTATGTTCGAAATTGATACCGGCATATTGATCGTGCAAAAATTCGTACCGGTTCATCAGGTTAAACGCATATTTGTTATAATAATAAATTTCATTACCGGGCGCGATATCGAGCAGCATATATGGCAAGGTGCCCGAAGTTTTGCCACCGAAAAAATTATAGTAAATACTTCCGAAGGGAGGTAATTTGATATAATCAGAGATACTGCCCGTCAGTTTAGTATAATTATAGCTGCTTTTGAAAACGTCTTTTATGCCACGCGTAACTTTCATTTCAACGATCGGGTATAAGCTTCCAAGGCTGATCCTGTTAAATGTAGTTTCTAAAAATTTTTCCAGAAAAGCGTACCTGATCTTCACCGCTATTTCGGAAGTGGATAAAGGATTATTTTCATTCCCATTTACAAAAAGTGATTTAGGTGGAAGGTTTCGTAATGGATCGAAAGTTTTATGATTTCCGGTAACCGTTGCTGAAAATCCATTGTTCCACTCTTTGAAAACTTCTGCCTTTTTTTCATCGAGCATCAAAAATTTCAAAGGCACTCCTGCTTTTCGGACCGCTAAGGCAAAAATGTTATCCTGGCTAATTTCATCGTAATAGACCTGGCCGTAATCAATATCATGTTTATAAGCAATCTGCATGGAGAGACGTGGACTTTTATTGAAAAGGTATGTAGCATCCGCTTTATATTTATATTGCCTGTCACCGAATCCATATGCCAGGTAGCCGTGAAGGAAAACTTTTTTGCTGAAAGACGTGTTTGTACCAAGGTCAAATCGGAGACGTAGTCCTTCCTGTACATTATAAGTGATCCAGTTGAACCAGGGGCCGATTTCGTAGTTGCCAATATTCTTATACCCAACCGTGATGAAATAAACGGTGTTCGCATACCTGTTAAATGCCGGCATTTTCATCAGTGTATCTATCATCTGATAAATCCCTTTTTCATTTTTGGACAGGTTTTCATGGCGTGATTGATCCCAATATTCATCAGTCTTGTCTTTTGCTGCAATCGGGAGGACTGTCTCTTCCTGAATTTTATTTTTCAATAATTCATTTGTCACCGAAGTATCTTCTACCATAACATTCCGGTAAGTGGTAGTCTTTCGTCCTACGAATGATAATTTAGAATTGCCCAAAGGAGAAATATCGACTACAAATTTATCTTTGGCCAGGAACCAGGTTGTATCATCGATCAGTGAATATTCCTGTATAAGACTTAATTGGTCTACAAAATTAATGTTTGCCGCCTTGGATAAGCGGAGATTCATTTTCTGAACTGCGAAACTGGTATCGTGTACCCAGCAATCTCCTTCAAATGTATTTTCACCTTGGCGTTTAGGGGTAAATGTGAGATGAAAAAGCCTTCTTCCGGCTACATATTGAGTATCCAGTACCCGGTATTTATAATAGTTGTCACCGTTATCGCTGATCGGACTTATGAATTGTTTATCAAATACCGGAATGAAATTGCTATAAAAATTTACATTCTGTTCCATTCCGCCCAGCAATTTCGTTACACTTTCATTATTTACCCCGATCGTTTTGAAGCCCTTGAACACTTCTCTTCGTTTAATTGGGGATTTCTGGAAATAATAATCTGAGATGGTCTCTGTCAGGTACACCGGTAAAATGGGTGGCCCTTCACTCGTGTCCACATTTTCCAAAATGAATTTAAATGGGCGCATCAACCGTGTTCCCTGCCATTTATCCTTATTGATGTTCTTGATATCCAGCTCCAGTTTGTTATACAACTCATAAGAGAAATTCGCAAATCGATACCGGTCATTAAAGGCTTTACGACGCACAATTCTTCGCCACATCAAAAATCCGCGGTCTATCTTACGTTTTATAACTACTTCTTCGGTATACTTCCCCCTTTCTAAAAGAATATCAAAACGGATGATCCCGTCTTTTTCCTTGTGGAGCAGGTTCGAATCAATCGGTAAGAAATAATCTTTATAACCTACATAGGTCACAACCAGCGTATCTACAGGCCATTGATCAAAGCGGAACGCAAATCCACCTGCTGAATCACTAAGCCTGCCTGATGTTGTTTTTTTGAATTGAATGGATGCAAAGGGAATACGCTCTTCACTATGGGCATCTTTGATGACTCCTCTAAGTAATTTTGTCTGACCCGCCGCCTGATTGACAAATAAATATGCGATAATAAGAAAAGAGAAGTTTTTTCTAAAGGATTTAGACATGGTGCAAAGGTAGGAAATTCAAGTGTCTGCAGTTTGGTAACAGGTATCAGCTAGACAGCTTTCAATTTATGATATTATAAATAACCAAATAAACGTTTGAATATTCTTTTTATTATTATCATTATCCAATTTTCACCATCTGAACGCTGATACCTGATACCGATTCCGGATCTCAAAATTCTTTTAAAAATATTTGCAATCATCCAAAGAATACATTTACTTTGAATTACAAAGTACTTTCATGACTGATCAACACCAACCGCTTGAGACCCTTCAGGACATAAAGAGGATCATGGAAAGGTCTTCCCGTTTCATCAGTTTGAGTGGATGGAGTGGCATTAGTGCAGGCATTTGCGCGTTAATAGCAGCTTTTGTGACCGCTTCCAGGATCGATTGTTGGAAAATTGGGGAATGCCTTTTTTCAAGATTAGAAGGCTATGGATCTGACTCCCTGAGAAAGGAATTGATCCTGATTGGGGCCACTACTTTTTTTGTAGCCTTTATTCTGGCTTTTTTATTTACGTATTACAGAAGCCGGAAAAGCAATATTCCAGTTTGGAATTCTACAGTACGCAGGTTGATGTGGAGTGTGATGGGACCTTTGATTGCGGGGGGAATATTTTTGTTTCGGATGATCCAGTTACACCAGTATGAACTGGTTGCACCTGGATGCCTGATTTTTTATGGATTGTCATTAATCAATGCAAGCAAGTATACACTGGGTGAAATCCGGTATCTGGGATATGGCCAGGTATTACTTGGCTTATTGAATTGCTGGATGATCGGGTACGGGTTGCATTTCTGGGCTTTGGGATTTGGAGTGCTGCATATTATTTATGGAGTTGTAATGTGGTATAAATATGAGAGGTAGTTTAATGAGATTTCACGCAAAGCTGCAAAGGAAGCAAAGAACTTAATTACTGTGATATTTCAAAACAACCTTTGCATCTTTGCTTCCTTTGCTCCTTTGCGTGAAACAAAA
>Ga0180121_10000352_pt1 | contig 18962 bp, 16 predicted proteins | sample AntDrymUQ5402106_2_FD_129676 | JGI IMG/M metagenome (GOLD analysis project Ga0180121, IMG submission 129676) | Polar desert sand microbial communities from Dry Valleys, Antarctica - metaG UQ540 (21.06) (version 2) (version 2) | ecosystem: Environmental > Terrestrial > Soil > Desert | place...
AAAGCAACATGCAGCGAATTCCATTTATATGTTGTTGCATTCAATGATTCCTGTTATCAATACCTGCACAAAGCTCCGCTTGAGGGATTGACCCCGATCATATTGAAGGAATTTGAGGATGCTGAATTATTACGCATAAAGCCAACACGCTCCTCCGCAGAATACTGTTGGACCTGTACCCCTTCCATTATTTTGTATTGTTTGAAAAATTTTGATCTCCCTTCGTGTACTTATATTGATGCGGACATGATCTTTTACCACGATCCTCATCTGTTGTTTGATGAAATGGGTGAAAAATCGATCTTTATCACTGAACACAATTACACAAGGGAATATGACCAGTCTGAACAAAGTGGTAAATATTGCGTACAGTTCATGATTTTCAAAAATAATCAGGACGGCCTGGCTGCACTAACCTGGTGGAGGGATCGTTGCATTGAATGGTGTTATGCGCGGGTAGAAGATGGGAAATTTGGTGATCAGAAATACCTAGACGAATGGCACACACGTTTTGCAGGAGTCCAAGTTTCTGAAAACCCCGGTGCCGGAGTAGCTCCCTGGAATGTGCAGCATTTTCGGGTATCAGAAATGGGCGGAAAGAAAATGATTACTCACCATTCTGAACAAAAGAGCCACCCGCTAATCTTCTATCATTTTCACGGAGTCAAATTCTACACAGATGATAAGGTGTCGTGCTGCGGTCCTATTTATGAAATACGCCAGCAGGTAAAAGAACAATTATATTTCCCTTATTTCAAAAAATTGCTTTCGATCGAAAAACAACTCGCCGGCAATGTGGAATTTAATGTGAATGGTGCAAAAGTGCCTGCCCCCGGTAAAACGAGAATATTGTTAGACTTTTTTAAGGACAGGTTACTATTATTGAAATCGGGAAACATTTCGATTCAAGGCTTGAAATTTCAAAACTTCAAAAAAAACCATTTCCACTTTTATAAATTAAACCGGAAGGATGGCACAATTGATAGATCTTAAAACGTTTACTGATAAACGGGGGAATCTGACAGTTATAGAAAAAGTAGTTCCATTTGATATAAAGAGGATATTTTATATCTATGGTGTCGACAAATCTGTACGGGGTGGACATCGACATAAAAAAACAGTTCAGGCTGCTATTTGCATCCAGGGATCCTGTCGTATTAATAATGACGATAGTCAAAAACATAGTACATTTTTCTTGAACCAACCCAACAAATGCTTAATTATTGAACCACATGACTGGCACACCATGGATAATTTTAGCGATTATGCGATATTGATGGTATTAGCCTCAGAATATTTTGATGCTGATGATTACATCTTTGAACCTTATTGAAATGATTGAATACGAAAATCTGAGAAAAGTAAACGAAACGTTTTTCAAGGAATACCGGGAATCATTTGACCAGGTGCTGGAAAGTGGTTGGTATATTCTCGGAAATAAAGTTCAGCAATTTGAGGTTGAATTCGCTGCCTATTGCAAAACAACTTATTGTTGCGGAGTTGCCAATGGACTTGATGCAATGATCCTGGCATTGAAAAGTTTGGAATTTGAAGATGGAGATGAAGTGATCGTACCTTCCAATACTTATATTGCCACCATACTCGCTGTTATTCACGCGAGATTGAAGCCTGTGTTGGTTGAACCCGATATTTCAACCTATAATATAGATCCCCTGAAGATTGAAGAGAAAATCACAAACCGGACAAAGGCTATTCTGGTTGTACATCTTTATGGAAAAGTTTGCCAAATGGATGTGATCATGCAATTGGCTTCACGTTATCGGTTAAAAGTGATAGAAGATTGCGCACAGGCTCACGGCGCCAGCTTCAAAGGAACCAAAGCGGGCAACTTCGGCACTTATGGTGCTTTTAGTTTTTATCCTACTAAAAATCTGGGTGCCCTGGCCGATGCAGGTGCGTTGACCACTTCGGATGAGAAGCTGCAACATAAAATTCTTGCGCTGCGAAATTATGGTTCCAGTGAGAAATATTACAATGAAGTATTAGGCTATAATTCCAGACTGGATGAAATACAGGCAGGATTCTTATCAGTTAAACTCAAATATCTTGATATGATCAACCAACATAAGAGAAACCTTGCAACAATGTACCTGGAAGGTTTAAAAGCAGAATTTATCAAGCCCGTGGTGCACGCAGATTATTATGATGTTTATCATATTTTTAATATCCGTCATAACAAAAGAAATCAATTGAGAGAATACCTTTTACAAAAAGGTATAAAATCAGAGATCCATTATCCCGTAGCTCCTAATAAACAAAAGGCTATGAAAGAATTGCTCGACCGGGAGCCCACACCTATTTCCGAAGAAATACATTCCACTACCTGTAGTCTGCCTATTTCGTATTTTCATAAAAAAAGTGACATTGAATACATTATTGATACTTTGAATGATTTTTGATTCAGTTCACAGTATTGATTGATGATCTATCATGGAAATAGCCAAAAGCACCTTATTATAATGAAATTTCAGCAAGAAATGACGGGCAATCCTGCCATTAACAGGATTAACAAATACCTGCCGATTGTTGGTTTATATTTTTTTTTTAATGTCATATGGCTCCCAGAAGGCCTTTTGTATACTACATTTCTTACTCCAGTGTTCATCGTATGGCTGTATGATCAGAAAATAACCAAGCCAATTTCATGGTTTTTTTTTATAACCATCCTTTATGGTTGCATACATGTATTGACCGGAGTAAATTATACAATTTATCTCCGCTCCTGGTTACTTTTCTTCTCCGTTTTTATTTTTGTACTGACTTTTTACCAATTCACAAAAATTTGTCATTCGCTACGAGATATTTTCAGGACAATCTTAATAACTAATTTTTTACTCCTGCTTGTGGCATTGATATTCTTTTTCCTGCCGCCACTTAAAGGTGTATTCTGGATGACATCAGATGTTTCTACTGGATTATCCGAGTTCTCTAGATTGAAAATGTTTACTTATGAGGCTTCCTATTATTCATTGCTGCTGGTGCCCCTGGCTGTTTATTACCTGCTGAAAATGATCTTTTTTAATTTTCCTAACCAGGGATTGGTATTATTAATGGTGGGATTACCCCTCGTATTATCCTTTGCGTTCGGAGTCCTGTTAGGAATTCCGCTGGCTATAGTGGTCCTTTTTTTATCGGATATCAGGTTATTTTATCTCAAACCACATCTTCGAAAAGCATTATTAATAGGATTGTTGTTATTCATATTTTTTACAATCCTGTTTATCAGGATCTACCCGGATAATCCGTTATTTCTGCGGTTAGCAAATATTTTCCAGGGGCGCGACTCCTCCTTCAGAGGCAGGGTTTTTGAATCATTATATCTTGCCTACGAAGTTACCAAAGAAAAAAGCCTGTTATTTGGTGCTGGTCTTGGTCAATTCAAATTACTTGCAAAAGATCTTGTGGCAACATTTTACAGTTTTACGACAGAAGTGGAAACAGTCCGGTTGTCCAACACATTATCTGAAACCCTGGTAACTTTTGGTTTCAGTGGATTATTCATAAGATTTGCTGTCGAAATATACCTGTTCTTTAAAACTAAGGTGTTTAACAATTATTACAGACTAGTTTTGTTCATATTTATTTTCATCTATCAGTTTACCGGTAGCTACCTCATGAATATTGCAGAATATGTGATATGGGTGCTTGCCTTTTCAAAAGTATTTCCGGAGTTTGACAAAGTGAATGTTCATGAAAAAAAGGTATCATGAAAGTATTGTTTATTGTGAGGGCTACTTTACTGACCAATAAAGGAGGAGACACTATTCAGATTCAAAAAACCGCTGAATATTTAAATAAAGCAGGGATACAGGTTTCCATAAAATTTTCAAATGAAAAAATAGATTATTCAACGTTCGATCTTATTCACTTCTTCAATATCATTCGACCCGCAGATATGCTTTTGCATATTCACAAGTAGGAAAAACCTTACGTCATCTCTCCTATTTTTGTAGAATACGAAGAATACGACCGCACAGCAAGAGCTGGTTTTTCTGGATTTTTGTTTAGGTTACTTCCGGCAGGAACTATCGAATATGCAAAAGTGATGGCCAGAAGCTTGCTGAATGGAGAACGTATCATAAGTAAAGAATACGTCTTTTATGGACATACGAGTTCCATAAAAAAAATTTTAAAACACGCTCGCTTACTCTTGCCAAATTCAGATAATGAATATCGCCGACTTTATCGTTCATATCAAATAGAAAAAGAATTTGAAATTATTCCCAATGCTGTTGATGATATGTTCCTTCTCCAAAATACTGCAGCCATTGTAAAAGATCCAACCATGATTATAAGTGTTGCGAGAATTGAAGGATTGAAAAATCAATTAAATCTGATCCGGGCATTGAATAATACGAGTTATTCATTGTTGTTGATTGGCAATATTTCAATCAATCAAAATCGTTATTATGAACAATGCAGGAAAGAGGCTGCTGGCAATATTCACTTCGTTCCTTATGTTATGCAACAGAAACTGGTAGAATATTATCAAAAAGCGAAAGTGCATGTACTGGCGAGCTGGTTTGAAACAACCGGATTAAGTTCTCTGGAGGCCGCAGCAATGGGGTGTAATGTTGTAATTACGGATAAAGGGGATACAAGAGAATATTTCGGAGATGATGCATTTTATTGCAACCCGTCTTCACCGGAATCCATATACCTGGCCATTGAATCAGCTGCGAAAAAAGAACAAAACAATTTAAGTAGTAAGATTGCAGAACGATACACATGGAAACATACAGCAGATAAAACAGCAGCAGCCTATCACAGGGTTCTGATCAGTTAGTCAAATTATGAATATAGGCATAATCGGTACGAGGGGTATTCCAAATCAATATGGTGGATTTGAACAATTCACGGAATTTGTAGCCCCGGCCCTGGTTCGTTCAGGGCACCAGGTATCGGTCTATTGTTCATCCACACATCCCTACAAAAATAATAACTATGAAGGAGTAACACTTATACATCAATACGATCCGGAAGACCGGGTGGGTACTGCAGGCCAGTTCATTTATGATCTGAATTGCATTATCGATTGCAGGAAAAGAAATTTTGATATTATTCTCCAACTTGGTTATACCAGTAGCAGCGTCTGGAGTTTTTTATTTCCGGGACAAACGGCACTCGTCACGAATATGGATGGTCTGGAATGGAAAAGGACTAAATATTCAAAAAAAGTGCAGCGGTTCTTATTGAAAGCAGAAAAATGGGCAGTCAAATCGAGTGACAGCCTGATTGCAGATTCACTAGGTATACAGAATTACCTGTTGGAAAAATACAATCGTCCATCTACCTATATCGCATATGGAGCCACGCTCTTCACCAGCCCGAATGCAGAGAAGGTAACAAATATGGGCTACAAACCTTACTCCTACTGTCTTGCAATCGCCAGAATGGAACCCGAAAACAATATGGAAACAATTATACGGGGCTATTTGAGATCTTCCATGCAAAAGCCCTTACTAATGATAGGAAGTACAGCAAATAAGTTCGGATCCTTTCTCAAATCAACTTATGCCGGAAAAAGAATTCAATTCCTCGGACCATTATATGATATAGAGGCTTTAAACAACATGCGGCATTTCTCGCATTATTATTTTCATGGTCATTCCGTGGGTGGTACAAATCCATCTCTTCTTGAAGCTATGGCATCACAATCTCTTATAATAGCGCATGACAATATCTTCAACCGGTCTGTTTTGGAACAAGATGCATATTATTTTTCAGATGAGAAAGACATTGCCAGGATACTTGATGAGGAAAAAGAAAAATCTGATCATCCTGATATGATAGAACGCAATAACTATAAAATATCTACAAGTTTTACCTGGGATCATATTGTACATTTACTTACAAATTTTTTGAAAGATGCCTTACGAACATTCAGGGCAAAAAAAGGCATTGCTTGATACTTTACGGTATTTTGGGGTACTAGCGATGCTCGCTACAATCCTCTTTTCTTTGCTGAACCTGAATAGCTATTTCATCATCCTGGTACTTTTTCTCACTCTGATCGATGGCAACTGGAAACAGAATCTTTATAAGACATTTACCAATCCGGTGTTTGTTTCATTTCTTCTAATCTTTTTAACAGAGTGCCTGGGATTATTGTACAACCATGATATGAAAGCCGGCTTGAAAAAAGTGGAATCCAGCGCCGGATTGATTGCTATTCCTTTCATGCTTATCACCGGGCGACAATTTTTTTCTTCCAGGTATATAAGCATTATGAAAATATATTGTATACTCCTCCTAATATCAACATTGATTTGTATTGGATATGCATCCTATCAATATCAACTGACAAATAACATTGAAGTATTTTTTTATCATGAGCTGCTCCGTCCAATCAATCATCATGCTGTCTATTTTTCAGTGTTCCTGAATATCGGAATCGTGTACCTGATTTCAAATGGCTTCAAAACTACATTTATTCACAACCGTAAAACCTCAGTTATCACCTCCATCCTGATAACCTGGTTTTTCTGCTTCGTGCTTCTTCTCGCTTCCAAATTGATGATCGTTGCAACTATTCTTATAATCATTGTTTTACTTGCCGGCAAACTGATCAGGCAAAAAAACAAGGCATTACTTTTAACACTGACAGTGGCATCGATGATCCTTATGATGGTCCTACTGACAATTGATAACCCCATTAAGAAAAGATTTACAGACATATTTACAGGGAATGCAATCTTGTTCAGAGAGCAAACATTTACAACTAATACTTATTTCAATGGCCTTCAGTTCAGGCTACTAATATGGAAATTTGGAACGGAAATTATCCGGGAAAAAAACGCGATCGTTTTTGGAGTTTCCCCAGGCGATGCACAAATGTTGCTGAACGAAAAGTACAGGCAGGCGAATATGTACCTGGGCGACGTACAACGAAAAGATAAAGGATATCTCAATTACAACTTTCACAACCAATTCATACAATCGCTGGTGGAATCCGGTCTCACAGGATTGCTGTTGTTGGCGGTCAATGTGTCTATATTATTTTACCTTATTTTGAATAGGTATCAGCGTGAATCAGTAACAGTAATGTTACTTATTTTCCTTTTCTTTCTAACTGAATCCGTCTTAGAAAGACAATATGGAATTTTTTTATTTACATTTTTCCCACTCTTTCAATTATATAGATTAAAATCGAATGATGAAGACCTGAAAAGGTAAACTTGTTTGTAAGCGTTTCCTTTTTATTTCTCAAATCTTTTATTTAAACTTGAAAACCGACTCCTGTAGAAACGGGTGATAAATCCGAGATGCAGTTTTTCAAATTTCTTAGGCAACCCTATTGCTAATAAATGTTTATAATAATAGAGTTTATTCTTCAATCGTTTGTCCGGAAAATATCTGTTCTTTATCCAAAGAGTTTCTTTACATCCTTGTTTCCATAGTCGGTCACTGATTCCTTCCCATCGCATATTGGCCAGTACGTGTGGAACATGAACAAATGTTTTACCATTAACGTGAAACCTTACTAGTAAATCATAGTCCATTGCACAACGAAATTTCAGGTTAAAGTTGCCAAGATGCACATAACAACCACGTCGGACAAAAACGGTTGGATGATTAACAGTCATCTCATTTTTTAATAATCGATGCTTCCCTTCCTGTATAAAAATGGTCTTTCCATTTTTCCAATACTGAACGTCTCCATAAGCTATATCATGTCTGCCGATCGCCGCTACCACCATATCTACACAATCTTTTTCATACCAGTCATCAGCATTAATCAACCCAATCAAATCTCCATTACACATTGCAATTCCCTTATTGAATGCATCGCTGATTCCCTTGTCAGGTTCGCTGATCCACCTGGCTAATTGCGGAGCATATTTTTTGATGATGGATACACTACTATCAGTGGAACCACCGTCAATGATAATATATTCAATGTGAGGATATGTTTGTCCCAATACACTTTGGATCGTTTGCTCAAGATGTTTTTCCCCATTGTAAACGATAGTAATAATAGAAACAAGAGGTTGTGATGATTCAGTTGACGGCGTATTCAAAGGAAGTAGTTTCAAGCGATAAGCAAAGAAAACAAATAAGGAGCAAAGATTACCAGGATATAGTTATTCGATACAGAATATGCTACGGATAACAATTGCTTCTCTTTTGAATAAAGTGAATTTCATTTATCTTCACGTATGAAAATACTATTTGCCTACCTTAAACCATACAAATGGCTGGTAGCACTTACATTATTTCTTGCCGCAATCAATACGGGCTTTTCTCTCATTGATCCCATCCTGTTCGGAAAATTGGTCAATCTTGCGATGGATTTCAAAAATAATCCCACAGATTATTCCTGGGAAAGATTTTTTACGCAGCCCTATTACAGCGTTCTTTGGTTATTACTGGCATCCATTGGCGTAGCCATGGTAAGCCGGATCGCAAAAAACTTTCAGGACTATTTCTTGAATATGATCGTTCAGAAATTCGGAGCAAAGGTGTTTACCGACGGACTACAACACGCCATGAAACTCCCTTACCAGGAATTTGAAGATCAGCGAAGTGGTGAAACCCTTAGTATTCTGCAAAAAGTCAGAACGGATACAGAACGTTTCATGAACTATTTCATCAATATTTTATTTGGGGTACTGGTGGGTGTTTTATTTGTATGTATTTATGCTGCCATATGGATACATTGGTCGATACCCATCGCTTATTTTACAGGCATTCTTTTGCTTACAACTATTACAAATGCGCTGAGCAAAAAAATAAAAACCATTCAGAAAACAATCGTTTCTCAAACAACTGCACTGGCAGGATCAACAACAGAGTCCTTACGTAATATTGAACTGGTAAAAAGTCTTGGTCTTACCCAGCAGGAAGTAAGCAGGCTCAATAAAAATACCTATAAAATTCTTGGACTTGAACTTACGAAAGTGAAAAGGATCCGAAGTATCAGTTTTATTCAGGGTACTTTTGTTAACACACTTAGGCAGGTGATCCTTTTCATTCTGATGTGGCTGATATTTGGACATATGATGGATGCCGGACAGCTGGTGACCATGCAGATCTATTCGTTCTTTGTTTTCGGACCATTACAGGAAATAGGCAATATCATTATTTCGTACAGGGAAGCAGAAGCATCTTTGAACAATTTTAATACCCTGATGAAAAAGGCCCCAGAAAAACAACCTGATAATCCAAAACATCTTGGTGTAATTGAAAAATTGGAATTCAAGTCAGTAAGTTTCAAACATCAAACAGCCCAACAGGCAGCTATTATCAATATCGATTTTACTGCCAACACTGGTGAAACTATTGCTTTTGCAGGCCCCTCCGGATCTGGTAAAACAACTTTGATGAAATTACTCGTAGGATTATACAGGCCAAAAGAGGGGCAGATCCTGTACAATGGAATTGACGAAACTTCGATCAATTTTGAAGATCTTCGAAACCAGATTGGATTTGTAACACAGGATACGCAGCTTTTTTCCGGAACTATCAAAGAAAATTTACTTTTCGTAAATCCTGCTGCAACAGATGAAGAAATTTTAGATGCTTTATATAAAGCAGCCAGCCAGAATTTACTTTCCCGGGCGGGCAATGGCCTTGATACCATGATAGGGGAAGGAGGATTAAAGCTTTCAGGAGGTGAAAAACAACGATTATCAATCGCCAGGGCATTACTTAGAAAGCCCCGATTACTGATTTTTGATGAAGCCACCTCTGCACTCGATAGCTTGACGGAAGAGGAGATCACCACAACAATTAAATATGTTTCGTCACAACGTAACCAGATTACCATCATCATTGCGCACAGGTTATCAACTATCATGCATGCTGATCGCATTTATGTATTGGAAAGAGGAGATGTGGTAGAGACAGGTGACCATCACTCACTACTGGAAGAGAAAGGTTTATATTATGCTATGTGGAGACAACAAATCGGCGAACGAAAAACCCAGGGTGCAGTGGTTCCCTCTCCGGTATAAATCGCAGGATTAATTTCAGTTTAGCTTTCTTGATTTAAGCAATAGTTGCCGGAAGTCATTATCACTTTTGGGGAGGAAAAAATATTGCCGCTCTGATTTTGATCAAATACATCTCAACCTAAATCATTATGCCTGTTTCATTGTCAACAGTCCAGGAATTAGGGTCTGCGAATTGTAAAAGTGATAGCTTTGAACTAAACAAATTGATCTAATGCCGAATGTTCAAAAACCTAATTTCTTATGGAGCCTGGTCACAATGAAATGTCCGCGCTGCAGGCGCGCTGCCATGTTCAACACGAATAATCCATATAATCTTAGGAAAGTGTTTTCTATGCCTGAAAAATGCTTGGAGTGTGGTCAACCCTTTGAATTGGAACCGGGTTTCTGGTACGGCACCGGATATGTGAGTTATGCACTATCGGTTATGTATCTAATTATCACTTTTGTTCTTTGGAAAATATTCATTGGCATGTCTGTAAATGATTACCGTTTTTTTTGGTGGATGGGGATCAGTATTCTCACACTTATTTTATTGCAGCCATGGCTTATGCGATTTAGCAGAGTATGTTACCTGTATTTTTTTGTGAAGTATGATGCGGATTATAAAAATTCCCATGTAGTAACGTTCGACTGAATACTCAGATTCCCGCATCTTCTTTTTCTTCTTTACTCCTTAATATATTGGGCAAAAAACTCGTTTGCGTCAATTCTTCAATGTCACTGAGTTCAATTTCAAGCGCTTTGGTACTCAATGAAATTTCAACCAGTGAAGTAACAAGTGATATACTAAAACATACAATACTTAATGCAAAAATCCAGAAACTGGCTTCAGTCCACCCACGGAATATGGTAAACATACAAATAACACAAAACAAAAAGCTTAAAACTCCCATAGCCTGCATGGACCGTATCAACCTGATCCGTACCCGAAGATTTTTTATTTGAACGAGTATGTGTCTTTCATTTGGTTCTAATTTATATTTAGCGTGAAGACTCCGTATAAGATTTGCTATCGCCAGGAATCGATTGGTGTAAGCAAGCATCAGCAGAGAAATGGCGGGAAATAATAATGCAGGAGTGGTTATTGATAATTCCATGAAACTGAAATGTGGAAGAAACAAAGATCAACAGAAATGGATCAACAATGTTCAGATAGCAGCGTGATTATATAATGTTTCTGTGTAAATGGAAAAAAATAAGCCGGGTATCAGTGATCCCGGCTTCTCATATGACATTGGGTTGGTAAGACCTCCTATAAACGCAAATAGCCTAAAAATATTATATATTAGGTTTCCACCTGATAAAAAAGCAGAAAATTTCTAAGGTCAGTTAATGTTTATATACTACAGACGTTCAATAATCCCCGCAATGCCCTGCCCACCGCCAACACAAGCTGTTACGATACCATACTTTTTGTTTAATCTTTTCAGATCATGTGTAATTTGAATTGTCAATTTACAACCGGTACATCCCAATGGATGACCGAGAGCGATAGCGCCTCCATTAATATTTACAATTTCGGGGTTGACTTCCAATTTTCGAATCACTGCCAAAGCTTGCGAAGCAAATGCTTCATTCAATTCAACCAGATCAATCTGTGAGAGGTTCATGCCTGCCTGTTTCAAAACTTTTGGTACAGCCTCTACAGGTCCGATTCCCATCACACGTGGATGAACACCTGCACTTACACAATTCACCAGTCTGGCAATAGGCTTTACATTCAGCTCCTTTACCATGCGTTCACTCATGACGATCACAAAAGCTGCACCATCCGAAGTTTGTGAGGAATTACCGGCAGTAACAGTTCCATTTGTAGCGAAAGCAGGTTTTAATTTTGCGAGTACTTCAATGCTTGTGTCCTGTCTTGGTCCTTCATCTGTATCAACCGTGTATTGTTTGTTTTTTTTCTTCCCCTTATCATCTACATATACCTGGTCTACCGCAATTGGTATGATACCGTCTTTGAAATATCCATTTTTGATTGCAGCAATTGCTTTTTGATGTGAGTGAAAAGAAAAAACATCCTGGTCTTCTCTGCTTACCTGGTATTCTTTGGCAACTGCTTCTGCTGTCAATCCCATACTCAGGTAATAATCCGGGTCATCCTTTGCAATAGAGTAAGCAGGTACCGTTTTCCATCCGGCCGTTGGAACCATGCTCATGCTTTCGGTTCCACCAGCTATGATGCATTCTGCCTGGCCCATCCGGATCTTAGCAGTGGCAATTGCAATAGATTCCAGTCCGGATGCACAATATCTGTTAACAGTCATACCCGGCACTTCATAACCCAATGCCCGGGCCGCAATGATCCTTCCGACCTGTAATCCTTGTTCCGCTTCCGGGACAGCATTCCCTACAATAACGTCGTCTATTCTTGTTGATTCAAGTTGAGGGATAGATGCTATCAAACCCCGTATAACGTCAATGGCCATGTCATCAGGTCTGTAAAATCTAAATCCGCCTCTTTTAGCTTTCCCTACCGCAGTTCTGTACCCTGCAACGATATACGCTTCCTGCATAATAGTCTTGTTTAGTTGTTTATGCAACTTCTCATCCAAAGATAAAAAATAACACTTGAAAATTCATAGTTCGCACATGTTATTTATTTCTATGGCAAGGGTGCAGATCTATGTGAGTTATCTTCGCCGCCATGTATTCATTGGTCCGTAATTTCTTATTCCTCTTTCCTGCGGAAAGTGTCCATTATTTCTCGATGAATGTTTTATCGGTTTGTTGCAAAGTCCCTTTTCTTAGAAAATACCTGTTTCATTTCTTCAGACAAAAACAGCCTCATTTACAGAAAAATCTTTTCGGATTGACTTTTCCAAACCCGGTGGGACTCGGAGCAGGGTTTGACAAAAATGCCATTTACCTGGAAGAGTTGCAGATACTGGGATTTGGTTTTGTCGAGATCGGCACTGTGACACCCAAACCACAAAGTGGTAATACGACGCCTCGACTATTTCGATTACCCAAAGACAGAGCACTTATCAACCGAATGGGCTTCAATAATGATGGTGCCGAAACGATTGCCCGAAGGCTAAAAAAGTTTTTATTTGACCATAAAGAAAAAAAGCGAATAATCATCGGAGGAAATATTGGCAAGAATAAAGACACGCCAAATGAAGAGGCTTATAAAGATTATGAGATTTGCTTTCGGGAATTGGCTGATTATGTAGATTATTTTGTTGTAAATGTCAGCTCTCCAAATACGCCTGGTTTAAGAGAATTGCAGGAAAAAGAATCACTGAGGAAAATATTCCATCACCTTCAGATTATAAACGGGAAAAGGACAGTACCCCGTCCGGTGTTGTTAAAAATCTCGCCCGATTTGAATGCAGCGCAGGTACAACAGGTATTGGAACTTGCAAATGAGATCGCACTGGATGGATTGGTAGTGAGTAATACGACCATTGCCAGAGAAAATTTGGTTACGTTGAAAGAACAGGTGAATTCAATAGGTCCGGGAGGGTTAAGTGGTCTACCATTATTCAAACGCTCCACCTTTTTAATAAAATTTATCTGCACTAATCGAATTGGCAATCTGCCGATCATTGCTTCAGGAGGCATTTTCACTGCAGCACACGCACAAGAAAAACTGAACGCCGGTGCAGATCTTGTACAGGTCTGGACTGGTTTTATTTATGAAGGCCCCGGGATTGTAAAAAAAATCTGCAGGAAACTTCAAATAGACAGGGGTGAAACCTGAATGTAAATATTAGTTGCAACAACTCCTTTACTTTTGCCGATATAACTACAAGTCATGGAAGAATTATTGAGTTTGGATTCACTGATAAGCCTGCTTACTTTAACAGCTTTGGAAGTGGTACTGGGAATCGATAATGTAATTTTTGTTTCCATTATCATGGGCAGATTAGACTCTTCCCAACATGTAAAGGCAAGACGGATTTGGATGATAGTTGGTATCATTACACGCGTTACACTATTACTATTACTCGGTTGGCTTGTGAAAAATGGAAGTCAGGAACTTTTTACTTTATTAGGTTATGGTTTCAGTTTGCGGAATGTAATTATGTTTGTCGGGGGACTGTTTCTTTTATGGAAAACCGTTAAGGAAATACATGGCAAGCTCGAAGGGGAGGATATTGACGAGTCTACAGTCAGTAAAAGAGGAAAAACAACTTTTGGCTCGGTAATGATCCAGATCATTCTTGTTGATATGATTTTCTCTTTTGATAGTATTATTACAGCTGTTGGACTTGCCAACCAGGTACAGGTTATGATCGTTGCAGTGGTGATTGCAATGTTCATTATGTTTACCTTTTCCCAACGTATTTCAAATTTTATTCACAAACATCCTACATTAAAAATGCTTGCACTGGCATTTCTATTAATGGTAGGCTTTAGTTTATTTTTTGAAGGCCTGGAACCACTGCACCATAAAGAAATTCCAAAAGGTTATATCTATTTTGCGATGGCATTTTCATTTGGAGTTGAATTGCTGAATCTTTGGATGCGCAAAAAATCAAAAGGAACTCCAGTGGAATTACATGAACCTAGAGTTCGCCGCAGAGAAGAAGGGCATTCTGATATGGCGAAATAATGGTTGCTTAGAAACTTTTGAGCAATACAGCAGCTACTATTCCTGCCGTTTCTGACCTTAATCTGTTAGTGCCTAAAGAAACTGGCAGAAATCCTTTTTGCTTTGCATCCTGAATTTCATTCCCCGAAAAATCCCCCTCTGGCCCAAGCAGGATAGTAGCTGCAGCTCCTTTAGGTATTGTAAATAAAGATTGCCTGGGTTCGTCAACAGAACAATGGGCGATGTATTTATTACCAGTTTGTGATTGTATTACATATTCCGCAAAAGCAACAGGCGTTTCTAACAAAGGAAGATATACCTGTTGCGATTGCAGCATTGCACTCACAATGATCTGTTGAAATCTTTCATATCTGAAAGTTTGTTTTTCTGTTCGGTCACAGACAAGTGGTATAATTTGTCTGACACCTATTTCGGTTGCCTTTTCCAGAAACCATTCGAAACGATTAGAATTTTTTAATAGCGAAATTGCAATAATTAATTTTGCGGAAGCCATTTCCACGTAATCATCGGATATAATTTTAACGATGCATCTTTTTTTATGATCGTCAATTATTTCAGTTGTAAACCGGTGACCGTTTCCATCAGTTATTTGAATTTTTTCACCAATTTTCATGCGTAATACGCCCACTATATGTTTCGAAGTGTTCTCATCTAGTTGTATAGTCCCGGAATTCTTGCCCGGAAAATAAAAAAGTGGGGGAATCATTGCACTAGTTGGAATCCCAATCAATTCCTGATTTTATGGTTGATTTAAGGCTGATATATTGATACCTCATTCATCTTGTAACGACTGAAAACGCGTTCTGATTGCTGAATCCTAGAAAGGCGCTTCCTCTTCATCCTGGGGAAGATCATTCATTTTGCTGGCAGTCTGAATATATAATTTTGCGTTACCATCCTGTGTATCATTCGAGGGAACCGGTTTCCAGCTTCCACCCTGGAGGCCTGAATTATTAAAATCGTCTCCATCCATTTCTACGAATTTCTGAATATGAAGCAATGCACGAAGCTTAATATTTTCTAATGATCCATTCCTGTGCTTCGCAATCCGGACATGGGTTTCTCCTTTGTTGCTTTCTCCAAATTCATTAGCAGTAATATCGTAATATTCGGGGCGATAAAGGAACATCACCATATCAGCATCCTGTTCGATGGCACCAGATTCGCGCAGGTCGCTCAACTGCGGCATTTTATTTCCTTCTTTACGCTTTTCAACTTCCCGGCTTAACTGAGAAAGTGCTATAATAGGTACCTGCAGTTCTTTAGCGAGACCTTTCAGATCACGTGAAATACGGCTAATCTCCTGCTCACGGTTACTGTTCCTGTCATTGGTACCACTCATAAGTTGCAAGTAATCGATGATAATCAACCCGACATTGTGCTTGTTTTTCAGCCTGCGACATTTTGCCCTTAATTCAAAAATGTTCAGGGCCGCTGTATCATCTATAAAAATGGGAGCTTGTGCTAGCCGCTGAATCCCTTTTGCGTACAATTGTTTCATCTCATGTTCCTCCAGTTTTCCTCTGGCAATTTTCTCAAGCCATATCTCACTTTCAGCACTAAGGATACGTTGTACCAGCTGCCCTGCACTCATTTCAAGGCTGAATACAGCCACAGAAGTAGGTTTCTTTGGATGAAGGGCGGCATTCCTGGCAAGGTTGAGGGCAAAGGCTGTTTTACCAACTGATGGACGGGCGGCCAGAATGATCAGGTCGGTATTTTGCCAGCCATAGGTAACATGATCTAAAGAAGGGAAACCACTGGGTACACCTGTGAATTCCTCATTACGATGTCGCATGTCCTCTATCCGCTGCACGGTTTTAACAAGTACCGTATCGATGCTGTCAAAATTTTTACGTAAATGGTTATTTGTTATCTCAAATAATTTGCTTTCAGCATCATCCAAAAGGTCAAAAACATCAGTGCTGTCTTCATAAGCATCCCCTATGATTTCTCCACTGATGCGAATCAATTCCCGTTGAATGAATTTTTGCAGGATGATGCGGGAATGTGTTTCAATATTTGCGGAAGAAACCACCGCATTTGTAAGCCGTGTAACATAGTAAGGTCCCCCTACAAGATCAAGCTCTTCACGCATTTTTAATTCTTCCACCACCGTCAGTATGTCAATAGGCTGATTTTTCTGCTGCAACCCCTGCATTGACCTGTAAATTCGCTGGTTAGCCTCCACATAAAAGCATTCGGGCTTTAGAATCTCGACTACTGTATCAAAAGCACTTTTTTCAAGCATGATAGCTCCCAGAACTGCTTCTTCCAGGTCTTTTGCCTGCGGTGGAACCTTGCCATAAACCATAGTACTCAGATCAATTGAACTTTTGCGTCTGGTACTTTTCCGCTCTTTATTGAAATTAGTTAATTCCATTATTGTGTTGGGTAAAATAGGGTTAGTGTTTCATTTGAAATGAAGGCTCATCAGCCACATTTGTGATTCAAGAAATCAGGCGTCAGAACTGTACCTGAAATTTGGTTTTCCAATAACAAAATGCTTTGTTACCGAAACATTATTTTTTCGTTATCAAAACATTCATTCATTGGGAGAGCGAATATAAACTCAATAAAAACGATTGCCCTTCCAGAATCCTGATTAATAGTTTTACATATGGTATCCACATACTGATGCACATGTTTTGCTATGTATACACAGATTTAATTTCTTTATACACAATTTAAGAAAAGTTTTACGCTCTATAAACAGAGTAATCCACATGGAGTGTGCGGAAAGAAATTAATGCATATTCTTGGTGATCTGCGTGTGATTACACCATAAAGATTTTACAATTAAAAATGACATGTTGAATTATTTCGACAGAACCGGCATAAACGTTAAACTTCAAAGTCCTTCCCAATAATCTCAACACTTATCTTTGCTACATGACGATTTCGTACAACTGGTTATGCGAATACCTGCCCTTTGAAATTGATCCCGGTAAACTTGGAAAAATCCTCACTTCTGTCGGTTTGGAAGTAGAGAGCATGGAGGTTTTTGAAAGCATCAAAGGCGGCTTAAAAGATCTTGTTGTGGGTGAAATTTTAGAATGTAAACCACATCCTAATGCAGACAAATTAAAAGTTACTATTGTAGATGTAGGTTCAGAGGTTTCTTTACAAATCATATGTGGGGCAAATAATGTAGCAGCAGGCCAAAAAGTTATCATTGCAAAACCAGGTGTTACTATTCATCCATCAAAAGGGGAGCCGGTTACTTTACAAGTTGCAACCATTAGAGGTATGCAGAGTTTTGGAATGATTTGCGCAGAAGACGAGATCGGACTAGGTGAAAATCATGCCGGGATCATCGTATTACCTGAAAAATCTCAAACTGGTTTGTTGGTTTCTGAACTATATGAAATACAGCAAGACTATACTTATGAGATCGGTCTGACTCCCAACCGCATGGATGCCATGAGTCACTTGGGCGTAGCAAAAGATGTATGTGCATTCTTTTCTCATCATGAAAATAAACCCTACCACCCAGTCACTCCCTTTTCTGATATTTTTGAAAGTGATAGCAACAAGGAAAAATTTTCAATCCAAATAGATAATCGCAAGGCCTGCAGGAGATATAGTGGCATCAGTTTATCCGGAGTAAAGGTTTGCAGCTCCCCCCTATGGCTGCAGGAGCGACTCAGATCAATTGGTGTAAGACCTATCAACAACATTGTAGATATTACCAATTTCATATTGCATGAGACAGGGCAGCCACTTCATGCTTTTAATGCAGATATAATAAAGAATAAGAAAATTATCGTAAAAAACTGCAAGGAAGGAACTTCTTTTGTCACCCTTGATGAAAAAATGCGAAAACTGGATGCGGATGACCTGATGATATGTAATGGAGACAGTGAGCCTATGTGTATTGCTGGAGTTTTTGGCGGATTTCAAAGTGGTGTGAATGAAATGACAAAAGACATTTTTTTGGAAAGTGCCTGGTTTAACCCGGTTGATATCAGAAAAACTTCTTTCCGGCATGGGTTACGTACAGATGCAGCGATGCGCTTTGAGAAAAATGTAGATATCAGCAATACGGTGGAAGTTTTGAAAAGAGCTGCCCTTTTAATCCGGGAAATTGCCGGAGGTACCATTTCTTCTGAAGTATTTGATGAGTATCCCGAACCGGTAAAAAGATCTGAAGTTATACTGGAATACAAATTTCTTCAAAAACTCAGCGGCAAGATGTATTCTTCACAAATTGTAAAAAAAATACTGCAAGCGCTGGGATTTGAAATTGTAAATGAAACAACTGGGAATATATGTATTTCAGTTCCTTTCAATAAACCGGACATTATGCTCCCTGCAGACATTGTAGAAGAAGTAATGCGAATAGATGGTTACGACAATATTGAAATTCCTGCATCAATAACGATTACTCCGGCAGGAGGATCAGCAATTACGTGTAATGA
>Ga0180121_10000353_pt1 | contig 18948 bp, 17 predicted proteins | sample AntDrymUQ5402106_2_FD_129676 | JGI IMG/M metagenome (GOLD analysis project Ga0180121, IMG submission 129676) | Polar desert sand microbial communities from Dry Valleys, Antarctica - metaG UQ540 (21.06) (version 2) (version 2) | ecosystem: Environmental > Terrestrial > Soil > Desert | place...
CCGACGACCGCCTCGCGCTTGTCTTCACCTGCTGCCACCCAGCGCTCGCGGCCGAGTCACGCGTCGCGCTGACGCTGCGGGAGGTCGCCGGCCTAACGACGACGGAGATCGCGCACGCGTTCCTCGTCGCCGAGCCCGCGATGGCGCAGCGGCTCGTTCGCGCGAAGCGAAAGATCCGCGATGCGGGCATTCCCTTCCGCGTCCCGCCCGACCACTTACTGCCGGAGCGGCTGCGCTCCGTCCTCGCGGTCCTCTACCTCGTCTTCAACGAAGGCTATTCGTCGAGCGCCGGCCGCGAGGCGATCCGCGACGAGCTGTGCGACGAGGCGATCCGCCTGGCGAAGCTGCTGGCGCTGCTGATGCCGGACGAAGCCGAGGCGCTCGGCCTGCTCGCCCTGATGCTCCTGCACGACGCGCGCCGCGAGGCCCGAATCGCAGACGACGGCTCGATCGTGCTCCTGGCCGACCAGGATCGCGAACGCTGGAGCCGGCCTCGCATCGATGAAGGCACTCGTGTGCTCGAACGGGCGCTGTCTCACCGGCGGCCCGGGCCCTACCAACTCCAGGCCGCGATCGCCGCGCTCCACCTCGAGGACGAGACCGACTGGCCGCAGATAGTCGCCCTCTACGAGCAGCTCGAACGGCTTAGCCCTTCGCCGATCGTGGCACTGAACCGCGCGGTCGCGGTCGCGATGGCGGAAGGGCCGGAACGCGGGCTGGAGCTCGTCGAACGCATCGACCTGCCCGACTACCACCTCCTCCACGCCGCGCGCGCCGACTTCCTGCGACGGCTCGACCGCTCCGAGGAGGCCGCAGCGGCTTACCGCGACGCGCTGGCGCTCGAGATGAACGCAGCCGACCGAACCTTCCTCGAGCGGCGGCTCACAGACGTCACGTAGAGAATGGGACGATGCGGGTCTCGGCCAAGGTCGACTATGCGCTGCGCGCGCTTGCGGAGCTCGCCGCAGCGCCACCGGGGCCGGTGAAGGCGGAGCGCCTCGCGACGGCGCAGGAGATCCCGCTTAAGTTCCTCGAGAACATCCTGCTCGAGCTGCGCCGCGCAGAGCTCGTCGCGAGCCAACGCGGCGCCGACGGCGGGTACCGGCTGGCGAAGCCGGCGGCAGACGTGAGTCTCGCGGACGTGATCCGCGCGGTCGAGGGACCGATCGCGACCGTGCGCGGGGCGCGTCCCGAAGACACGGCCTACACGGGCGCCGCGACCGGTCTGCGCGACGTCTGGATCGAGCTGCGCACCAGCATCCGCGGCGTGCTCGAGGAGACCTCGCTCGCCGACTTGCTCGAGCGGCGCGGCTGATCCATGACCGCCCGAACGGCCCGAGGCGGCGTACTCATCGCCGGCGGCGGCTTCGCCGGCGCCTACGTCGCACGGTTACTCGGCCGGCGCGGCGCGACGATCGTCAGCCCGGAGAACTTCATGCTCTACACGCCGATGCTCCCAGAGGCAGCGTCGGGCACGCTCGAGCCGCGCCACGTGGTCGTGCCGATCAGGCAGATGTGCCCCCATGCCGAGCTGCTGCTCGCTCGCATGACGGCGATCGACGAGGACCGGCGCCTCGTGACGATCGAGCGTTCGGACGGCGACACCGACGAGCTCCGCTACGAACAGCTCGTCGTCGCGCTCGGCGCCGTCGCGCGGTCGCTGCCCGTACCGGGGCTCGCCGAGCACGCGCTCGGCTTCAAGGACCTCGCCGACGCGATTCACCTTCGCAACCACGTGCTGCGGGAGCTGGAGGCCGCGGACGCTGTGCTCGACCGCACACGCGCCGCGGCGCACCTCACGTTCGTCTTCGTGGGCGCCGGCTACGCGGGCGTTGAAGCCCTCGCCGAGCTCTCCGACCTCGTGGCGGACGCGCTCCGCTGGTATCCGCGCCTACGCACCGCCCCGCAGCGGTGGGTGCTGGTCGACGCCGCCGCGAAGATCCTGCCCGAGATCCCGACCCGCCTCGGCGAATACGCCGCGCGTGAGCTCGCGCGCCGCGGAGTGGAGATCCGGACGTCGACGACGCTGGAGTCGCTCGCCGCTGGAGAGGCGACGCTCTCGGACGGAGAGCAGATCCCCACGCACACACTCGTCTGGACCGCCGGTGTCCGCGCCCATCCGCTGCTGGGCGATCTGGGCCTCCCGCTCGACGAGCGCGGACGCGTCCGCGTCGATCCCTTGCTCCGCGTTGAGGGCCGCGAGCGAGTGTGGGCGCTTGGCGACGGCGCCGCCGTCCCGAACGGCGCTACGCCCGCGCACGTCGACCCGCCGACCTGCCAGCACGCACTCCGCCAGGCTCGCCGACTGGCGAAGAACCTCACGGGTGAGCCGCAGCCATACGCCTACCGAATGCTCGGCCAGGTGGCGACGCTTGGCCGGTACAAGGGGATCGCCGACGTTATGGGCATCCGCCTCCGAGGCTTCCCCGGCTGGTTCGTCACGCGCAGCTACCACCTACTCCAGCTGCCGCTGTTCTCCCGCCAGCTGCGCGTGGTCATCGACTGGACGACGTCGCTCTTCTTCCGCCGCGACATCGCCGAGCTCTCGCTGCTGGGCCATCCCCGCCGGCTCGGCGAATGAGCCTCGACCCGCTCTTCGGCCTGCGGCTTCGGACGCCCCGGCTCGAGCTACGGCTCCCTACCGACGCGGAGCTCATCGAGCTGTACGAGCTCGCGGCCGCCGGCATCCACCCACCCGAGGAAATGCCGTTCGGCGTGGCGTGGACGGACGACTTGACGCGAGAGTTGTTCCTCGCGTATCACCGCTCCCTACGAGAGTCGTGGACGCCCGAGTCCTGGAAGATCGACCTCGGCACGTGGGTCGGCGGCACCCTTGCGGGTGTTCAGGGCATCAGCGCCGACGCGTACGCCGAGAACCGCACAATCGCCACCGGCTCCTGGCTGGGCAGCCGCTTCCAAGGACAGGGTGTCGGGACCGAAATGCGGGCCGCTGTGATCGAGCTCGCGTTCGGGAAGCTCGGAGCGGTTGCTGTCACGTCGTCTGCGTTCGAAGCGAACGCCGCCTCGCGCCGCGTTTCGGCGAAGCTCGGCTACAGCGTCGTCGGGCACGACACGATGAGCCCACGCGGCGTCCCGGAGCCACACCTGTTGCTTCGCCTGGACTGCACGGAGTGGAGCGGAGCGCCCTTCCTGGTTGAGGTCGAAGGGGTCACGCCTTGCCTGCCGCTCTTCGGCGCCGCTTAACGCAGCGAGCGGAGCGCAGCGCCGAGCGACTGCTTCGACAACAGCACGCCGTTAAAAAGATCTCCCTCCTTCGCAACCCGCGCGAGCACCGCGTCCATCGTGAACGCGGCGGGGTCGAGCGACTCGTTCACCTCGTCCCAGCGCAGTGGCGTCGAGACGGGAGCACCCGGCTTCGGCCGCACCGAATAGACCGAAGCAATCGTCTTCCCCTCCCCGTTCTGGTTCGTGTCGATCAGAACGCCGCGCCGCTTCGCCTTCGTCCACTCCGTCGTCGCCAGCCCGGGATGCGCCCGCGCGATCGCGCCGGCGATGATCTCGGAGAATTCGCGGGTCTCAGTGAACGTATGGCGCCGGGCGATCGGGACGAGGATGTGGATTCCCTCCGAGCCGCTCGTCTTGGCGTGCGACTCCAGCTCGAGCAGGTCCAGCGTCTCCTTGATCAACAGCGCGACACGGATCGCCTCGGGAAAGCCGACGTCGGGCGACGGGTCGAGGTCGAAGAGGACGAAATCGGGACGCGACGGTTTGTCGACGCGCGAATACCAGGTGTTCATGTCGATGCAGCCCATGTTCACCATCCAGAGCAGGGCGAGCTCGTCGTTCACGAGCGGGAAGTCGATCACCCGTCGCTTTGGAGGGCGGTCGCGCGTCGACGCCTCGAAGGGCCGCGTCGGGATCCACTCCGGCATGTGCTTCGGGGCGTCCTTCTGGAAGAAGAACTTGCCCTTAAAGCCGTCCGGGTAGCGCTTCATCGTGAACGGCCTGTCCTTCAGGTGCGGCACGAGCGCGGGCGCGATCTCACGGTAGTACGCGAGCAAGTCGCCCTTCGTGATCCCTTCTTCCGGCCAGAAGGGCTTGTCCAGATTCGACAGCTTCAGGACTCGCTTGCCCTTCCGGAGCTCCGACCCGATCGCTTCACGTTCTCGTTGCACCTCGTCTATCTCCTTGTCCTCGCGCAGACCCTGGTAGACCGGAGCACGCAGCCGGCCGTCATGCGTCCACTCGGCGAAGCGCACCTCCGCGACGAGCTCGGGCTCGATCCAAACGACGTCGTCCCTGCGCACGCGTGGCATCTTCGGCACGTCGGCAAAGGCGGAGTGGCTGCGCCGAAGCGGTTTCAGGCGGACGAGCAGGCGCTTGATCTCCTTGTCGTCGAAGCCGGTGCCGACGTTGCCCGCCCAGCGGAGGATGCCGTTCTCGTTGACGCCGAGCACGAGCGCGCCGAACCCGTCGGAGCGGCGGCCCTGCCCCTTCGTGTAGCCGGCGACCACGAGTCCCTGACGTCCCTGCAGCTTCAGCTTCAGCCAGTGGCGCGAGCGCTTCCCCGGCTCGTAGCGCGAGTCGGCGCGCTTGGCAATGATCCCCTCGAAGCGCTGCTGCTGCGCGGCGGCGTAGAGCACCCTGCCGTCGTTGAAGCTGTCGGAGAGCTGAACGCCCCCGGGGCGCGGGTCGACGAGTGCGGCGAGGCGCTCTCGGCGCTCGGTCAGGGGGAGATCCAACAGCGACTCGCCCTCCACCTCGAGCAGATCGAAAGCGACGTAGAGGTACGTCGTCCCCTCCTTGCCCTGCTGCATCGCGGAGAACGTCGCGCGGCCGTCTTCCCCAACGGCCACCACCTCGCCGTCGAGCACGCAATCGGGTGTCCGGAGCGAGCGCTCCAGCGAGCGCACGACGGTCGGGAAGCGCTCGACGAACGACTTGTTGTTACGGCTGCGTAGATCGACGTCGCCGCCACGGATCGTCGCGATCGCCCGGAAGCCGTCCCACTTCACCTCGAAGAGCCAACCGTCCCCAGTCGGCACGTCGGCCGCGAGTGTCGACAACATCGGCGCGTAGCTTCGCCGGGCCGCAGGAGGCGCATCCTCCTTCTTCTTCACGAGCAGCCAGTTCTTCGCATCGCCGGAGAGCTTCGCCGGCACGAGTGTCCACAGGCCCTCGAGCCGCTCGCCGTGCAAGTGGACAGTGAGGCCACCGTTCGGCTTCTCCTCGACAAGCTCGTAGGTGCCGCGATCCCAGATCTCGACAGTGCCGGCGCCGTAGTTCCCGGCCGGGATCTCCCCCTCGAAGGTCGCGTACGAGAGCGGGTGGTCCTCGACGTGGACGGCGAGGTGCTGCGTGCCGGGCTCGAGCGGCACGCCCTTCGGAACGGCCCAGCTTGCGAGCGCACCGCCCCGCTCCAGCCGAAAGTCATAGTGAAGCCGGCGCGCGTCGTGCCGCTGAATGACGAAGATCGGCGACTTGCCGCGGCGGCCCTGTCTCGATTCAGCCTGCGCGAACGGCTCGGGCGTCTCGCCGCGCGTGCGCTTGCGCTCGTAGTCCTTCAGCGAAGCCACGAGACCATCAGTCTTTTGCCGGCTTCAACGAGTATCTGCACTTGTTTGAGCCGATACTCAGGGCAGGGGAAAAGCCTGTGGACGTTGTGGAAAGTCACTGCTGTAAAACGACGCTCCGATCAGGCGATTACGCCCATTGAACGGAACTTCGCCCGCCGGCGCGACCGCAACACGTCCCGGGGAACGTCGTCGAGCTCCTCCAGTGCGTCCGCAACCGCCGCGCCGAGCAGGCGCGCGGCCTCGTCGGGGCTCTCTTGCGCGCCTCCCACGGGCTCGGGAACGATCCCGTCGATCACGCCGAGCTCGAGGCAATGGGCGGCGTCGGGCTTGAACGCCGCCGCAGCCTTGCGCTTCTCACCCGCGTCACGCCAGAGGATCGCGGCGCAGCCCTCGGGCGAGATCACCGAGTAGATCGCGTTCTCCTGCATCAGAACCGTGTCGGCGAGAGCGATCGCGACCGCGCCACCGGAGCCGCCTTCACCGATGATGCACGAGACAGTCGGGACGCCGAGCCGCGCCATCACAGCCTGCGAACGCGCAATCGCGCCGCCCTGTCCGTGCTGCTCGGCAGCGATCCCGGGATAGGCCCCCGGTGTGTCCACGAGCGTCACCAGCGGAAACCCGTGCTGGTCGGCGAGTGCCATCACTCGCATCGCCTTGCGGTAGCCCTCTGGGTACGCCATGCCGAAGTTCCGCTTCGTGCGCTCCTTGATGTCTCGGCCCTTCTGATGGCCGATCAGAGCGATCGTGCGGCCCTCGAGCTTGCCGAGGCCGGTGACGAGCGCCGCATCGTCGGCGCGCCCACGGTCACCGTGCAGCTCGAACCAGTCCTCGAGCAGGCGCTCCACGTAGTCGAGCGTGTACGGCCGGTCCTCGTGGCGGGCCAGCTCGACCTTGCTCCAGATCTCCTCGTCAGTTGGCTCGGCCTCGATCCGGTCGAGCTGGCGCTGGAGCCGGCCGAGCTCCCCGGAGAGGCGCGCTCCACGCAGCAGGTCGAGCGCACCCAGCTTGCTCAACCGGTCCCGCAACCTGATCTCGGCATCACGAGGCACCCTACTCCGCCGCTCCGAACAGCCGAAGTAACCGGGCCAGCGTCGACCGCAGCTCTGGCCGCGGCACGATCGCGTCGAGATGGCCGAAGCGAAGGTTCGACTCGGCCAGTCCGAAGTCGTCCGGGAGCTTCTCGCGCGTCGTTTGCGCGACGACGCGCGGGCCCGCGAACGACATCAGCGCGCCGGGCTCGGCCACAACGACGTCGCCGAGGCTTGCGAAGCTCGCGAGCAGCCCGCCGGTGGTTGGATGGGCCATCACGGAGATCAGGGCGCAGCCGGACTCATGTAGCTCCTCGACCGCAACGACGGTCTTCGGCAGCTGCATCAGCGCGAGAATCCCCTCCTGCATCCGAGCACCGCCCGAAGCGGAGACCGAAACGAGCGGCACGCCGGCGGCGGCCGCGCTATCGCACGCGCGCGCGAATTTTTCGCCCGTAACGGAGCCCATCGAGCCGCCCATGAACGAGAAGTCCATCACCGCGAGCTCGCACGGCAGCTGTTCGATAGCGGCGCTGCCGACGACGAGCGCGTCGCCGAGCCCGGTCGCGATTTCCGCTTCCGCCAGCCGTTCGTTGTAGGCGCGGAGGTCGAAGAAGCCGAGCGGGTCGGCCGAGCGCAGCTCGGCGGCCTCCTCGACGAAGCTGCCCTCGTCGGCGAGCTGCTCGATCCGCTGGCGCGCCTTGACCGGGAAGTGATGCCCGCATTGGGTGCACACTCGGAGGCTCGCGGCCAGCTCGTCGTCTCGGTAGTGGGAGCCGCAGCTCGGGCACGTGTTCGGGTGCTTCTTCTGCGGGAGCTCGGGAGCATGCTTGTGCTCGATCGAGACGTCGATCTTGGCTTCAGCCATCGTGGGAGTTTAGACCCGCCCCTTCGAGCCAGGGTTACAAGCGCGGTCTCAAAAACCGAGGGCGGCAGCGAGCCGAGCGAGCTTGGGCTCGTTGGCAGATTCGCGCACGAGGCCGGTGAAGCCGAGGCCGGCGATCGGCGCGCGCGCGGCTACGTCGCGCAACAATCTCTCGAGCTCGGCGAGCTCCAAGCCGCCGGGCTCCGGCATGAAGACTGCGAGCTCCCCCGGCTCGACGGCGTCACAATCGAGCGCGACGTAGACCGCGTCAGCGCCGTCTAGCGCACGCTCGATCGCACCCTCGCCGGTCTGCAAACCCGCCAATTCGATGAACTCCACCTCGGGCGGGTCGAGGTTGCGCGCGCCGACAAGCGCGACATTCCGCGGCAGCACAGCGGCGTCGTCCAGCACCATCCGGAGCGGCATACCCCACGCGTTCCCGGACGGGGAAGTCATGGGCGTGTTCAGGTCGCCGTGCGCGTCGATCCAGACCACCGCCAGGCACTCGTCGCCCGCAGAGAGCGCCTCGATCGCGCCGACATGCGAGCAGCAGCAGCCACCAAGGACGACCGGCCGGTCGGGCAGCTCGGACGCGAGCATCAGCGTCTGCTCCGCGAGCGTGTCTGCCTCGATCACGCTCGCTTCCGGGTAGGGCAGCTCGTGGAACGCGGCACCGGCCATCGCGTCGCCGCCGTCACCCCAGGCGCGCGGCACGCGGACGAGCCCAGCGCAGAACTCGCGTCCGCACGAATGGCACTGGTACTCCGGCCCGACGGCGACCGCAGTCAGCGTCCGGCAATCGGGACAGCGGGCACGGAGTCGCGACACGCTCGAACCCTAGCGGCGCACCGGACGCTCGAGGAAGAGCGTGTCCCGGTAGACAGCCATGCCGGCCCGCTCGTAGAGACGGGTCGCGCCCGTCGGGCTTGACGCGTCGACGCCGAGCGTGCCGCGGGTGTAGCCGCGCTCCCGGAAAGCCTGAAAAGAGCGCAGGAGCAACGCCTCGCCGAGCCCCTGTCGCCGCCAGGGACGGCGCACGCCCAGCGTGCCGACGTACCCCGCGCTCTCGTCGACGGAGTCCTGTCGGCAGAGCGAGAAGCCGGCGAGCTCGTCGCCGTCGAGGGCCAGGAACCACAGCGAGGGGTCGAACGTGGGCGGCTTGGTCAACCAGTGCGACCATTCCTCGAACGTCTCGTCCAGCGGGTCCGACGTGTCCTGCCAGACCTCCATCGCGGCCTCGTAGACCCGCCGCTCCTCTCCCTCTTGCAGAGTCCGCTCCGAGATGCCCTCGGGCCAGACCGGCGGCGAGCCCTCCCCGTCGAGATCGATCTCCATCCGGTAGGAGTGACGAGCCGGAGCGAAGCCGAGCTGCTCGAACACGGCCACCACTCTCGCGTCCTCGTTACCCGTCCACACACGCAGCCGCCCTGCCTCCGCCCGCTCCTCGAGCCAGGCGACGAGCTCCACGATCACAGCCTCGGCATCGACGTCTGGTGCGACCTTCACGTCGGCCCACCAGACCGGTGGGTCGGTCCGGCTCGAATCCGCGTCGACATACCCCACGAGCCTGCCGTCCCGCTCGAGCACGCGGATGTCTCGCTCCACCACCACCGACGGGGACGTCAACCAGGTGCGCAGGTCGTCAGCGGTCGCGTCTGCCTCGCCGAACGCGGCCAGCTGGTGCGCGTTCATCAGCGCCAGCATCGTGTCGAACTCGTCGTCGCGGGGCGGCCGCAGCGTCATGGCGCAGCGGGGACGAGCTCGTCGAGCGTGTCCGGCAGACTCGAGAGGTCAGGCAGCTCGCGGTCGGGCTCCGGGTCCGGGGCTTCGCCGAGCCGGTTGATCCAGACGACCTTCAGGCCCAGCTCGCGCGCCGGCGCGACGTCGTGGAACAGGCTCGCCGCCACGTGCACGTGCTGGGCGCGGTCGGCGGTCGTCAGCTCGAAGAAGCGCTCCCAGTGCGCGTGCGCCGGCTTGTAGGACTGGATCTCCTCCGCGACGACCGCGACGTCGATGGGAACGCCCAGCTGCCGCTGCGACGCAGCAATCAGGTCGCGGTCGGAGTTCGAGAGGATCGCGAGGTTCCAGCCGCGACGCCGGAGCTCCCCAAGCGCCTCAGGCACCTCGCGAAAGGCAGGCCAGTCCGGGAGAGAGCGCGCCAGAACGCCCGTCTCGCCCTCGGGGATGGTCAGGTCGTTCTCGGCTGCGAGCCGCTCGAGCGTGAGCGACAGCACCTCGGCGTAGCTGCGGTACGCCTCGTCCTGCACCTGCGGCTCCAGTCGGTGATAGCGCGCGAGCAGCTCGGGGCCGCGCTCGGCGCCGAACAGGCTCTCGAGCACCCCGCGGATGCCGGCGTTCCAGTCGATCAAGGTGCCGTAGCAGTCGAAGGTCGCCCACCGGGACATGGCGTGAGCTTACTGTTGGCTCCGTGCTCGAGGTCCGCCCTCTGACGAAGGCCGACTGGCCCGCGGTCGCCGCCATCTACGCCGAGGGGATCGCGACCCGGCTCGCGACGTTCGAGACCGAAGTGCCGGAGTGGGAGAGCTGGGACGCAGCCCACCTGGGCGACCACCGACTCGTCGCCGAGCTCGACGGCGAGGTGACCGGCTGGGTTGCCCTAACCCAATACTCCCGCCGCGAGGTGTACCGCGGCGTCGCCGACGAGAGCATCTACGTGGCCGAGCGGGCGCGCGGGCGAGGGGTTGGGCGAACGTTGCTCGAGACCGTGATCGAGAGCGCCCGCTCCAGCGGCCTCTGGACCCTGCAGGCGGGGATCTTCCCGAATAACACCGCCTCGCTCGAGTTGCATCGCAGGCTCGGCTTCCGCGAGGTGGGTGTCCAGGAGCGGATCGGACAACTGGACGGCGTGTGGCGCGACGTCGTCCTGCTCGAGCTACGGCTCTAGCCAAGTAACAGTCTGCTACTTGGCCGACTCGGAACGAACGGTGTAGCGCGTTCGCGCTCCGATGAGGTTTCCGCGAACCAACGCTGCCAGCTGCTCGATCGACATCTCCAAAGCGTGATCGATGTCCTCCGGAGGCCACGCGGCGAAGAACTCAAAGCTCGAATCCAGGCGCACGCACAGCCACTCGAGGGTTCTCGCAAGTGACTCCGAGCCGCCCGGATCAAGATCCCATGTCGGTGCGTCCCAGTCGGCTTCCTCTGTCAAGAGATCGTGAACCGGAAGAGCAAGGCGCGCACCCCGACCGCCTTGACGGGAGGCATACACCGGAAGAAGCTGACGCTCGCGCGATTCTGCCTCCAGGAGCTTCGCGAGCTCGTAGGTGAGCTCCGGAGCGTGAACCTCCGACTGAAGATCGGGGGCCAGGCTCCTAGCCCTCGTCGTGCTTGCGGAACACAACGCAGGCGTTGTGTCCGCCAAAACCGAACGAGTTGGAGACACCTACGGTGATCTCGGACTTCCGCGCCTCGTTCGGGATGTAGTCGAGGTCGCACGAGGGGTCCTCGACCTCGTAGTTGATCGTCGGCGGCAGAACGCCGCGCTGCGTCGCAAGAACGGTGAAGATCGCCTCGACCGCGCCGGCCGCGCCGAGACAGTGGCCCGTGGCGCCCTTTGTCGAGGAGACCGGGATCTTGCGCGCATTCTCCTCGCCCACCGCGAGCTTGATCACTCGCGTCTCGGACGCGTCGCCGAGCGGAGTCGAAGTGCCGTGCGCATTGATGTAACCGATCTCGGACGGATCGATGCCTGCGTCGCCGAAGGCCATCTTCATCGCGCGAGCCGGGTTCGTCCCGGCCGGGTCCGGCTCGGTGACGTGGTTCGCATCCGACGAGACTCCGTAACCGATCAACTCTGCGTAGATCGTCGCCCCGCGCTGCTTCGCGTGCTCCAGTTCCTCGAGCACGACCGCGCCTCCGGCCTCGCCCATGACGAAGCCGTCACGCTCGGCATCGAACGGGCGCGAAGCGCGCTTCGGATCGTCGTTTCGGCGCGAGAGAGCGCGCATGGCGGCGAAGCCGGCGATGCCGACACGCGTGATCCCGGCCTCCGTACCCCCGCAAATCATCGCGTCGGCGCGTCCGAGCCGGATCGCGTCCGCGCCTTCGCCGATTGCCATGTTCGAGGCCGCGCACGCGGTGCACTGGGAGGAGAGCGGGCCCCGGGTGCCGAGCTCCATCGAGACCCAACCGGCGCCCATGTTGGGGATGATCGCGGTGATCGAGAACGGATTGACCCGGTCCGGACCGCGGTCGATCAGCGTCTGGTAGCAGTCCTGAAAAGCGCCGAGGCCGCCGATCCCGGTTGCGATCGATGCGCCGATCCGGTCCGGCTCCTTCGCAATCTCGAGTCCCGAGTCGGATTCGGCCTGGCGCGCGGCGGCGACGATCATCTGCGCGAATCGGTCCATGCGCCGCGCCTGCTTGTGTTCGATCCATTGGGTCGGTTCGAAGCCCTTCAGCTCGCAAGCAAAGTGGACGGGGAACTCGCGGGCGTCGAACTGCGTGATCTCGTCCGCGCCGGACTCCCCTGCGAGCAGGTTCTCCCACGAAGATTCCACGTCGTTTCCGAGCGGCGAGACCATGCCGAGCCCGGTCACGACCACACGTCGCCTTCCGTTCTGTTCAGCCATGTGACTCGACTGGTGACGGACAGCGAGGCTCTGGCGTTCGCAACGCGAGCCAGGCTAGGACGCAGGGAGCGTGCAGGCCAGAAGGCCTGGACGCGACTGAGGACGACGCATGGCGAAGTCTTTGCGGGCGCCAGAGGCCGGTGTATGTCGCCAGTCGAGTCACTACATGCCCAGTCCGCCGTCGACGAGCAGCACCTCGCCCGTGATGAACGAGGCCGCGTCGGAGCAGAGGAAGCGTACCGCTCCGGCGATGTCCTCCGGCTCGCCCAGTCGCCCCAGGGGCGTGTTGGTCAGCATGGCCTCGGTCGCCTCCTCGGGCAGCACGTCGGTGAGCTGCGTCTTGACGTAGCCCGGCGCGACGACGTTCGCGCGCACGTTGCGGGAGCCGAGTTCCCGCGCCAGCGACTTCGTAAAGCCGATGATGCCCGCCTTCGACGCCGCGTAGTTCGTCTGGCCCCAGTTTCCGTGCACGCCGACGATCGAGGAGATGTTGACAATCGAACCGGCGCGCTTCTTCATCATCGGCCGCGTGACCGCGCGGCACGTGTAGAAGACGGACGAGAGATTGGTCTCGAGTACGGTTCGCCAGTCATCGTCAGACATGCGCGCGAGCAGCCCGTCGCGGGTGAGACCCGCGTTGTTGACGAGGATGTCGAGGTCGCCAGCCTCGTCGACGAGGCGACGCGCATCGTCCGCGGTCGAAACGTCCGCCTGAATCGCGCGGCCCCCGAGCTCGGACGCCAGGGCCTCCGCTTCCTCCTGCCCGGAGCGGTAGCCGACGACGACGCTCGCGCCGGCCGCGACGAGCTCGGTGGCGATCGCCTTCCCGATCCCGCGGGAGGCGCCGGTGACAAGCGCTGTCTTCCCGTCCAAGGACGCGAAGGGGGTGCCGAGCGGCACCTTAGGCAAGCGTCTCCTCCAACTCGCGCAACTCCTGCATGTTGCTGACGGAGACGGTGCGCACGCTCCTGTCGATCCTCTTCAGTAAACCGCTGAGCACATCGCCGGGGCCGACCTCGACGAACGTCGTCACGCCCCTGCCCACGAGCTCGCGGGCCGCCTGGGTGAACCTCACCGGCGCCGTCAGCTGCTCGATCAGGAGCTCGCGATAGCGCCCCGCGTCCTCGAGCCTCGCCGTCACCGTCGACATGAACGCCGTCCGCGGGTCGGCGAAATTGATCTTCTCGACGGCGGGCCGGAGCACGTCGGCGGCCCGCTCGACGAGCGGCGAGTGGAAGGCGCCCGAGACGCGCAGCCGGACGGCACGCCGTGCGCCCTCCTTCTCGGCCTCCGTACAGCACTCCCCAACCGCGTCGTCTTCGCCCGAGACGACGATCTGACCAGGACAGTTGTAGTTCGCGGGCCACACATTCGCGATCCTCCGACAGAGGCCCTCGACAACCTCGTCGGCGAGCCCGAGGATCGCGGCCATTGAGCCCGGGCGAGCCTGCGCGGCCTCGGCCATGGCGATCCCGCGCTCGCGGACGAGCGCGATCGCGTCGGCAGCTCCAATCGATTCGGCGGCGCCGAGCGCCGCAAACTCTCCGACCGAATGACCGACGACGAAGTCGGGCACAATCCCACGCCCGCGGATCGCCTCGTTGATTGCGAGGCTCGTCGCGACGAGCGCCGGCTGCTGCAGTTTGGTGTCGAGCAAGTCCTCGACGGGGCCGTGGAAGCAGACCTGCCTGAGGTCGAGCCCGGACGCCTCGCTGCCGGCTTCGTACACGGCCATCGCTTCCGGCACAGCCTCGGCGATGTCGCGTCCCATCCCGGCCTCGTACGAGCCCTGGCCTGGGAACATGAAGGCGATCTTGCTCAAGTAGCTCTCCTCCCTGTGCTCACGAACTGCACGTCCACTCGATCAGGGCCGAGCCCCACGTGAGGCCCGCCCCCATTCCGGTCATCAGCACTAATTCTCCCTCGCGCAGCCGCCCATCTGCAGCGGCATCGGCAAGCGCGAGCGGAATCGAGCCGGACGACGTGTTGCCGTACCGATCAACGTTGACAACGACCTTCTCCTCCGAGATCCCGAGCTTGCGCGCGGCGTGGTCGATGATTCGCCTGTTCGCCTGGTGCGGGACGTAGACGTCGATGTCGTCGACAGTCTTCCCGCACTCGGCCAACACCTTCTCCGCCGAGCTGACCATCACGCGCGTCGCGAACTTGAACACTTCGCGGCCGTTCATCTTCACGAGCTTGTCCGCATCCTCGAAGTGACGGGAGCCGCTACCCGGCAGCCAGAGGTTCTCGCCGCCGCCTCCGTCCGCCCCGAGCTCGAAGCCGAGAAAGCCGCCCCGGTCGACCCGCTCGACCACAACCGCGCCCGCGCCATCGCCAAACAGCACGAGCGTGGAGCGGTCGGTCCAGTCGAGGATCTTCGAGAGAACGTCCCCACCGACGACGAGCGCTCGCTTCGAGAGCCCCGACGAGACCATGCCGTAGGCCTGGGCAAGGGCATACATGAACCCCGTACAGCCGGCGAGCAAGTCGTAGGCTGCCGCGTCGGGCATGCCGAGCGAGTCCGCGAGCAGCGCCGAGCTGGTCGGAAACATCATGTCTGGAGTCACGGTCGCGACGACGATCAGGTCGATCGAGGACGCGTCGACGCCGGCATCGGCAAGTGCCGCGACCGCGGCCGGCTCCGCGATGTCGGTGAGCGCTTGCTCCTTGGTTGCGAACCGGCGCTCCCGGATGCCGGTGCGCTCGACGATCCACTCGTCCGTCGTGTCGACGAACTGCTCTAGGTCCTTGTTGGTGAAGACCCGGTCGGGGACATTGACTCCCAGACCGGTGATTCCGATCCGCGCGCCGTTGGCCGACCCGATCACGACTGATCCACGGCGAACGTCAGCGTGCCTCGCACGGCGAGCTCACCGTCGACGGTTGCGCGCACCTTCCCGCGCCCGATCGGGCCCCGCACGGTCTCGAGGTCGCACTCGAGCGTCAGCCGGTCGCCCGGGCGCACGACGCGCTTGAAGCGAACGCCGTCGATGCCTGCAAAGAGCGCGATCCGACCTCGATTCGCCTCCTCGCTGAGGACGGCGACTGCGCCCGCCTGCGCGAGCGCCTCGACCATCTTCACGCCCGGCATGATCGGGTTACCGGGGAAGTGGCCTGCGCAATCCGCTTCGGTGACGAGCTTGATCGCGACGACGCGCTTGTTCGGCTCGAGCTCGATCACCTCGTCGAGCAGCAGAAACGGATCGCGGTGGGGCAGGATCGCCTCGATCTCAACCTTCCCCAATGGAAGCTTCACGCTGAGAGCCTCGCCCGGAGCCCGTTGCGTCCGCGGTGCGCGTAGCACTTCACCGTCCCCACGGGCATCCCCTCCGCGCCCGCGATCTCCTCGAAGCTGAAGTCGAACGCGTCTTTGAGCACGACCACTTTCGCCTGCGCAGGAGCGATCTGGGCGAGGCAGGCGCCGAGCTCCGCGCGGAGCTCTGACACCTCGGCGGCCCGGGCCGGATCTCCGTCGCGCGCCTCGCGCCGGTCCTCCTCGAGCGGCTCGCAGCGCCGTGCCAGCTGCCGCTGTGCCACATCCCGGCACGCGTTCACGATCAGGCGGTGCAGCCAGGTCGAGAAGGACGACTCGCCCCGGAACTGGGTCAGCTTCACGCACAGCTTCGCGAGTGCGTCCTGAGCCGCATCTCGCGCGTCCTCCTGGTCGCCCAGCAGGTGGTGCGCCAACCGTTCCACCCTCGGCGCGTGCCGCTCGCACAACGCGTCGAGAGCACGTGCATCGCCGTCCTTTGCTCTCTTGACCAGAATCGGGTCGCTCAGCCGCTCGTACACCAGCGGCGGGTCGGGCCGCAGATCCTGGCCGATTGAACGCGATCGAAGGTGCGGCGATTGCACCCGCAGCAGTGTAGAGCGCTGCGTTGAGCTAGCGCTTCGTCGCCGGGATGCTCGTGTTCCCGGCGGCGTCCCACGCCACTGCACGAACGCGGCCGAGCTTCGGCGCGTTCGGCACGCGTGCCCTGCCCGCGCCGAGCGCCTCGTACACCAGGCTCCGCGCGCCGAACCGGAGGGTCAGGCGGGCCGGCTCGCTCACCCAGAGCCTGAGCGGGAAGCGCTGCACGATCGTTATTCTCGGCCGGCGCGTGTCGGCCGTGAACGGCACCGCGACGGTCGACGTGGTGAACGCGTCCGTCGCTTCGACCACCGCGTCGTAGGTGCCGTCGAGCAGCCGACCGACACGCTTCGCGCCGTCCCACTCGACCTGCCGGACGCCCGTGGCGAGGGGACCCGCGAACGGGGTCGCGACCCACTTCCCCTCCTTGAGGATCCGCAGCCGGATTTCGGCAGGGGCCGTGAGCTCGAACTTGAACGCGATCCGGTCGGCGCGGCCGTCCGCGTTGGGGGAGAAGGCGAGCGGCGCCGCGCGGACGCCGGCGAGCGTGCGGCTGACCGCGAGCTCGGTCGTGGCGGTCGCCTGACGGCCGCCGGTCGCACTCGCAGACAACTCGATGTGGAAGATCCCGTCCGGCAGCACGACCGGATCGAACCGGAGCGCGTGCTCGCCCGCCCTCTTCCAGGCCCTGGCGCCGATCGCCGCCACCTCGCCGCCGAGGTCGTCCCGCACCTTGACCGTCACGTTGGCGGCGGTGGTCAGCGTGTACGTGATCGTCGTTTGGTCGGCGACGGCGTCGCCGTTCGGCGAGACCGTCTCCGGGTCGGCCGCGAGACCCGCGATAGAGAGAGCATCCTCACCGCGGCCGAGCGTCCCGAGCGCCGGCGTGACGTCCGCCGAGCTGATCGCGTAGGAGTAGCTGCCTGGCGGTAACAAGGTCGCGTTCCACGTCCAGTCCACGTTCGACCCGAGTCCGGCGGACGAGCCGACCGAGACCCCGGTCGCGTCGAAAACCTCGACCGTCCACGGCAGAGCCGACGACAGCCGTGCTTTGAAGCGCACCGTGCCCGGTACGGCGCCGGTGACGAGCGGCGAGTACAGCTTCGGCAAACCGCGGCGCGAGACGTCGCCCGCGAGCCCGTTAAGGAGGTCGTAGAGGGCGTTCCCGGGGCAGTCGGTGAAGCCGGTGTCGCGATGCCCGGAGACCATGCGGAGGAAGACCGGCAAGCCAGCCGAGAAGCGGGCGTTGCCGCCCGAGATGTACGAAAGCGTCGTCGCCGGGTCGACATGCGCGACATCGAGCCGCCACGCAAGCAGGGTCGCGAGGGCGTCGCGTGCCTTCTGGGCGACCGGCAGCGATCCATACTCGCCGAGCAGCGCAACGCCGACCGACCCGGTGTTGAAACCCTCGGCGTGGGCGCCGACCACGTTCCGCTCGATCCCGCCATAGCGACCCTCGAAGACCTGGCCGAAGCGATCGACAAGGAAGTTGTAGCCGATGTCATTCCAGCCGTTCCCTTTCACATGGTAGAGCTGGATTGCGCGCACGATTGCGGGCGATTGGGCGGCGCTGTAGCCGTTCGAGCCGGCGGTGTGGTGCACGAGCGCGAGCCGCAAGACGGGCGCGAACGAGGGGGTGCCGCGCCTGATCTTCTCGTCCGCGTTCCAGCCGCTGCGAGGAACGATCGTGGGCGCACCGGCCTTCTGGAGCGTCCGGGCGGGGACGCCTGCGCTCGGGCTCCAGACGAAGAACGCGCGCAGCTTCGTCACCCGGCCACGGAAGCGGTAGTCGATCCGGTCGGAAGGTCCGACCCACCACGGGTTTCCGAGCCGCCACGATCCCGCTCGTACGCCCTCGCCGGTCGCCGCGTCCGGCTGGTCCTCGGCCTCCGGCGCCGCGGCTTCCCACGCTCTCCAGCGACCGGAGACCGAACGCGTTCGGAACTGCACCGAACCAGGCCCACGCCAGTGCAGCCCGACGAGGTTGAAGCGGGTGGGCGGCTTGCCCGACGCGAGCGAGCGCTCTCCGCCCAGTGGGAGGTTCAGCGAGAGACTCCGGGAGACGATCGTCGCGCTCTCTGCCGCCGCGGGTGCGGGCAGGATGAGCGAGAGACCGATGAGGATGAACAGGCGTCTGGGCACGATCGGGTCCACCAAGAGTGGCGACGAACCTCTTCGGCGACAAGAGTCGCGACCCTTGCTTGACCGAATCCTTACAGCTCGGCGAACAGTGCCCGCAGCTGTGCCACGGCGGCTGCGTCGAGCGAATAGCAGATCTGCGTCCCCTGCCTACGCGTCGTCACGAGCTTGGCGTCGCGCAACACCTTAAGGTGCTGGCCGCTCGAGGGAACGCTCGCGGCAGCCCTCAAGCACCGCCCGATACGGCTTGCCTCGCACGGCGTCCCACGCGAGGTCTTCTCGCGCTACGGCACGATTGACGAGCACGACCGAGCACGGGCTCGACGTGCGCGGGATCCGCGAGCGCGCGCTGGCACTCCTCGTCCCCTGACGTACACTCGGAGCATGGCGGCCCTTCGCCGGGGACTACTCCTGCTCCTCGCCGCCGCCGCCTTTGTACCTTCGGCGGCGGCAGGAACCTCTGGCCGCGTTCTCGTCGCTGAGTTCGTGAACGACGTCAACCCGGTCACCCAGGACTACTTGCTCGACGCGATCGACCAGGCCGAGGAGGGCGGGTACGCAGCGATCGTGATCGAGATGGACACACCCGGCGGGCTCGGCTCGTCGATGCGCGCGATCGTGAAGGGGATCCTCGCGGCGCAGGTACCGGTCATCGTCTATGTCGCCCCGCCTGGCGCGAGCGCCGATTCCGCTGGGGCCGTAATCGGCATGGCCGCCGACGTGCTGGCGATGGCGCCGCAGACGAACATCGGCTCTTCGACGCCGATCTCGGTCGGAGGCGAAGACATCTCGAAGGACTTGCGTCGCAAGATCGTCAACGACGCGGCCGCCTACATCGGCGAGCTCGCACGCGAGCACGGGCGCAACGTCGCGGTCGCCCGCGAGATGGTCACGAAGGCCACCAACCTCGGCGCTCGCGAGGCGCTCGCGA
>Ga0180121_10000354_pt1 | contig 18934 bp, 20 predicted proteins | sample AntDrymUQ5402106_2_FD_129676 | JGI IMG/M metagenome (GOLD analysis project Ga0180121, IMG submission 129676) | Polar desert sand microbial communities from Dry Valleys, Antarctica - metaG UQ540 (21.06) (version 2) (version 2) | ecosystem: Environmental > Terrestrial > Soil > Desert | place...
AGCTCCACGCCACGCAGACGGTAGCCGGCACGCTCCAGTGTGATTGCGACGCCCCTTACGTAATCGCTCCAATGACCCTGGGCGCGCGGGCTTTGTTCGTCGAGATCAAACTCTATTCGCTCGGAAAAATTCTCAGCGAACACCGACACCGTGCGGTCATTACGTGGCGCACTGGTGACCCAGGTCGAGAACCCGATGGCCGCGGGCATAACAAAGCCATTGTTATAGTCGGTGTGTTCGCCGATCAAGTTGACCCGCCCGGGGGCACGAAACACATGGCCGTCATTGATTGGAGTCTCTATTTTCGCTTCGCTAGTGAGTGCCATGTTTTGATGGTATGGATGTAGGGCATTGTCCCTAGTGATAATACAATAGCCTGCGCCATCTAATAATGTTTGCGAAGGCTCAACTCTTTGGAGTGCAGCGGCCTGGCGCCGCTTTGGCCAGCGAGGCCCGGCGCTACCTTCGGCCAGGGGCTCTCGAGATAGTAAAGGCAGGGACGGCTGGGGGTTAGGCAAAGCGCCGCCGGGCCGGCGCACTCCAAAGAGTGCTCGCCATCCAGGGATTGAACCCTACTGATTTGACTCGCCCCTTCCTGACTTGCGAATAACGAGCTATTGTGGATTTGCTTTGCATAGTTGGCCACCACCGGGCAGGAAAGAAGAAGTTCATCATGCTCTCCAATTCAATTACGCGATTCCTCACAATCACAACAATCATCCTCTGTTCGAGCGTTGCTGGTGCGGTTCCGGAGCCGTTAACGATGCGGATCGCTAGCCCGGATGGCAGACTTGAGGTTGACTTCCGGCTCGACGAGGCGGGGGCGCCACACTACGCTATCCGGCTGGATGGCAAGCTAGTGCTAGAAGAATCGCGCCTCGGCCTCATCCGCACCGACGCCGATTTCTCTCACGGTTTGCGGTTTCTCTCGGCCTCGCAACTGGTACCTGTGCGTGACCGCTTCGAAATCCTTACCGCCAAGCGTCGCCTGAACGACTACCGCGCGAGCCGAAGAGTTTTTCGCTTGCAGACGGCCGCCGGTCAGAAAATGGATATCATCTTCCAGGTCTCCGACGACGGCGTGGCCTTTCGCTATTTCTTCCCGGATAGAAGCGCGGAGACACACCGTCTGACCAGGGAAGTTTCTTCTTTCAAATTCCTGCCAGGTTCACGGGCGTGGTTGCAACCGATGTCGGTGGCGAAGTCTGGCTGGGAAAAGGTGAACCCTTGCTACGAAGAATTTTACGAAAAGGAGATCGTTGTCGGCACGCCTTCGCCCACCGGCGCAGGATGGGTTTACCCGGCACTCTTTCGCTCCGGCGACACCTGGCTGCTCGTCAGCGAAAGCGCGCTGTCCCGCAACTATAGCGGCACGCGGCTGCAATCCGAGTCACCGGACGGGGAATACGCGGTCGGATTCCCCGACCCGCGTGAGAGTTTTCAGGGCGGCCCGGTGAGCCCTGAATCCAGGCTCCCGTGGCTCACGCCATGGCGTGTCGTCGTAGTTGGCAGCCTCAAAACCGTGGCTGAGTCAATGCTGGGCGTTGCCCTCGCTGACAAGCCGGCGGCGCGGTACAGCAAATTGACCATCAAGCCCGGCAAGGCCTCATGGAGTTGGCCGCTGCTCGGCGATCAGCAAACGACCTACGACGTGCAGAAGCGGTTTATCGACTACGCCGCCGAGATGGGCTGGCGCTACTGCCTCATCGATGGGTTGTGGGACAAGCAGATCGGGTATCAGAAGGTAAAGGAGTTGATTGATTACGCGCGACGCAAGGGCGTGGGCGTTCTGCTCTGGTATAACTCGGCTGGCGATTGGAACTCAGCGCCCCAAACGCCACGCAACCTGATGCTGACACGCGAGAGCCGCACGCGCGAGTTTGCAAGGCTAAAGACAATGGGCGTTGCCGGTCTCAAGATTGACTTCTTCGGCGGCGATGGGCAATCAGTGATCGGCTACTACCACGACATTCTGGAGGACGCGGCTCCTTATGGCTTTCTGCTCAACTTTCATGGCGCGACGCTACCGCGCGGTTGGCAGCGGACCTACCCGCACCTGATGACGGCGGAGGCAATCAAAGGACTAGAATACGTCACCTTCGAGCAGAAGAACGCCGACGAGGAACCTTCGCACGCAGCCATGCTGCCTTTCACGCGGAACGTTTTCGACCCGATGGACTTTACGCCGGTGGTGCTCGACCGCATCAACCGCATAGAGCGTCGCACCACGAGCGCGTTTGAGTTGGCGCTCTCCGTGCTGTTCACATCGGGTATCCAACACTATGCGGAGATTCCCGAAGGCATGCGGAAGGCGCCTCCTTACGTGCGCGATTTCCTCATGGGCGTGCCGAGTGTCTGGGACGATACGAAGTTTTTGGACGGCTACCCCGGCAAGTTCGTGGTTTTCGCGCGCCGGAGTAAGGGCCGATGGTACGTCGCCGGCATTAACGGCGAATCGACCGTAAAAAACCTCGCACTTGATCTGGGTGAGCTGCAGGTTAGCGGCACCGGCAGTCTCATTGCCGATGGCGACGGTGGCAACCTTTCGTTTCGCAGAGAAACGATGAAGCTTCCTGCTGGGGGGAAGCTGGAGCTGACCCTGCCTCCGCGAGGTGGTTTCGTCCTGGTCCTGAATTAACCGACCCGTATGGTGCCGACCGGTCCTGCAAAAACAGGCAAGCCTTCGGTCGTGTTGCGGTGGCTCATTCGTTGCGTAGAGCAACCAGCGGATCCACCTTCGTCGCGCGCCTGGCGGGAATGTAGCAGCGAGAAATGCAACTGCGAGACCGATTGCTGCGCCAATCCCCGCGAGTTTCATTCCGTCGCCTACTATGAGCAGTAGGACGTTACGCTGGGCGCCGAGCGCCATCCGAATGCCGATCTCGCTCGTTCGCTCGACGACGTTGAGATTCGAAACGTTTGCGGGTGAAAGAGCATTGCACTCGCGGCGCACAACCTGACTAAAACCAAGTGACTTCTCTACTTTTTCCTAAGCGCTGCCGTGTAGGCTATCGCCGCGCCCACGATTAGGAGCACGATGCCCCCCACGACGCGAAAGGTGTTGGGAAGTTCGCGCACGTCCGTGTTGGTGATGATGATGGCAGCACTCGGCTCAAGAAAATACGCGCGATAAGCGACTACGCCACCAGCCGCAGCGATCACGATCCCAAAGATGATTGCGATAATTCTCAAAATGTAGGACAGGCATTCCTGCCTGTCCTGCCTCTCTTGTGGAGAAATTCTTCTGGAGAAAAACGGCTGACAGATGTCTGGACTATTCCTGCCGCGAGCTTTTGTGTAAAGAGGGACAGACAGGAATGTCTGTCCTACCTCGGTCTACCGGCCCTTAAACTCCGGTTTGCGTTTCTCAAGAAACGCACTGACACCTTCGTTCTTGTCTTCTGTTGAGAAGCAGAGTGCAAACAGATCCACCTCCCGGCGCAAGCCTTCATCTAGGTTTGAGCGCGACGCGAGTTTCACTGATTCCTTTGCCAGGCTCAAAGCGATTGGGCTCTTCTCCGCAATCCGGTTGGCAATCTCCATAGTCTTCGCCTCTAGCTCAGCCGCCGGCGTCACATGATTCACCAGTCCTATGGCAAAAGCGGTTTTCGCATCAATAATCTCGCCCGTCAGAATTAACTCCATTGCCTTACCTTCGCCGACCAGTCGGGTCAGCCGCTGCGTCCCGCCGCCGCCGGGCATAATGCCGAGGTTAATTTCAGGTTGTCCAAACGAAGCCGTCTCGCTGGCGATGCGTATGTCGCATGCCAGTGCCAACTCACAACCGCCGCCCAGGCAGTAGCCATTGATCATGGCGATGATCGGTTTGGGAAAAGTATCGATGGCCGTAAACAGCGAACGCGCGGTCATCACATCCCGCTGCATCATCGCCGTGCGACCGGCAAACTCCGCGATGTCGGCACCGGCAACAAAAGCCTTGTCGCCCGCACCCGTAATCACGACCACGCCAACAGAGTTGTCGTCGCGAAGCTGATCGAGCAACGCTGCTCCCTCTTCGCGAGTTTTAATGTTTAGCGCATTTCGCTTCTCAGGACGATTGATGGTGATGATACCGACACGATCCCGTTTTTCAAATAAGAGTGTTTCGTATTTTTCGGGCATAGCTTGCGACATTTAACTGCTCTCCAGATTGTTTTAGTTATAGCAAGGGAATCCTAAATGTTAGGCCGAAATCCGTCAAACCCGAGTAGTCTGTATTGAGCCCGCGAAGCGCGGCGTCAGCATAAAGTTTGGGGTGGAGCGAAAGCAGAATCGTTTACACCTTCGCTGTTGTTGATTTGGCCAATGTAGACGCGTGTGACGGGGTAGCGACAGTAATCGACGGTTTCAGCGCAACCACTTCTGCTGGGACAATTGCCGGCTCGCTTATATCCAGACGCTTCCGCTTCAGCCACGCCGACTGTCAAGGAGGGCTCCGATTGGTGACACTCGATGAGCGCCAGAAGCTACTTGCGTAAGGGAGCCCCTCCTTAACAGTCGGGCTACTGCCCCGACCCGTCAATTGACAATTAGCGGAGGCTTCCTCTAGTTTCAATCGAATCCAATAGTTTGGTTTCGAGGCGAAGGTAACGAAGACGTGCAGCACAAGTTTGTCCAAATTAGCGGGCTGGCTTTGAGCGTGGCGTATGCCGCGTTGATCGTCTGGATTTATGCGACGGAGCCGCGGACTTTTCGCGAGATGGCAACCGGGGCGCAGGTGGCGGCCGGCACTTACCAGGTGGACCAGGCGAAGTTTGATGCCGGACTCGCGCTGTTTCGTCGCGAGCAGTTTCGCGCGGCGCGCGATGAATGGCAGCGTGCCGACCCCGCGCAAAATGATGGGCGGACACAGTTTTACATCGCCTACGCGTTTTACCGGGAGGGTTGGGGGCGCGTTTACAACGACGATAACTTGTTTAGGCAGGGCCTCGAAAAGGTGAATCGTGCTATAGGGCTACGCCCCGAGCCGCTCAACATCGACGATCCAGACTTGCAGATACATACCGCGGCGGAGCTGAAAGCTGAGCTGGAACAGGGGACTGAGCGGAGTTGGGGGGACGTGAATCCGTTGAAGGTGCTGAGGACAAGGAAATGACAAATCCTTATTGCTAATTACCAAATCATGAATGAGAAATTGACAGTTGCCACCAACCGTTTGCGAAATCAGGCACTCTTGAGTTTCGTCGTGTTGCCGATGATCCTCCTGACGGTCGTACTGCTGGGTGGTTTACGTGTAAATGCGGAGGGCGGGGCGTTAGTCTTTATTCCTCCGCCGCTGGTCACTCTGGTGCTCGCCGTCTTGCTGTTGCTGCTCTTCGTGCGTGGCGGTTTGATTCAGCCTCGAACGTGGGTGGCCCATCACCATTCGCCCCTCACCAATTCATCCCATATCTTGACGTTGATCGCGCTCTTTTTCGCTTCCGCGCAGGCCTTTAATTCCGTGTTGCCAGAGCGCGGCCTGTTGCACTGGCTGTTCTCGTTCTTTTTCCTCTGGACGCTTTGGAACAATCAGTTTTCTTTGTTTGATGCGCGCAGATTGTTGCGCAGCTTGATGGTTCTGTTCGGAACTGCGTTTGTACTGAAGCATATGCTGGTGGCCGGCCTTTACGCCCCGGAAGGCGGGTGGCTGAAGAGACTGGCAGGAACGTTATTGCAAGGCGTGTCGCTCGGCACACTCGACGCACCCACCTTTTCCCCGGCTACCGGCTACATCTCGTTTTTCACCCTCGTGCTTTACATCACCGGGCTATTGCTCATCACGTTTAGCGGCGAGCAGATAACAGACGGCAAACAGCACTTAGCTTTGACCCCCGCAAGTGAATTGGAAGTCGTGAATCGCGAGTCGGAAAATCATGAAGCGGGAATTGTGAATCGAACGTGAGTTGCTGAGGTTCATAGGACAAAAACGAGGCCACGCCCGCGGGTGGTGCGACGTCTACGACACACCGCCGAGCTTAAACAGGTCAAGATTGTAGTCGTACAAACTTGTTACGACTTCCTTTGGCGTCTCCACGATGAACATTCCTTCGCGCGTCTCATGGCGAAACGCGTCAAGCAAAACATGGTTTGGCGATTCTGGTTTCACTTCAGCCTCCAAGTCCTGGATCTGGGTAACAAAGTGGGAAATCGTAAACCGGTCTTGCAGACATAGAGCCGTTCGTAAAGTGAAACAATATCTGCCGCAACGTATTGGAGAAGTACACGTCGAGTAACCACGCTAGCAAATTGAAACGCGTTCTGATTGCAGATTATTGAATAAAAGCCCTTGGTATACGCGTTGCTGTGGAGCGACATGACGATACGAGTGAGGAAATCCAAAACAAGGGTTGGCGCAGGACGCGGGGCTCCAGCGCACTAGTCAGACTAATTGTCTTAATCGCAACACATCGAGAAGGAGAATGAACAATGGGATATGACACGGATAAGTTAGGGGATACCGGAGCTGCCGGTGCGACACCGCAGCGTTCACGCACAATGACAGGTTTATTCAGAGACCGCGAAAGCGCTGAACGTGCTTACGGATCTCTCAGCAGTCGCGGTTACGGGAAAGACGACATCAATTTGCTGATGTCCGACGACACGCGCAAAAAGCAATTTGCTGATGCCGACACCGAGCTGGGCACGAAGGCTTGGGAAGATGCCGGTAAAGGCGCGGCCATTGGCGGCGGCGTGGGCGCAACACTCGCAGCTCTCGCGGCTATCGGAACCACTCTCGCGCTTCCCGGTATCGGGTTATTAATTGCGGGTCCAATCGCTGCGGCTCTCGCCGGCGGCGGCGCGGGCGCGCTTACCGGCGGCTTAATCGGCGCGCTGGTGGGCCACGGCATTCCCGAAGAGCATGCAAAGCACTACGAGAAGGGCATTAAAGACGGCGGCATTGTGCTCGGCGTGAATCCGCGCACGACCGAAGACGCCGATTACTTTGAGAACGACTGGAAAACAAATCGCGCCGAGTACCTTTACAAATAATTCGAAGCAACTCAGCGCCAAGATCGATACGGATTGGTCGGGCAAATTGAAATATTCGTACGCCGGATAACGACGGCGTTGAATGTACGAGCCAGGGAGGACAGTAAACGATGCAACGCACCCTATCGCTTGCATTAGTGCTGGTGGTGGCCGCAGCCTTAACAGGCTGCGGCACCGATACCAACACTAATACAACTTCAAATTCAAACAACAGCAATCTGGGCAGCCCGGCGCGCGATGCCGTAGTGGACACCAATGCCAATATTCCTGCCAACACAAACAGTAAGACGGTTTCGTCGAACACTGGTGTGGTCACCAACGACAACGGTAATGCAAATACGGCCGGTGTTAAGACGATAAACAGCAACAACCGCAACTCTAACAAGAACAGCAATCGATGACCTGACGGGGAAGTAGGTAGCTATGTTTAAACAAACTTCGCCGCCACCGTTATATTCCGAGTCTGAATGGTGGCTGCGTTTGGCATCGTTCGCGACCCCGCCGGAGGCCCAAGGGTCACCTCAGTATCAGCCGGAACGGTTGACAATTGTTGACGGTAAATCAGAATTCAGGGGAAGAGGCTTCCGAGTTATCACTTGGCAGCCTCTTTATTTATTGATACTAGCCTACGGCCAGCGCTTCTTGCGCGTGATTCAGGAACGGAACCTCCGTCCCACTCTTCAAAGCCCTGTTGATTTATTCGGAAGGCGAGATTTCTGATTCGGGATCAGGGGCGGGTTGGTCATCGGCGACCCATGAGACGAAGAGTCGCATCCAGTTTTCCAAAGACTCGTCAATTTGCACACCTACCCGCGCCGTTCCGTAAATCGCCGGCGCAATACGAATTACTATCGCAGTAACCTCGATTGGTGCGCCGTCGGGCCGGTGTGCTCGCAGATATAACCGCTCTCCGCGGCCTACCTTCTGGTTGAGGTGAAAAAGCGCACCCGAAGTTGAGATATCGTCCGTTTCGGTAGGCTCGCTCCAGGCAGAACTGTCCTCGGCTCGTCCCGAAACGACGATCGGCAGACGCAAAGCCATGCGTAAAGCAAACCGGCGCTCTTCGTTGTTGTAAGGGGCGTTCATCAAAGTAGTTAATTAGTCGGTAATAGTTTCAGCTTTCAGTTTCGGTTATCCAGCTTGGTGATTAGAGGCCCACGGCTCCACTAACTGCTAATTGCCGACCGCTGATTGCTAGTCAGGTTCTCTTCATTCCAATTATAGAATCCTTCTCCGGTTTTCTTGCCCAGCTTTCCTTCTTTCACCAGGCGACGCAAAACCTCGGGCGGACGAAACGTTTCTGAACCAAGCTCGCGATAGAGATACTCGGCAATGTTGAGTCGAATGTCCAGACCAATGTGATCGGTGAGCTTCAGCGGACCCATCGGGTGGTTGTAGCCGAGTTCCATTGCGGTATCGATGTCATGCGCCGAGGCTACGCCTTGTTCGAGCATGCGCATCGCTTCGAGGCCCAGGACTACACCCAAACGGCTCGAGGCAAACCCTGGTACATCGTGAACAATTATTGGTTCTTTCCGCAACCGGCGAGTCACTACCCGCACAGTCTCAACCGTATCTTGCCCAGTCGCTTTCCCGACCACTATCTCCACCAGGCGCATGAGGTGGACTGGATTGAAGAAGTGTAAACCGACTACTCGGTCGGGCCGTTCCGAAGTTTTGGCGATTTCAGTTATCGATAGCGACGAAGTGTTGGTGGCGAAAATGAAGCCTCCGTCAGAAAGCGATTCAACCTCGCGCAGCAGCTCTTGTTTCAATTTCAACTGCTCGGGCGCTGCTTCAATGATTAGATCCGCCGTTGCGATTTCCGCTAGCTGGAGCGTGCCGCGGATGTGCTGCAGGATAGCGTCCCGCTCGTCTTCAGTGAGTTTTCCGAGTTGAATACCTTTAGCAAGGTTGCGTTCAATCCCGCTGATGCCTCTGGCGAGAGACTCCCGATCGACGTCGCGCAGCAGGACACGGTAACCCGCGGCTGCAGCCACCTGAGCGATTCCGTGACCCATAGTGCCTGCGCCTATGACGCCGATGGTCTCAATCTTTTGGGGATTGCTGCCTGCTTTCAATCTACCTGCTTGCTCCTACCAAGTTTTTATTGCCAGTTCGGGCGCCGCGGGCTCAGGTTCGACTACTCTTGTATCGCTAGTTATACTATACGCCTAACCGAAAAGGCTATGCTTTCGGGCATTTTAGCAGTGTCCCAATTCCGTGTCGGTACGTAAACCGTCGAGTTTGCCTCAGGCTTCCGGCTTGATTTCTCGAAAATTGGGGCATTACCGGATTTTAGTCAACTATTCGCATCTCTGAAAAGGAACGAACAGACGCCATGCCGACGCAAACGCTGGATAGGGAGGTTGTTATCCTTGGTTCGGGGCCCGCCGGCCTTACTGCCGCGATTTACTCCGCGCGCGCCAACCTCAAGCCTCTCTTGATCGATGCGCCCGCGGACGCGGAAAAACAGACCACGCCAGGCGGACAGCTGATGATCACAACCGATGTGGAGAATTACCCTGGTTTTTCCAAGGGTATCGATGGACCCGCGTTGATGGAAGAGTTTCGCGCCCAAGCCGCACGATTTGGCACGCAGTTTCTCGAAGAGTGGGTTAATACGGCTGACCTAAGTGAGCGGCCTTTTATTCTCAAGACCGATAGTTATGAAATCAGCACGCAGACTCTGATCATCGCGACAGGAGCTTCCGCCATGTGGTTAGGCATTCCCGGTGAGGCAAAGGTACCGGACGGTTTTGGCGGCAACGGGGTATCGGCCTGTGCGACTTGCGATGGACCGCTACCCGGATTTCGCAATAAGCCTCTCGTCGTTGTCGGCGGCGGCGACACCGCGATGGAAGAGGCTACGTTTTTGACGCGCTACGCTTCGAAGGTATACCTGATTCATCGCCGCGATAAGCTGCGCGCCTCGAAGATCATGCAGGACAAAGCTTTTCAGAATGAGAAGATCGAATTTGTCTGGAACACCGAGGTAGAAGAGATTCTGGGAGAGGCGCAGGCGGGCGTCACCGGCGTTCGTTTGCGTGACGTGGAAACTAAAGAGCAGCGAGTTCTGCCTTGCGCCGGTGTATTCATTGCGATCGGGCATAAGCCCAATACCGCACTTTTCAAAGGGCAGTTGGACATGGACCCAATTGGGTACCTCATAACTGCCCACCGTTCAACCGCGACGAATGTGCCGGGAGTTTTTGCATGCGGGGACGTGCAGGACAACTGCTATCGACAGGCAGTAACCGCAGCTGGTTCGGGCTGCATGGCCGCGCTCGACGCCGAAAGGTTCCTGGATCATCTGCCGGTCGCCATGCCCAGCGGTGATGAGGTTACAATCGAAGGCGAGCGCATTACTCCCGATCATCAGGCGATCATCGAGCCCGACGGCAGCATGGTTCCCAACCACACGGAGATGGCTGCAAAGGAAGATTGAAGGTCATTTGACTGGGCGTGAGCCGACCGTCAGGTACGGCGTTGCTTTGGGGGAGTAGCCCGGGTTCCCCAATTACAGCAGCACGATCGAATCGTCTCTTTGGCGTCGTCTGGGAATCGCGGGAGGGGGCTGAGAAAGCGGCTCAGATCTGGTATCACGAACCGTGGAGTTATTAGGGCAGGCTTCGCAGTAGAATCCCAAAAGCTTCTTTCGATCCTCACATTCGTTACAGTCAAGCGATTGACCCAGCATTCGTAAGGCATCAACTAAAGGCAGGAGAAGGCGTCCGCGTTCTGTCAACCCATACTCGATGTGCGGGGGATTGCCGCCAAAGTCAGTGCGCTCAAGTAACTGGTCCTTCTCCATGTCGCGCAGGCGGCCCACTAACGTGCGGCTGCTGATCGGGAAAAGCCCGTTGAGCAATTCCATGGTGCGCTTTGGACCGGCGGCGAGATCTCGAACAACGAGCATGGTCCACTTATCGCCAATCATCTGCAGCGCGCCGGCAATGGGGCAACCATCGATTTTGCGTCGTCGCACTGTGCACACTCCAAATTGTAACGCAAACTGTTAGTTTGCGATTTTGTCCGCGGCCACTCAACGCCATCGCAAACTAACCGTTTTCGTTACGAATACTACTTCACCACCGTGATTGTGCGCGTAGTCGTGTTATAGCCACCGTTCTCCACCGGTTTCCCATCTTTGTCCAGGAGCTCGATGCGAACTGTATGCTTGCCACCGGTCCATCCTGACAACCAAACAGGATCCCACTTATCAATGTACCTGGCCTCATCATCGTCGACGATATAACGGACTCGGTACTCGCCGCCATCGCCTTTCAATTTCGCATTCGTGAGCCAGAGGTCGAGCATGATCGGGTCGGCGTCCTCGCCTTTGTATTCACCCTTCGGCCGGCTGTAGGTTAACAGAGGCTTCGTTTGATCGACGTCGCCGCCTTTGCTGGCTGCCACATCCTTTCCCTCCCGAGGGGTTCCGGAGGGTCCGGGTGCGTAGGTGTTTGCCCCACTGTTGTTTGCATTCGCCATCGTCTGACCAGAGTTGGTCGTAGTGGGCTTGCTCGCGTCTCCACCGCCTTTCACAGTGAACGTTACCATCTGAAATGAGCCCTCGTTCTTGTAGCTTTCGTGCCAGGGACGCGACGCGAACACACGTAACGTGTGCTTGCCTTCCACCACGTTGCGCAGTTCAAACGGATGGCCCATTTCGTAATACGCTTCGTAAGGTTCGTTATCCAAAATGACGTGAACGTGATTACCCTTCCCGGTGGCCGGATCTTTGTGAGGCATGTACCCCTTCAGATCACCACTGAGATCGAGCTTCACTTCAACTTTTGAACCGTTGATGACGGCGTTTGCGGCCGGCGAAACAATTTTCAAGGTTGGCTTCGCTTCGTCCTGCTCGCCCCGTTCCTTCATCAGATTGAGAATTGACTGCGGACGTGACACCACCGTCAAGACTTGAGCTGGTGGAGGCGTGACCGTGGTGGTGGCAGTCGTATTTCGATTGTCGGAGTCGGCAGAGCATGCGGTGAGCAAAAGTGCGCAAAGAGTAAACAGAAATAACAATCGCGAGTTTCTATTTCGGAGCATCTTCTCCTCCAGGCTTAAAGGTCGAATACAGCGGACTATATTTCCGTTAAGTGTACCGCGAGAGAGGTGGTAAGCCAACGATGACGCGCAGCGGCGACGTGCCACCGCAGTAGGCATGAATATGAATCGCATTGAGTCTGAATTGTAGGGCGGCACTCCGTGGCCGCCCCTCTGCGCGATTCACTTAACCCTTGAAAGACGTCGCAACGAGGGGTGGCCACGGAGTGCCACCGCTACAAACTTAACCGCCGCTTGCACCTTTTCCTTTTCGCAGGCGCTTTGCAACCGTGGTCCAATCGATGTTGGCAAAAAATGCTTCAATGTACTTGGGTCGCTGGGCGGGTTTGTAGTCAAGCAGGTAGGCGTGTTCCCAGACGTCCATCACCAGAATCGGGACGAAACCCGCTACATTGCCCGTTTCGTGCAAAGTTATCCAGTGATTTGATAACCGCCCGTTCGAAGGGTTTTGATAGCAGATGGCCCAACCTACTCCTCTCATCTTACCGATGCCTACAAAATCCGCTTTCCAGATTTCATAACTTCCGAAGCTTGATTCAGCTGTTTTAGCAAACTGCGTCGTCTTAGCGGGATCGCCTGGGCCACCGCCGCTCTTCAGATTGTCGAAGTAGTATTCGTGAAGGACCATGCCGTTGTACTCAAAACCGAGCCGGCGAGTTAGTTCAGAATAGGCAGGCATCTCCTCCTGGTCGACCTTAGCGTCTTTGATAAACTCCGAGATTTTCTCGGTCAGATTGTTTGTTTCCTTAACGTAGCCTTCGTAGAGCTTGAAGTGCATCTCAAGAGTCTTGTCGGAAATGCCTTGCAATCCGCTGATATTAAACTCTCGTGCTTTGTATGAAGAATCATCTGAACTCGAACCCATGACGTCACCTCCGTTGTTACTGGTTTCAGCGGACCGATGTATAGCAAGCTGTTAGGTTGCGCGCGCAAACGCGATGTCAGCCGACAGGATCGGGAATACTGAAGCGTGCAAAGCGCACTATTACGCGCGAGTGTGGCGAATCGGTGGAGATGCTGAGGATTTAGTGTGACGACGAATCAGGAACCGGGACCAGAGCGCAGCGGCAGGAGCGAGCGATCACAGCAAGCCGGAACTTTCCTGCCAACTGCCGTCTGCTCCTGCATCCTGATTTCTAGCTCTTTCCGAAGATCACCCAATCACCGTGCGCAGTCCCCATAAACAGGAGCAGCGGCAGTGATAACCAGGCGTTGGTTCTCGAGGCAATAAAAGCCTGCCGCGCTAATTCCGGCGGCGGCGCCGGTCCCGTGCCGGCAGTGGCGGCGATAATCCTCTTATTATTCGGCCAAATAATGCCCCAAACATTAAGCATCATTACGATGCCATAAGCGCCACCAATGCCAATGGAGTACGTTTTATTGCTGGCCCAACTCTGTCCGCCGGCAGTGAGCATCCCATCAAAGAACTGAAGCAGCGCCCAGGTAATAAAGGCAACGAGGATTAGCATCACGATCGCAAACACCCGTCCGTCCTTGATCAAGGCCGGCACCTTCTTGATGATCAAGAACTCCACTACAAATAGCACTATTGGATAAGTTAGCCACGCAAACAACACCCACCAGAGATTGACGTTCCCTTCACCTATGGTATTGGCATTGACCACGTCTCCCTTAAGCGTGTACATCGCGAAGTAAGCCAGGCCGGCAAGCACGGTAACCACGGCGCCCCAACGGAAATACCAAAGCGCGCGCCCAAGTAGATCAGGATTTACTTTCTTCTTTGTGTCGGCATCGAGGCCTTTCTGGACAGGGACATTTACAAGGTTAAAAAAGTAGAGCAGCCCGATCCAGGTAATGCCTGCGACAAAGTGGGCCCAGCGAAGCACTATTCTGAGCACGACCTCTCCGCTCGATGGAAGGTGAAAAATATCCTGGAACATAGCCAGACTGATGGGGAGATGAACAGTTGACTCGATTAACATTCCAAACCTCCGTGATGTAGGACAGGCATTCTCGCCTGTCTATTCTTCGCGCTTGGTGGAGCTGCGGCAGTTAAAAGTAGGCTGACAGATAAGAATGTCAGTCGTGCATGGTTGTTGAATTACGAGCGAAGATTACACCCAGAGCCTGTGGAGACGCAATCTCCGGATTTCTACGTTTAGATTACAACTTTAGTTTACGATCGATACGAGGCAAGGCGAGACGCTGACGCTGAGCTTCCACGGCTGCTGTTCGTCTGTTCTATTCTTCTTCGGCGTCAAGTTCGACCTCATTTCCCCTCGGGTATGCAAACCCGACGAGGAGAGGTGCGCCCCAGATTAAATATAATCCTACAACGACCTGTGCAGTTCCGTAGATTAGGTAGTAGGCGGGATGCGTCTCGGGAACGTTGAAGTAACCCAGCCTCATTAGAAGCGCATCCAGTAGCAATCCCAGCCCCGGAAGGAGTACGGTGATCCCGGCTACTCGCACCGCAAACGCAAACCAATCCCCAACTTTCATTTGGAGCCATCCTTTCAAGTAGCGGGTAAGACGGAGGATTCATTTCGACAGCAGTTTTAGGCTCGAACCTTGGTCGCTGTTCGGTTGGCGGCGGTACAACCCCTGTCTGGATTCACGCTCAACCTATTCGTCCACGGGACGCGGACCGGCGTCCATTCCCCTTACGCTCGCCTGGTTAATCACTTTCACTTTCAGGTCGTCAATAATGTGAATCTGGCAGGATAGCCGTATGTGATCGTCGAGTCCGCTTTCCATGGCCAGGCGATTCCGTTCAAGCTCACCCATTTCGCCGGGATCGCCGGCGAGAACTTCGACGCGACAGGTGGTGCAGCGGGCGTTGCCTCCGCAGCGATGAAGGATGTCGATGCCGGCATCTTCGATGGCCAGGACCAGTTTCTTTCCTTGCGGTGCTTCAATCACCTGGGTGCCAGTTGCGGTTTCAGCTTCGATCTTGGGCATGTAAGTTAGACCCCCACAATCTAAATTTAATTGCGCAAGGAATTTGGCACAAACTAAGAGACTTGAGCAAGCGGATCGGAGGGTCAAAGCACGCTAATAACGCAGAAGAAACACAGGGCTGGCCCAACACAAAATCAGAACCAAGAGCGGTAGCGACCGGGTTCCCTCCGAATGGACGGTATTCACGGTGGGACCCGGTCGCTACCGCTCGCGGTTCTGTATTCGTCGACCCACTACGTTAGACCGCAACAATAACCCAAGTGTTGGAAACTGAAAAATGGCAAATGATGTATGGAAGATGGATCGTCTTATCCCCGCTCAGGATCCAGGATCAACTCCATGTATGCCGCGTCGTCGTAAGGATTGTTGTAATACCGCTCGATACTCTTGAACCCCAACGAGCGGTACATCCCGATAGCCTGGTCCATCTTACCCGGCAACGTATCGAGGCGCAGCCGCCGGTAGCCAGTCTCTCGTGCAGCATCGATAATCGTCTCGGTCAATGTGCGACCCAAACCTCTGCCTCTAAACGCCGGGCGAACGTATAGCCGTTTCATCTCCCCAATACCTTCACCAATCTCTCGCAGCGCAACGCAACCCGCCACCTGATCGTTCTCGACTGCCAACAACAAACGCCCGTTAGGTCGTGTATACTCCCCCGGAAGTTCGGCCAGCTCCTTTTCGAAGTTCTGAAAACAGAGATTGACACCCAGCCACTCAGCGTATTCTTTAAAGAGCCCTCGCGCCTCCTGAACTTCTGCGTCTGACTCTACCTGGATCAGCTTCATCGGAGCACCCATGAAACTAGCGCAAATGCGAAAGCGGCTCGATCGTCTCCAAGGAGACTATCGAGCCACGCAGCGCGCACCGCGCTTTTGTAGGACAGACTTTCTAGTCTGTCCCTCAATTAATTTGGACGACGGGAGTGTCTGTCCTGCTCATTATGCCGTAAACGACGTGCCGCAACCGCAGCTTCCTGTCGCATTGGGATTTGTGAACGTGAAGCCTGAGCCCATCACGCCGGTGACGTAGTCGATCTGAACGCCATTCAGATACTGACCGCTAAACATATCGACGAAAAGTTTCACGCCCTTCTCATCAAGAATAAAATCGCCCTGACGTGAGTCCTCTTCGATATTCAGGCTGTATTGGAAACCGGAACAGCCGCCTGGGACCACTCGGACGCGTAGTCCGGCAGTCTCCGGCAGACCCTCTTCACTCTCCATAAACTTCTTAATCTCAACGACAGCGCTATCGGTGACGTGGAGTGTCATGGTGGGGGCACCGGTGGCGACGGCTGGGGCTTCGGTGTTGACTTGCGTGGACATATCTTTCTTTCTCCTAAGTGAAAACTCGATTATTGGTATCTAAACTTCGACCTTCGCGTGCCTGGAAATCGAAGATCACAGGTCAAAAATCGCAATTCCAGTCTACTGACCTTTTCCCAAAACGACAAGTTCGGGTTTCATGGCCTCGATTGAGACGTGGCGGGCGACCTCCTCGGCCACGCTTCTAAAGGCCTTTGCCTGGGGCGAGTCCGGATGGCTTACCACCACGGGAACGCCCTTGTCGCCGCCTTCTCTAACTTCCATGCCCAGGGGAATTGAACCGAGCAGAGGCACATGATACATCGCGGCGAGTTTTTGACCGCCGCCCTCGCCAAATATGTTGTAGCGAGTGCCGGTGTCGGGCGCGACGAAGTAGCTCATGTTTTCAACAATCCCCAGAATGGGAATGGCGACAGTTTCAAACATGCGTAGCGCGCGGCGCACATCCGCAATTGCGACGTCCTGAGGCGTGGTAACGAGTACGGCCCCCTGAACGGGAACTAATTGCGCGAGTGACAACTGAACATCGCCGGTACCTGGTGGCATGTCGACAATCAAATAATCCAGCTCGCCCCACTTAACATCCGACAAAAACTGCTTCACCAAACCATGCAGGATCGGGCCGCGCACAATCATCGGTTTGTCGCCCGGTTGCAGCAGCGCCATCGACATCAGCTTTACGCCGTAGGCCTCTATAGGAATTAACTTGTTGACTTCGACTTCCGGGCGTGCCTCGGCGGCGCCCATCATGATGGGAACGTTTGGGCCATACACGTCCATGTCCATCACTCCCACGCGAGCCCCATCAAGCGCCAGCGAGACCGCGAGATTGACCGCCACCGTCGACTTGCCGACGCCGCCCTTACCCGAGGAGACAGCAATGATGTTCCGCACGCCTTCAACAGCGACCTTGTCGCCGATGCCGCGGCCCTTGGGGACTTCCGCATCCATCGTGACGTTGACGGAAGTAACGCCCGGGAGAGATCCAACAAACTCGCGCGCAGCGCTCTCCATTTCGGCTTTCACCGGGCAGGCGGGTGTCGTCAAGACGATCCTGAAGGAAACATCACCCCCACTAATTTTCAGGTCTTTGATGAAACCAAGGGTGACAATGTCTTTATGAAGATCGGGATCAATGATCTGACCGAGCGCGTCTAAAATTAGCTGTTCTGTTAGTTGTGCCATAGGATTTTATTGTACCGCAAACTGTTAGTTTGCGTTGGTCTTTGGGGCAGTAGCCCGACCGTCAGGGAGGGCTTTCGTTGAAAACCAAGCCCTCCCTGACGGTCGGGCTACTGCCGGCTTAGATTCGCTCAACCACTAACGCGCTGTTCTTGGATCCAAACCCGATACAGTTGCAAAGTGCAATTCGCACTTCGCCTTTCCTCGCCTCATTCGCGACGTAATCAAGATCGCAGTTAGGATCGGGTTCGTCGAGATTGATGGTTGGCGGGATCACTCCCGTGTGCATTGCACACAACGCTGCTGCTAATCCGGCAGCGCCACTCGCGCCCTGCGGGTGCCCAATCTGTGACTTCGTGGCCGACATTGGCGTCTTTATCGCCTGCCCATTCAAGGCGAGCTTGACGGCACTGGTTTCAATGCGATCGTTAAGGACCGTCGAAGTGCCGTGAAGGTTCACGTAATCGACATCAGCGGGCGCACGGCCCGCATCCTCAAGCGCGAGTTTCATGGCGCGCGCAGGCTCGTCTCCCGTCTCTTCCAGGCGTACTCGGTGATATGCATCACACGTCGCTCCATAGCCGATTACCTCGGCGTAGATTTTGGCGCCACGACTCCTGGCTAGTTGCATTTCTTCCAGCACATAAATCCATGCGCCTTCACCCAAAACAATGCCTGAACGATCTCGAGAAAATGGCCGCGAAGCACGATGCGGTTCATCGTTGAAATCGTCAGTCAGCACGGTCATGAGGTTAAAGGCGGCCAGAATGCCTGGCGCGATGGGGGCGTCAACGCCTCCGGTTAACATGCCCTCCTGACGCCCGAGCGCGATGTGTTGAGCGGCGTAGGCAATCGCATCTGTGGAGCTGGTGCAACCGGTGGAAACGATATGCGAAAGACCGCGCAATCCAAACGCCATGGACAACTCGCTCGATAAGCCGCCATGGGTTGACGATGGAATGGTATAGACGCTCGCCTTGTTGACTGGCCCATTGAACCAATAGCCATACTGCTGTTCAGTGAAAGCGAGTCCGCCCCCGCCGGTTCCCAGTACCACACCGATCGAACGACGCTGTTCCAGTGTCAGTTCGTCGGGTTGCAGGTTTGCATCATTCAAGGCTTCCCTGGCTGCAGCCAAAGCCAGCGGCACTGTCCTGGCAACATGTTTTCGATCTTTCGGATTGAGCTGTGCTTCCCAGTCAAAATCTCGGACCTGAGCGGCGATCTTTACCGGCGAGTCGGAAACGTCAAAGGTTTCAATCCGGCGTACGCCGCTCTCACCCTTGATCAATGCATGCCAGAAGGCGTCGCGCCCGATTCCTATCGGCGTGATACAGCCCATGCCGGTGATCACTACGCGACGCGGCTGCCTGAACTTGCTAAACATGCGGCTTCATCCTGGTCCGTGGAGTCGTAAGGTCTTGGGTTGCGCGGCCAGAAGAATAACACCGCGTTTA
>Ga0180121_10000355_pt1 | contig 18884 bp, 20 predicted proteins | sample AntDrymUQ5402106_2_FD_129676 | JGI IMG/M metagenome (GOLD analysis project Ga0180121, IMG submission 129676) | Polar desert sand microbial communities from Dry Valleys, Antarctica - metaG UQ540 (21.06) (version 2) (version 2) | ecosystem: Environmental > Terrestrial > Soil > Desert | place...
CTCGGTTGCCAGTTGGTCATTCAGCATCCGTCCCGACGGGGTGAGCAGGACGATCCGCCGGCCACCGCGAGCATCGCCGTAGGCCGCCTGCAACGCCGCGTCGATCACATCGACGCGCATCACCATCCCCGCCCCGCCGCCATAGGGGGAGTCGTCGACCTGCCCGGCGCTCAGCGGCGTCGTCTCACGGTAGTCGAGGAAGCGGATCTCTGAGCCGGCGGCGAGCACGTTGCGCACGTGCCGCTGGGTCTCGAACCACTCGAACCATTGCGGGAAGAGGGTGAAGACGTCGAGCCGCATGCGGCGGGGAAGGTTACGGGCGCCACCGTCCTGGCGAGGTCAGGAGGCGTCAGATCAAGGAAGAGTCCTGCGACGCGGCCATGTTGGCCGCGAGCCGGGCGATGACGCAGATCCACGCGCCTCCCGGCCCGCCAGATCAGTCGAGGATGTCGACGATGACCTTGCGGTCGTCGCGCGCGCCGGCGGCGCGGGCGACGGTGCGGATCGCGTTGGCGATGCGCCCTCCGCGGCCGATCACCCGGCCGAGGTCGTCGTCGGCGACGGTCACCTCGAGGACGAGGTCACCGTCCTCCTCGAACTCCTCGACCTCGACCTCGTCGGGCTTCTCGACCAGGGCCCGGACGAGGAACTCGACCAGCTCGCGCAACTCGCCGTCCCTGGGCCTAGGTGCCCGCGGACGTCTTCACGTCCTGGGTGCGAAGCAGCTTGGCGACCGTCGGCGAGGGCTGGGCGCCGTGGTCGATCCAGTGCTGGGCGCGCTCGGTGTCGATCACGACCTGCGAAGGCTCGGTCTGCGGGTTGTAGGAGCCGATCGTCTCGATCGTGCGGCCGTCGCGGGGGGACCGCTTGTCGGCGACGACGATGCGCCAGATCGGGTTCTTGGAGGAACCCGCACGTCGAAGTCTGATTCGTACTGCCATGCGCGGCGGCGCAGGTTACAGCGCCGGAGGTTGCGGCGGGGTCCGCATCATCGCCGTCGCCCGGCGCCGAGCTGGCCCTTCAGCATCGCCTCGGGGTTCGGCATCTTGCCCGACGCCATCATTTTCATCATCTTGCGCATCTGGTCGAACTGCTTCGTCAACTGCTTGACGGCCTGCACGTTCGTGCCCGATCCAGCCGCGATCCGGCGCCTGCGCGAGCCTCGGATGACGTCCGGGTTCGCGCGCTCGGCCGGCGTCATCGAGAGGATGATCGCCTCGAGCCGATCCAGCTCTCGGTCGTCGACGTTGGCGCCCTTCAGGTCCTTCATCGCCTTGCCCATGCCGGGCATCATCCCCAGCACGCTGGTCAACGGGCCCATCCTTCGGACCTGCTTGAGCTGCTTGAGGAAGTCCTCGAGGGTGAACTGGTTCTGGCGCATTTTGCGCTCGAGCTCCTCGGCGTCGGAGGTGTCCATCTCCTTCTCGGCCTTCTCGATCAGGGAGAGGACGTCCCCCATCCCGAGGATTCGCTGCGCCATCCGGTCGGGGTGGAACTTCTCGAGTTGGTCGAGCTTCTCGCCGGTCGATGCGAAGAGGATCGGCTTGCCCGTCACCGCCTTGACGCTGAGCGCGGCGCCACCGCGGGCGTCGCCGTCGAGCTTCGTCATCACGACGCCATCGAACTCGGTCACCGCGGCGAACTGCTCGGCGACGTTGACCGCGTCCTGACCGGTCATCGCGTCGACGACCAGCAGCACGTCGTGCGGCTTCGTCCGCTTCTTGATCTGAACGAGCTGGTCCATCAGCTCCTCGTCGATGTGCAGCCGACCCGCGGTGTCGACGATCAGGACGTCGACCTTCTCCGCCCGCGCCTGGCCGAGCGCCCACTCGGCGATCTCGACTGGATTGCGGTCGGTCCCCTGCGAGAGGAACCGCGCGCCGGCCTGGGACGCCAGCCGCTCGAGCTGCTCAACCGCAGCCGGTCGCTGGGTGTCGCAGGCGGCGACGGCGACGCTCCTGCCCTCACCCACGAGGTGCTGGGCAAGCTTCGCGGTCGCCGTCGTCTTGCCCGAGCCCTGCAGGCCCGCCATCAGGATCACGGTCGTCCCCTTCGATGCGAAGACGAGCTCGCGGCCCGAGCCACCCATCAGCTCGGCGAGCTGCTCGTTGACGACCTTGATCACCATCTGACCGGGGTCCAGGCTCTCCAGCACCCCCGCGCCGATCGCCTGCTCGCGGACCCCGGCGACGAAGCCCTTCGTCACCTTGAAGTTGACGTCCGCCTCGAGCAGCGCGAGGCGAATCTCTCGCATCGCCTTGTCGACGTCGGCCTCGCTCAGCCTCCCGCGCGAGCGCAGGTCGGAGAGGGTGCCCTGAAGGCGGTCGGAGAGCTGGTCGAACATGAAGCAGAGCTTAGGCGAGCCGGAGCACCCCCGAGACGACGAACGTGTTCATGATTTCCCGTCCAGTAGCACCCAACGATCCGGCCGGACCGGACGCGAAGCGGAGGATCCGGCCGGAGTGATCTGAGCTACTCGCCGACCAGGGCCGCCGAGAACTCGGCGGCGTCGAACGGGCGCAGATCCTCGATCCGCTCCCCCACCCCGATCAGCTTGACCGGGATCGCGAGCTCGCCCGCGATCGCGAGCGCAATGCCGCCCTTGGCCGTGCCGTCGAGCTTCGTCAGCGCGACGCCGGTCACCTCGACTGCATCGCTGAAGATCTTGGCCTGGCGCAGGCCGTTCTGCCCGGTGGTGGCGTCGATGACGATCAGGATCTCCGCCGGCGCTCGCCCGAGCTGCTTGTCGATCACCCGCCGGATCTTCGCGAGCTCCTCCATCAGGTCGTTGCGCGTGTGGAGGCGGCCGGCGGTGTCGATCAGCAGGACGTCGGTGTCTCGCGCCGCGGCGGCGGCGATCGCGTCGTAGACGACCGCGGCGGAGTCCTGGCCCGTCTCCGCCCTGATGATCTGGGAGCCGGCGCGCTCGGCCCAGGTCGCGAGCTGCTCGACCGCGGCGGCGCGGTAGGTGTCGGCGGCGGCCAGCATCACCTCGAGCCCCGCCTCCCGTTGCAGGTGCCAGGCCAGCTTGCCGGCGGTGGTGGTCTTACCGGTCCCGTTGACCCCGACGATCAGCACCACCGCGGGGCGCTCCCGCAGGTCGAGCGTCGCCCGGCCGCTCGTCGCCAAGTCGGCGAGCAGCTCGACCAGGCGAGCGCGGATCGCCTCCGCCCCCTCGACCCCTCCGGCTTCGACCTCCCCCTCGAGCCGGCCGACGACCTCGGCCGTGGTTCGGGCGCCCACGTCGGCCATGATGAGCGCCTCCTCGAGGCGCTCCCAGGTCTCCGCGTCGAGGGTCTCGAAGAGGCTGGCGCTGAGCTCCGCGCCAAGCGCTTGGCGGCTGGTCGCGAGGCTCTCGCGCAGGCGCTTGAACAAGCCCCGACGCTCTCCGCGGTCGCCTTCGCCCGGCGCGTCCGCGGTGGGAGCGACCTCGCGGTCTCCGAGGTCGAGCAGCTCAGCCCAGGTCGTCGGCATCGGCAGCAGACTAGGACAGCTAGGCAGCGCGGTCGGAGGACTCGCCGCCGGCGGCATCCGACGCCGCCAGGTCAGATCCGAGCCGCGCTTCGACCTGACCGCGGGGAAGCCTCCGCGAGATCACCTTCGTCGCGCCGTCCTGCATCGAAACGCCGTAGAGCACGTCGGCGGCGTCCATCGTCCGCTTCTGGTGGGTGACGATGACGAACTGCGCCCGATCGGAGAAGCGGCGGACGAGTTGCAGGAAGCGGTCGATGTTGGCGTCGTCGAGCGCCGCCTCGACCTCGTCGAGGATGTAGAAGGGGGACGGGCGAGCGAGGAAGACGCTGAAGACGAACGCGAGCGCCACCAACGACTTCTCGCCGCCGGAGAGCAGCGAGAGGCGGCGCGTCGCCTTTCCGGCCGGGGTGACTTCGATCTCCACCCCGGTATCACCGGCGGCCGCCTCCTCCGCTTCGCGTCCGGGGGCGTCCGCGTCCCGCCACTCGTCGGCGGCAGGATCACCCGGGGTTTCCTCGGCCGTACTGCCCGCCTCACGAAAGACGGCGGCGGCGTCGGTCCCCGTCCGCCCGTCGCTCGCGTCCCCACCGCCCAGTACCCGCTCCGGCCGCTGCGGCTCGACCAGGCTGAGGCGGCCACGGCCACCGGGGAACATGTGCTCGATCAGCTCCTCGAAGTTGGCGCAGGCGGCAGAGAACGTCTCCTCGAAGGCGGCCGTGATCTCACGATCGGTCCGGCGGATCAGCTTGGCGAGCTCGGCCATCGCCGCCTCGAGGTCCTCACGCTGGGACTCGAGGTCGGCGACGTGCTGCCTCGCCGCCTCGTACTCGCTCTCCGCCAGGGGGTTGACCGGCCCGAGCTGCTCGCGACGCCGGATCAGCCGTTCGATCCCAGCCTCGACGCGAACGCGCTCCTCCTCCGCGAGCGGCCTCGGCTCGGGCGCCGGGTCGAACTCGAGCTTCGCGACTATCCGCTTCCACTCAGCCTCGGTTTCCTCGCGGCGATCGCGCAGGTGCGCCGCCCGAACCTCGGCGACCGTCACGCGCTCGCCAACGCCGCGAAGGTTCCCGTGGATCTCCGCCTCGCGCCGGGAGCACTCCCGCAACTCCTGAGTCAGGTCGTCGCCGGTACGGGCGCCCACCACCTGCTCCTCAACCCGCGCCGCGCGGACGCCGACGGCGTCGCGGGTCAGGGCGAGCGCAGCGCAGAGTCCGGCGAGCGTCGCTGCGAGCTCCGCCTCGGCCTCGACGCGTGTCTCGAGCGAGTCCTGGTGGCGGTGGCCGAGCATGTCCTCGGCCCGGCGGACCGACCGAGTCGCGCGCTCGGAGCCATTGCGGACCCGGGCCAGGGCGGCGAGCCTGCCTTCGAGATCCTCCGCAGTCAGCGCAGCTGCGATCGCCTCGGAGGCCTCCGCAACCGCCGCCCGCGCGGCCTCGAGCTCGCGGGCGAGCCCCGCCTCGGCGTCGCGCTCGGTGGCCCGCATCTCGGCGGCGAGCGCTCCCAGCGCGGCGCGGCGTCGCTCGAGCGCCGACCGCAGCTCCGTCTCGCGTGCGGCGATCGACTCCGTTCTCGCGCCGAGCCGCTCGTGCGCGGCGCGCAGCGCCGTCAACTCACCCCAGACGGCGGTGCGCTCACGGTCGCGATCGGCGAGTCGCTCCTCCACCGCCGAGCGCAGAGCATTCGCCTCGGCGCGCGCCGCCTCGAGCCGGTCGCGCTCGGCGCGCGCCGCCTTCGCCTCGTCCGCCGCCTCGGCGAGGTCTCCGCCCCCGGCCGAGAGCCGGTCGCCGAGCAGGGCGAGCTGCAGGTCCATCGATTGCCGCTCCAGCTTCGCGTGCGTCTCCGCGGCGTTGGCCTGCTGGCGCAGCGGGCGCAGTCGCGATCGAGCCTCGCGCTCGACGTCGAGCGCCCGGTCGAGGTTCGCCCGGGTCCGATCGAGCTTGAGCTGAGCACGACGGCGCCGCTTCCGATGCTTGCCGAGCCCGGCCGCCTCCTCGATCAGCACGCGCCGCTCGCGCGGCTTGGAGAGGACGATCGCCTCGACCTTCCCCTGGCCGATGACCGAGTGCATCTCGCGACCAAGCGAGGCGTCGGAGAGCACCTCGGTGACGTCGGCGAGCCGGCAGCGGGCGCCGTTGATGCGATAGCCCCCGTCTCCGGCCCGGTCGAGGCGGCGCGTCACCGAGATCTCGGAGAACTCGGACCCCGCCGCGCCATCGGAGTTGTCGATCACGACCTCGACCTCGGCAGCTCCGCGCGCGGAGCGGTCCCGCCCGCCGGCGAAGATCACGTCCTGCATCGATTGGCCGCGGACCGCGAGCGGGCTCTGCTCGCCAAGCGCCCAGAGCACCGCGTCGGTGACATTGGACTTGCCGCAGCCGTTGGGACCGACGATCACGCTGACGCCGGGCGAGAACTCGAGCTGGGTGCGCTCAGGAAAGGACTTGAAGCCCTTCAGGCTGATCGATTTGAGATGCATCTCGAGCTAAGGGGTAGCAGCCCGGCTCGCTCCCCCGGGCGGCAACTGACCCCAAACAGGATGGAGCTTGGACCGGACGGAGGCACGCCGAAGCACGCCAGGGCCTCAGCTCGCTCCCTGCTCCAGGGCCTGCTCGGCCGCCGCCTGCTCCGCGGCCTTCTTGCTCGCGCCCTCGCCGGTGCCGAGAATCTCGCCCGCCACGGTTGCGTCGATCCGGAAGCGCCGGTCATGCGGTGGCCCCGACTCCTCGACGATCTCGTAAGCGACGGTCTTGCCGCGCCGCGCGAGCCGCTCCTGCAGAGCCGACTTGAAGTCCAGCAGCGTTCCCGAGGCGAGCGCGATCTGCGTCCCGAACGCGGCGAGGGTCGCTTCCGCAGTCCGCTCCAGGCCGAGTTCGAGGTAGCAGGCGCCGATCAACGATTCGACGATCGAGGCCATCGCTCGTTCGCTTGCCACCAGCTCGTGGACCGCGATGCCGGCATCCACCTCCTTCGCATCGGGAGACCTGACCTCGTGCAGCATCTCGGGAACGCCGAGGAGGACGGCGACCTCGGCGCAGGCCCGCCCGCTGACGACCTGTCCGTGAATCTTCGTCAGCCGGCCGATGTCGGAGCGGGGAAAGCTCTCGAAGACGTGCTCGGCCACGGCCAGACCCAAAACGCTGTCGCCGAGAAAGGCGAGCCGCCCCCAGGCCCCGGTCCGCTGCTGGGCCCAGGAGCTGTGCGTGAGCGCGAGGATCCGGGCCTCGGCCTGAAGCTCGCCGACCAACGCCATCAGTGGCTCGACAGCCGCACGGCCCTCGGCGTCCTGCTGGGGAGACGCGGCCAACTCGGGCGCTTCAGGCCGCTCGCTCTGCGACGAAGTCGACGGCCGCGCCAACCGTGTGGATGCGCGAGGCCTCCTCGTCGCTCATCGCGACGCCATAGGTGTCCTCGAGCTCCATCACGAGCTCGTAGAGGTCGAGCGAGTCGGCGTCGAGGTCCTCGCGGAAGTGAGTCCCATCATCGATCTCGGCGGGGTCGAGCTCGAGCTCGGTCGCGAGGTGATCGCGGACCTTTGCGAAGATCGCCGCCCGGTCGGTTCCCGCTGCGCTCATCCTTGGTGGTCTATCACGACTCGGGCGAGGCGGTCGCGGGCGAAACGGGCACATGTTCGCGGCTTTCGTCGCGCAGCTCACGGCGGCCGACTCCGGAGCGTTCGAGCAGCTCCTCGGTCCGCTCGACGGCTCGCTCGGAGACCGTCCGGGCGGCAAGCGTGATCTGATTGGCGATGCCGCGCGGTCCGGCGGAGCCGTGCCCGACTACCGCGACCCCACGCAGCCCGAGCAGGATCGCGCCGCCTGTCGTATCGGGATCCATGCCCTCCCGCAGCGATCCGAGCGCCGGACGCAGGAGCAGTCCGCCGGCACCCGAGCGCAGGCCCGAGCGGGCAGCGCGACGAACCGCCTCGGCGACGGCGCTCGCGGTTCCCTCGACGGTCTTGAGGACGACGTTCCCGGTGAAGCCGTCAGTGACGACCACGTCGGCGGCGGGATCGAGCAAGTCGCGGCCCTCGACGTTGCCGCGGAAATTCAGCGTCGTCGATTCCGCGAGTTGCGCGTGGGCTTCCACGACCATCGCGCTGCCCTTCTTCGACTCAGAGCCGACCGACAGCATCGCCACGCGCGGGCGCTCCACGCCGAGCACCGCCTCGGCGAACGCGGCGCCGAGATGGGCGAACTGGACGAGGTGGGATGCCCGTGCCTCGGAATTGGCCCCGACGTCGAGCAGCAGCAAAGGCAGCTGCCGGCCGGGCGCGGGAAGCTGCACGGCCAGAGCCGGTCGCTGCACCGACCGGATGCGCTTGAGCGCGAGCAGCGCCGCGGTCATCGTCGCGCCGGTGGAGCCGGGGCTCGCCAGCGCCTGCGAGCGCCCGGCCGCGACGTCGGTCGCGGCGAGGACGATCGAGGCATCCGGCCTGCTCCTCACCGCGCGCACGGGCTCCGCGTCGTTGCCGATCGAATCGGTCGCCTCGACCAGCTCGACGCCGGATATGGATCGCAACGACTCGAGCTCCGCCGTCCGGCCGAAGACGCGCACCCGCACGCCGTCACCGACCGCCATTCCGACGCCCTCGACCACAGCGTCGGGTCCCGCCTCGGCGCCGAGCGCGTCGAACGCGACGGTGATCGGCGCCGCCGCCACCCCGGGCGCGGCGGGCACCGCGGACACTCAGCCCTCGCTGCGGCCGGGAGACTCGGGTGAGGGCGTGTCGAGGGAGACGACCTCGCGGCCCGCGTAGGTACCGCAGGTCGGGCACACGCGATGAGGTAGACGCGGGCTGTGGCAGTGCGGGCACTCGTTCAGCCGCGGAGCTGCCACGGCATCGTGAGCGCGACGCTTGTCGCGACGGGCACTGGATTGACGTTTCTTCGGGACTGCCATGCGGCCGGGAATCCTAGCGGGAGCCGCCCATGATGCCGACTGCGCCTGCTTGTCGCCGGCGCTCGAAGGAGCACCGAAAGGCCGTTCTGGCGCGTGCTAGATTCGCCGCGGAGTGCGGTGGCGCTTCCCCCCGAGGCGCCACCCCTCCATTCTTCATCTCAGCCAGAGGCTCACTCGGTCAGCTCGCGCAGCTTGGCGAAGCGGGGATCCGGCGGCGCCTCGTGGCGGTGCTCGTCGGGGCCGAACTCGTTCAGCGAGACGCCGCAGGTCTCGCAGAGCCCGCCGCAGTCGGCCCGGCAGAGGAGTTGCTCCGGGACCTCGAGGGTGAGCGCGTCGCGGAGCCAGGAATCGATGTCGAGGACCCCCTCGCTGACGTAGGGGCTGCGGAGCTCGGGGTCGTGGGCGGATGCTTGCTCGACCTCACGGACGTCGACGGCGATCCTCTGCTCGGCCGGGTCGAGGCAGCGGGCGCAGGTCCCGGCGAGCATCGCCTCGGCGCGAAGTCGGAGCGCGAAGCCCGAGCTGGTTCGGGAGATGTCGACGCGCGCCTCCACCGGGTCCTCAGCGACCTCGAGTCGCTGCCCGCCCGCGACCGGAGGCTCGGGCCGGACTTGCACGTCGAGGCGGGCGGCCTCGCCGCTGCGCAGCGCCAGCGCGTCCAGGTCGACGGTCACCGGATGGTTCGCGCGCGCGCTCATCGATCCAACCGGATGCGCGATCGCCTGCCGGGGTGAGCACATAATGTCCGAGGGTACCGTGAGCGCCCAGTTCCATTGGAACGCAGAGACCTACCTGGAGACGATCCGGGCCGAGGTGCCACGGTTCGACGAGCTCCAGGCGGCCGCGATACAGGCCATCCCTTTTTCGCCCGAGCGGGTGCTGGAGCTCGGGATCGGTACGGCGGAAACATCGAGTCGTCTACTCGATGCCCATCCCGACGCCCGGATAACCGGTCTGGACTCGAGTCCCGAGATGGTGTTCCGGGCGCGCGAGCTCGGGATCGAGGTGAGGCTCGGCCGGATGGAGGACCCGCTTCCGGACGGACCCTGGGACCTAGTGATCTCGGTCCTCAGCGTCCATCACCTGACGGCGGACGGCAAGCGCGACCTCCTCAGGCGCGTGCGCGAGCAGTCGCGCTCCCTCGTGATCGGCGACGTCGTCGTCGCCGACCAGCGGGTCACGCCGATCGAGGCCGGCTTCGACTTCCCCGAGCCTGCGGCGGACCTCGCCGAATGGTCGGGCGGCGAGGTGATCTGGGAGGCGGACGACCTGGCGGTCGTCGCGGCGACTTACTAGGCGAGTGGGAGGGCCGTCAGATCAAGAACGCAGGAGGTGATGCGGCCAAGGGGCCGTGAGCCGACGAGACGCCGAGCTGACCCCCTTCCGGCCGCCTAGTCGACTTCGGCCGGCTCCAGGTCCTCGTCACGCCCGGCGAGGCGATCGCGGCCGCGCTGCACGGCGGCGAGGAACTTCTGCAGGTTGACCTCGAGGGTCGAGAGGATCTCGTCGGCGTAGTCCTCGGCGCCGAGGCGGATCTGGCGCTCGGTGTCGCGGGCGTCCTCGAGGATCTCCTCAGCGCCGCGCTCAGCCTGCTTGTAGACCTCCTCCTCGGAGATCAGCCTGGCCTGCTGGTCGCGGGCCTCCTTGACGACGCGCTCGGCCTCGCGCTTCGCCTCGGCGAGCATCTCCTGGCGCTCCTTGACGATCCAACGTGCCTGCTTGATCTCCTCGGGGATCGTCGCCCGCATCTGGTCGAGCAGGTCGTAGATCTCCTCCCGATCCACCCGCACCTGGTCGGTGAGCGGGACCGGCCGGGCGTTGTGAATCAGGTCATCGAGCTTGTCGATCAGTACGAGTACGTCCATGAGTGGGCCGTAAGCTTAGGGATAAGGCGGGAAAAGTCCCGCGCCGGCGCATTTTTAGCCCCCGGCCTGCAACCTCCTGCCCAGATGACTGCGACCAAATCCTCCGCTTCGCGTCCGGCTCGGACGGGTCCCGCTGGAAGCTGGATCGTACGGCTTGCACTCACCGCTTCATCCGCTCGCTGAGCGCGGTCGCAACCTCCACCGGGACGAGATCGCTGACGTCGCCGCCGAACGTCGCCAGCTCCTTGACTCCGGTCGACGAGAGGAAGCTGTACTCCGGCGATGCCATCACGTAGGCGCTCTCGATCCCGGGATCCAGCTTGCGGTTGAGCTGGTTCATCTCGAACTCGTACTCGAAGTCGGAGATCGCGCGCAAACCCTTGACGATCGTCGTCGCGCCGTTCTCACGGGCGAAGCCAACGAGCAGCGTGGAGAACACCATCACCTCGACGTTGTCGAGGTCGGCGGTCGCCCGCTCGATGAACCCGGCGCGCTCCTCGGCCGTGAACAGCGTCTTCTGCTTGCGCACCGGCTGATCGACGACCCCGATGATCACGTGGTCGAAGATCCGCGCCGCGCGGCCGATGATGTCGAGATGGCCGTTGGTGGCGGGGTCGTAGCTCCCCGGACAGACCGCCTTCCGAATCGTCCTGGCGCCTTCGCTCATGCCGCCGCTCCATAGATCCGGACCACGGTCGAGCCGTAGCGGCGTGCGTCGAGCAGGGGCAGGGAGAGCTCGAGCGGCTCGGCGGTGGCGCTCTCGGCGATCACGCGCGCACCCTCGGCGAGGCGGGGTCGAAGCAGCCTGTCGAGGTCGGGTCCACGCCGGGCGGCGAGTCTATAAGGCGGGTCGCAGAAGACGAGGTCGTAGGTGGCGAGGTCGCGCTCGAGGAAGCGGACTGCGTCCGTCCGCACCAGCGTGCAGCGATCGGCGATCCCGAGCTGCTCGACGTTGCGCTCGGCCGCGTCGATCGCGGTGTCGACGAGGGTCGCCGCCGCGGCGCCGCGCGAGATCGCCTCGATCGCGAGAGCGCCGGTCCCGCAGTAGAGGTCGAGGGCGGTCAGACCGTCGACGTCGGCGAGGATCGAGAAGAGCGCCTCCCGCACGCGGTCGCTCGTCGGTCTGACCTCCTCGCCGCGTGGGGCGTGGAGACGGCGACCGCCGAGCTCGCCGGCGACGACCCTCACCCGGCGATCGGCTCCGCGCGCTCGTCGCCGAAGCGCGCGCGGACGACGTCCACCAGTGGACCGAGAGCCGGGGCCTCGAGTGAGCCGTGCAGGCGCAGCAGCTCGATCAGGTCGGCGCGGGCCGCGGACAGCAGATCGGCGTCCTCGGGCAGGCTCGCCACCCGGAACCGCGGCAGCCCGCTCTGGCGGGTGCCGAGCACCTCGCCCTCCCCGCGCAGCTCGAGGTCGATCTCGGCGAGCAGGAAGCCGTCGCGCTCGCGGGCGATCGCTTCGAGTCGCAGCCGCCCGCGCTCGGAATCGGGATCGGCGAAGAGGATGCAATGGGACTCGTGCACACCGCGACCGATCCGCCCGCGGAGCTGGTGGAGTTGGCTGAGCCCGTAGCGGTCGGCGTCCTCGATCAGCATCACGCTCGCGTTGGGGACGTCGATCCCGACCTCGATCACGCTCGTCGCGACCAGGACCTGGGCTTGCCCGCTGACGAATCGCCCCATCACCGCCGACTTCGCCACAGCCGGCATCTGTCCGTGCAGGACCTCGACCTCGAACTCGCGGAGCTGCCCCGCCGCCAGCCGCGTCCCCTCGACGGTGGCGGCCTTGGCCTGCGCCTTCTCCGACTCCGAGACCAGCGCGCAGACGACGAAGGCCTGCCGGCCCTCCCGGAGCCGGTCGCGGATGAACCCGTAGGCGCCCTCGCGGCGGTCCTCGCCGACGTGCCAGGTCCTGATCGGCCGGCGGCCGGCGGGAAGCTCGCGGAGCGTCGTCGTGTCGAGGTCTCCATACGCGGTGAGCGACAGCGTCCGCGGGATCGGCGTCGCGGTCATGTGGAGAATGTGAGGCGCGATGCCCGCCGGGCCCTTGGCGTCCAGCGCCCGCCGCTGGCGAACCCCGAAACGGTGCTGCTCGTCGACGACCGCGACGGACAGCCGCGCGAACTGCACGGTGGGCTCGATCAACGCATGGGTGCCGACGATCAGCGGCAGCTCGCCGCTCTCCAGCGCGGCGAGCGTCCGTCGTTTGCTCGCTGCCCTGCTGGACCCCGTGAGCAGCGCGAGCGGGATCCCCGACCCCGCGAGCAACCGCTCGAGCGTCGCGAAGTGCTGCTCGGCCAGCGTCTCCGTGGGGGCCATCAGCGCAGCCTGACCGCCCGACTCGAGCGCCCGCAGCATCGCGAAGACCGCGACGACCGTCTTACCGCTGCCCACCTCTCCCATCAGCAGCCGCTGCATCGGCCGCGTCGCGGTGAGGTCGGCGCCGATCTCCTCGCAAGCCCGCCGCTGGTCTTCGGTCAGCTCGAACGGCAGGTCGGCCAGCCAGGAGGAGACCAGCTCCCCGCGTGGATCCAGCGCCGCTGCCTGCAGCTCGGAGTTGCGCTCACCGCGCCGCGCGAGCAGCGCCGCTTGATGCAGGAACAGCTCCTCGTAGGCGAGCCGCCGTCGGGAGAACGCGACCTCGTTGACGTCCCGCGGCAGGTGGATCGCGACGCGGGCGTCGGCGGCGCCGGGATAACCGTAGCCCTCCCGCAGGCTCGCCGGCAGCGGCTCGATCACGTCGGGAGCCAGGGCGAGCGCGCTCCACACCCACTCCCGGATCCGCTGCACCCGGAGGCCGTCGCCCGCGGGGTGGATCGGGACGATCCCGGTCGTGTGCAGGCCCGAGGGCGGGCCCGGCGCGTCGCGAACCGGGTCGCGCCCGGCTCCGTCCGCCGTGTGCTGCGCGCCGAGGATCTCATGGGCCTCGACCTTGAACTCACGGCCCTCGAGGCGTCCGTTGAGCAACAGCCGAGTCCCGGGGCGGAGCTTGTCAGCGAGCCAGGCCTGGTTGAACCAGATCGCCGTGACGGCGCCGCTCGCGTCCGCGACCGCGGCCTCGACGATTCGCAGGTTGCGGCGCCTGGTCGGCCGCCAGCGGGCCGAGCGAACCTCGACCACGATCGTCGCGCTCTGACCCAGCTTCAGCGCGGCGATCTCGCTTACGGTGGCGCGGTTGGCGTAGTCGTGAGGGACGTGCTCGATCAGGTCCCCCAGCGTGCGCAGGCCGATCCGCGCCGCCGCCGCGGCGAGCTTGTCCCCTACCCCCCTGAGCGAATCGAGCGGGACGAGCAACCGAGCGGGGCGGGGCGCCGTACGCAGCGGAGCAGCCAGGAGCGCGGATCGTTCGGCCTTCCCCCCACCGAATGCGGGCGGCGCTGCGGGGGCCCCACTCGGGCCGCGTGTGGCCAGCGCGGGCATCGGCATCGAGGATAGGCGCGTTTGGGGGCGGCACGGCCCTCCAGGCGGCTCGGATCGGGGTCGGTCGGTCGGGATGCGGGTCCGCGCATGGCCCCGACCCGCATTCACGGATCCGTAGAGTCGCGATCGATGCCCGCGATCGATGCCCGCCTGTCCGAGCTCGGCATCCAGTTGCCCGAGCCGTTCGCGCCTCCCGCGGGCGTGACCTTCCGCTTCGAGCGCGTGCGCCTCCACGGTGCCCACGCCTACGTCAGCGGCCATGGCCCCGTCGACGGTGAGCGGACCCTGGCCAGCGGTGAGGTCGCCGCGAGGCTCGGAGTCGAGGACGCCGCCGATGCGGCCCGGCTCACCGCGCTCCCGTTCGACTGGCCGGTAGAGATCGAAGCCGTCGTCGCGGTGCGCCCGTGAGCGCTCGCTTCGGCCGCCGCCCCACCGCCGAGCCCGCCGATGGGATCGCCGACAACGGACGGCAGCGCGAGTCGGTCTGGGACTACCCGCGGCCGCCGCGGATCGAGCCGGTCGATCGCAACGTCCTCGTCACGCTGGGCGGGCTCGCCGTCGCCAAGAGCGTCCGGGCCTCGCGGGTGGTGGAAACAGCGGGGGCGCCGGTCGTCTACGTGCCTCGCGACGACCTCGACGAAGGCGCGCTGCGCCCCGCCTCCGGTTCGAGCCTCTGCGAGTGGAAGGGCTCCGCGACTTACTTCGACGTGGTCGCGGGCGAGCACGTCGCCGAGCGGGCAGCCTGGGCCTACCTCGATCCCACACCGCCCTTCGCCGCGATCGCCGGCCGAATCTCCTTCTACCCCGCCCTCGTCGAATGCCGCCTCGACGACGAGGTCGTGCAGCCGCAACCAGGCGGCTTCTACGGTGGCTGGGTGACGGCCGAGATCATCGGCCCAATCAAGGGGAGCCCGGGCTCAGGTGGCTGGTAGCGCCGGCTCCCGTTGGGGCGAGCGGCGACGGTCCCGGGCGAAGGTCTCCAGGACCCAGCGGTAGCCCGGGCGCTCGCGCAGCGGCTCGCGGAACCGCTCGTACGGCTCCGGCAGGTCGAGCTGATTAGGGCCTTCAGGCGGCTGCGCGAGCGGCATGAACATCGAGGCCGCGGTCAGATCCGCGACCGAGAGAGCGTCGCCGATCAGATAGTGGCCGTCAGCCGCCTCGAGCTCTCGCTCCAGCCGGTCGAGCGCCGCCAAAACCTTCTTCCGCGCTAGCTGCGCGGCGTCCTCGCCTCCGACCCGGTAGCGGAGTTGCGAGTAGGTCGAGCCCATCCGCGCACCGAGCGCTCGGGCCACGCCCGAGCGCGCCATCGGAGCGGGCATGAGCGTCGCCGCGAACACGGCGAGCGCCTCGGGATCGCGGCGGAGCTCGTGAAAGGCCAGCAGCCGGACATGGGGGCCGAGCTCCTCGTCGAAGAAGCGCTCGAGCTCGAGCGCGCGATCGAGCTCAGCCGGATCGGAGGGATAGAGAGGCGGGTCAGGCTCGAGCTGCTCGAGCGAAGCGATGATCGCGCTCGAGTCGCCGATCGTCCGGCCGTCGATCTGGAGGATCGGGAAGGTCTTGTGTACCCCACGGGTGAGCCACAGCGCGACGGCCATGTGCGCGCCGGGGGTCGGCGCGTGGCGCTCGAAAGCGATCCCCTTCCAATCCAGCGCCCAGCGGACCTTCTCGTTGTAGTGGGAGATCGGGATGTGCCAGAGGACCGGCTTGCTCGCGCTCACGCCAGGCATCCTCTCACTGCGAGACCAGCAGCCACCAGTAGTGCGGCTGTCCGCCCTCGTGGACCTCCGCCTCGACCGCCGACGGCGCGAGCTCGGCGACTTGATCGACCGGGATCGGCGCTCCCTCGCCCTCGAAGATCGCGACGATCTCCGCGCCCTCCGCGAGGGCTCCGATGGTGGCGGCCAGGGTGGAGCCCGCTCCACCCCAGGCGATGATCTCGCCGTCGAGAAAGCCGACGGCATCGCCGCGGAAGAAGCGTCCCTGGGCATCGTCTCGGGCCGCCGGAGCCACCGCTCCGACTCTGATCTCCGCGAGCGCGTCGACAAGCCGTTCCGCGTTCACCCCGCATGGCGCCGCGGGATCGAGCTCCACCAGCGCTGCCAGCCCCGCCTGCTGAGACGTGCAGTCGATCACCTGCGCATGACGCCCCGCGAGCTCGCATGCTCGCTCGGCGGCGAGAATCACGTTCGGCGAGTTGGGCAGGACGAGAACGCTCTCCCCGTCAACCGCGTGGATGCCGGCGAGGAGCTCGTCGGTCGAGGGGTTCATCGTCGAGCCCCCGTCGATCACGGTCGCGCCGACTTCCTCGTAGAGCTGCCGGAGACCGGCGCCGGAGACGACGGCAAGGACGCCGCATCTCGCCTCGCCGGCATCGAGCCGCCGCTGGCGCTCGACGATCTGGGTTCGCATGTCGGCTTCGTCGACCTGCTGCACGGACCCGTGCCCGTCGAAGACGCCGCGCGCACGCGAGGGCTCGTCCGTGTGGATGTGGACGCGCAGGGTGCGGGCGTCGCCGACGACGAGGATGGAGTCGCCGATCTCGCGCAGCTCAGGCTCGAAGCGGTCGGCATCGAGACCTTGGCCGAGGACGACGAAGTTGACGCAGTAGCGGAAGCGGGTGTCGGTGTGCTGCGGCGCCGAGTGGCGAGCAGGGGCCTGCTCGGAGATCTGCACCCGTGGATCATCCTCACCGCGGAGCCCGGCGACGATCCCGGCCATGATTAGGACGAGGCCGTGGGCCCCGGCGTCGACGACGCCGGCCTGAGCGAGGACGTCAAGCTGTCCGGGGGTGCGGTTGACCGCATCCTCCCCCGCCTTCGTGATCACCTCCAGCACCTCCGCGAGCAGCTCGTCCTGCTGTTCCTGACCGTAGCCCGGGTCGATCCGACGGCGGTCGGTGCCGAGCCTGGCGAGGTGCTTGGTGGCGGCGTGAGCCATCGCCCGGACGACGGTGAGCATCGTCCCCTCGGCCGGGTTGCGGACCGAGTCGTAGGCGGCGTCAGAGGCGCGGGCGAACGCGGCGGCGACGAGCACGGGGTCGATCAGCTCGCCCGGCCTGGTCGCGAGCTCCTCGGCGGCGCCGCGAACGATCTGGGAGAGGATCACCCCGGAGTTGCCGCGCGCACCCATCAGCGACGCGCGGGCGACCGCGTGCACGAGCTCGGTCCGGTCGGCCTCCTCGCCGCCCTCCGCCTCGATCCGGTCGAGTTCGGCCAGCACCGCCCGCATCGTCAGAGCCATGTTGTCACCGGTATCGCCGTCAGCGACCGGAAAGACGTTGAGGTCGTTGACCTCGTTGCGACGCGCCTCGAGGTAACCGTAGGAGGCTTCGAGGACGCGCCGAAAGCGCTCTACTGAAGGATCGGACACGCGAGAGTTCTATCGCGGTTCCTGACGAGGCTGGGAGCCGCCAGGTCAAGGAAGAGTGGGCCGATGCGGCCAAGCGGGCCGTGAGGCCCGCGATGACGCCGAGCTGGCGCCTCCCAGCCCGTCAGGCGGCCTTGGTCACTTTGTTGGCCTTGAGGCAGCGGGTGCAGACGTAGACGCGCTCGGGGCCCGAGCCGCGATCGATTCGCACCTTCTGCAGGTTCGGGTTGAAGCGCCGGCGGGTCGCGACCATCGAGTGGCTGCGCGAGTTCCCGACCGCGGGCTTCTTCCCGCAGCTGTGACATACCTTGGCCATCAGGCGGAAGATGGTAGCGGTAGGCCTAAACCCTTCGTCGGTGAACCGGACTCGACGCGGACGATCTCACCGGAGTGCTCCCTTCAGCAGGTGCATCCGCATCACCGCGAGCGCCGCGTTCCGGCCCTGGTCACGCTTGTCGCCGCCGGCCCGCGCCGCCGCCTGCTCGCGCGTGTCGCAGGTGATCACGCCGAAGGAGCAGGGGACGCCGGTGCGCAGCTGAGTGTCCATGACCCCGCGCGCGGCCTCGGCGCAGACGAAGTCGAAGTGGGCGGTCTCACCGCGGATCACAACGCCGAGGCAGGCGACGCCGGCGACGCCGCCGGTCTCGGCGCAGAGCTTCGCGGCCATCGGCAGCTCGTAGGCTCCGGGAACCTCGAAGCTGCGGATCGACGCGGCGCCCGCTCCACCCGCCTGGAAGGCCTCGAAGGCGCCGTTGACGAGGCGCTCGGCGAGGTCGCCGTAGAAGGTCGAGACGCAGATCGCCCACTCGGCCGCGGCGATTGCCTCCCGCTCGGTGTCCTCGAAGTCGATCCCCCTCCCGTCCTCAGCCTCGGCCATCCGCCCCCCCTCGTCGATCCTCATTCTCCTGATCGCGCTCCTGCTCGTCGTGGATCATCTCCTCGTCGAGCGGCAGGCCCTGGTGATGGAGCGTATGCCCCATCCGCTCGCGCTTGGTCCGCAGGTAGGCCTCGTTGTGGGGATTGGTGACCTCGACGATCGGGACCTGCTCGGTGACGGATAGCCCGTAACCCTCCAGGCCGATGATCTTCTTCGGGTTGTTGGTCAGGATGCGGATGCTCGTGAGCCCGAGGTCCTTGAGGATCTGAGCGCCGATCCCGTAGTCACGCAGGTCGGCGGGCAACCCGAGCTTCAGGTTGGCGTCGACGGTGTCGAGCCCATCCTCCTGGAGGCGATAGGCCCTGAGCTTGTTGAGCAGCCCGATCCCCCGCCCCTCCTGGGAGAGGTAGAGCAGGACGCCGGCGCCCTCCTGCTCGATCACCGCCAGCGCCGAGGCGAGCTGGTCGCCGCAGTCGCAGCGCAGCGAGTGGAAGACGTCGCCGGTCAGGCACTCGCTGTGGACGCGGACGAGGACGTCGTCCTCGCCTGAGACGTCACCCTTGACCATCGCGACGTGGTGCTTGTCGTCGACGAGCGAGCGATAGCCGACCGCCGTGAACTCGCCGAAGTCGGTCGGCAGGGCGGTCGAGACGATCCGCTCGATCAGCTTCTCAGTCTGCCGCCGGTGGGAGATCAGGTCGGCGACCGTGACCATCTTCAGCTCGTGGCGCTCGCAGTAGGCGGCGAGGTCCGGCACGCGCGCCATGGTCCCGTCCTCGTTCATGATCTCGCAGATCACGCCGGCCGGGATCAACCCCGCCAGGCGCGCCAGGTCGATGCTCGCCTCGGTGTGGCCGGTGCGCTCGAGGACCCCGCCCTCCTTGGCCCTGAGCGGGAAGATGTGGCCGGGGACGTGGAGGTCGTCGGGGCCGGAGCTGGGATCGATGGCGACCTGGACCGTGCGCGCGCGGTCGTGCGCCGAGA
>Ga0180121_10000356_pt1 | contig 18867 bp, 15 predicted proteins | sample AntDrymUQ5402106_2_FD_129676 | JGI IMG/M metagenome (GOLD analysis project Ga0180121, IMG submission 129676) | Polar desert sand microbial communities from Dry Valleys, Antarctica - metaG UQ540 (21.06) (version 2) (version 2) | ecosystem: Environmental > Terrestrial > Soil > Desert | place...
AAACGGCGAGGAGGAATGGTGTCCTTATCGATAAACGAAAGAGATCCGGACGCGTAATCGGTCAGAACTCCGAGGCGGAACGCAGACAGAATTCCTTCCTTGACCCAGCGTTGAGCGACCCAGACTCCGTCTGCGTTCCTTTCCGCACTGCGAACCGTTCCTTTTTCGAGCTCGGTCAGAAACAGCCCGATCACACGGATGGCTTCGGCGCGATCCTTCAAGCTGCCCAGTGCGGCAACGCGGGTCTCGAGACCTTCAGGGGCCATGAGCATGATTACTTCCTCGAAGTCTGGGCAAGGAGCTGGCATTCGGCCAGGATTTCGCTCATCCGGCTGCGACTGGCTTCGGTCAACGGGGCCAACGGTGAGCGAACCGTGTCGGTCTCGAGGATTCCCATCAGTTTCATAGCGGCTTTGACCGGGCCTGGGTTCGACTCCATGAAGTTTCCGGTCAGGAGCGGAAGGACTCGGTTGTGAATGCCTCGGGCTGAAGCGAAGTCCCCACTGAGAGCGGCGGAGACCATGGATTTCATCAGTCTTGGGATCTCATTGCCCGAGACCGAGATCACCCCATCGCCTCCCATGGCCACGACAGGGAGTGTCCATGAATCGTCTCCGCTGAGAACCAGAAATGCCTCGGATTTATCCCGGAGAATCTGCATGATCTGTTCGAGGTTGGCCGACGCTTCCTTGACACCGATCACGCTGGGAATCTCGCTGGCGATTCGCAGAGTCGTGGCGGAGGTCATGTTCAGGCCGGTCCGGCCCGGGACGTTATAGATGATGATCGGGAATCCGCTTTTTTTTCTCTCCAGCGCCGCGGCCTGTGCGCCGAAATGCCGAATCAAGCCATCCGGTGTGGGCTTGTTGTAATAGGGGGTGATGGAAAGGATCCCATCGGCTCCCAGATCGAACGCGGCCAGAGCCAGATCGACCGCTTTGTCGGTCGCGTTGCTGCCAGCGCCCGCAAGCACCGGCACACGTCCGGCAGCCCGTTTGACGGTAAGCTCGACGACCCGAAGATGTTCCTCAGGCGAAAGAGTCGGGTTCTCTCCAGTCGTTCCGCAGGGGACGAGAAAGTCAGTGCCTTCCTCGATCTGAAACTCGACGAACCTCTCAAAGGAGTTCTCATCGAGAGCGCCGCTGGTCTTGAACGGGGTTACCAGCGCAACACCCATTCCTCGAAATCGCTCGTCTTTCATAGTCGTTCTCCGGGGAATCCAACTCCTGTCAACGCCAGCGTAGGGGCGCGTTTGCACGCGCCCGGTATTGCGCTATTCGTCGCGCAGCGCGACCGATCATGGGTACCGGGCGCGTGCAACGCGCCCCTGCGAATTGGATTACCCGACAAATGGAGCCGATTGATCACACCAGCTCCATCAGCTCGTCGAATCGAAAAAATCCTGTTCTTCCCTGCAGAGTCTCTGCCGCAATCACTGCCCCTCGAGCGAATCCTTCCCGGCTGCGGGCGCGATGCGTGATCTCGACCAGGTCATCCGGTGAATCAAAGAAGACCGTGTGCAGTCCGACCTCGGCCCCGGCCCGCGTGGAAGCGATGGTTGGCTCGAGGCGGTGGTTGCTTCCCTCGACGACCTCCTGCTGGACACGAAGTGCGGTGCCGCTCGGCGAGTCTTTTTTCCTGGCGTGATGGCGTTCTTCGATTCCGCTGGCGTATTCGGGGAAGCGCGAAAAGAGGGAGGCCGCGTGGCGCGTCACGGCAAACATGATGTTGGCGCCCGGAGAAAAATTGGCTGCGTAGACGATTCCTATGCCCGCCTTTTCGCAACGGGTTTTGATCGACTCCATCCGGTCGCTCCATCCCGTTGTGCCGATCACCAGGTTCGCTTTCCGGCTGCAGGCCAGCTCGACCACATCGGAGATGGCGTCGTAGTGCGAGAAATCGATCACGGCGTCCGCTCCCCAGACCGCCGGTCTCGAGCCCGTATCGTCGTGTGAGATACGGGCAACGATCTGGTGCCCCCGTTCGACGGCGATCTTCTCGACGGCCCTACCCATCTTTCCGATCCCGTGAAGAGCGATCTTCATGCGACCTCCACGGCGCGTTCCTCGAAAAGAGCACGGTGAAGACGGGCCACGGCCGTGTCGGCGTGCTCCTCGCTCACCACAAAACTGAGGTTCAGACCGGAGCTCCCGAAAGAGATCATCGAGATCGGGATTCCGCTCATCACCTGAAATGCGGCGGTCCCGCTGGCGGCGTGGTTGATGAGACCCCGACCGACCATGGCCACGATCGACTGTTGACGCTCCACTCGTACGGTGCCGATTTTTTCCAGTTCCGGCCGCATTGCCGCGACCGGACCATCATTGTCGACGGTGACGGAGACCGAGATTTCAGAGGTGGTGACGAGGTCAACCGATACGCGATGGCGGGCGAATACCTCGAAGATTCTGGCCAGGAAACCGTGGGCTCCGAGCATCTGGCTCGCTGTGACGTGAATGACCGTGATCCCCTTTTTCAAGGCGATGGCGCGAGCACCTGTCTTCGATGGATCACCCTGTTCCGTGATCAGCGTTCCGCCGCTTTTCACGTTGTGCGTGTTGAGGACGCGGATCGGAATCTGCTTCTCGACGGCCGGCGCAATGGTCTTCGGGTGGAGAACTTTGGCGCCGAAGTAGGCCAGCTCAGCCGCTTCCACGTAAGAGATCCTCTCAATGATCTTTGCTGCGGGAATGACGCGTGGATCGCAGGTCATCATCCCGTCAACATCGGTCCAGATCTGTATCTCGGAGGCATCGATTGCCGCTCCGATGATGGCGGCGCTGTAATCTGATCCGCCACGACCAAGAGTTGTGGTGGCGCCTCCGTGAGATCGTCCGATGAATCCTCCCAGCACGGGAATGTGGTTTCGCTCCAGCTCCGGATAGAGGGTTCGAATTGCCGACACGCGGGTGGCCTCCATGTCAGGATTTGCGGCCCCAAAATTTTCGTCCGTAACCACGACATCCTCGGAGTCTATGTGAACACCTGGCAATGTGCGCAGCCGCATGGAGTAGGCGAAAAGAACCGAGGAGAGCTTCTCTCCGATGGCCACGATCTTGTCCCTGGCTCGGAGGCTGACCTCACCGACCAGCGAGATACCGCGGAGGATGTCCTGAATCTGGTCAGTGTGTTTCGTGACTTGAGCGAGAAAGGAATCAAAGTAATCGGATTTCTGCCGGACCAGGGCCATGCCCACGGTCTCATGTCTCTGCCGGACGCTCGTGACAATATCGGTTACTTCCTGGAACCGACCGGCCGCGGCGACGTCCGTGGCCCGGACCAGTTCGTTGGTGACTCCGGCCAGAGCAGAGACCACGACCACCGGCTGCTCAGCTCGAGCGCTCTCGACGATCTCGATAGCCGTACCGACGCGATCCGCGTCTCCCACTGAAGTGCCTCCGAATTTAATGATGATCATGTTCGGGTTGTCGGTTGACCCTCAATCCGGCAGCATCCCCCTGGCCTTGAGTAACTCCGCATTCAGAATGGCGGCTCCGGCCGCGCCGCGGATGGTGTTGTGCACAAGAGCCACCATGCGCACGTCGAGGATGGGACACGGTCGGATCCGGCCCACGGTTACGCTCATCCCGTTTTCCCTCTCCCGGTCCAGCCGGGGTTGAGGGCGATCGTTTTCCCTCATCACCACAATGGGATGCGCCGGCGCAGAAGGCAGGCCCCGCTGCTGCGGCTCGCCCTCGAAGTTCTCCAGTCCGGAGATCACGTCTTCGATGAGCGCTTCAATCGTGAAGTGACGCCGGAGGTCTTCCCGGTTCCTGAAACCGAGGGAGATGCACAAGAGGTGACCGTCGAGCACAGGTACGCGATTGGTCTGCGCGGAGATCCTGATCTGAACATCGTGGAAACCGTTGTCCCACCGACCGAGAATTCGAAGAGGCTCGCGCTCGATCTTCTCCTCTTCGCCGGAGATAAAAGGAATGACGTTGTCGAGGATGGCGAATGACGGGACTCCGGCATAGCCAGCACCGGAGATGGCCTGCATGGTCGACACGTGCAGGGACTCGATTCCGTGCTGGCGCTCGATCGGTGCCATGGCCATGGCCAGGCCCACTGTCGAACAGTTGGGGTTGGTGACGATGTAGCCCTTCCCTTTGCGCCGCTTGCGCTGGGTCTCCAGAGCCTGAAGATGATCGGCGTTGATCTCAGGGATCAGGAGCGGGACGTCCGGATCGAGCCTGTGGTTCCGCGAGTTGGAGATGACCGCGCATCCACGGTCTGCATAGTCATCCTCTGCCTCTCCCGCCACCGATGAATCGAGCCCCGAGAAGACGATCCGAGACTCGATGGGAGCTCCCAGAGACCGAACAACGAAACTCCCGACGTCGGGAGGAAGCGGGGTGTCAAGGCGCCAGTCAGCGGCGTCGCCGTAAGGCTTCCCGGCGCTTCGCTCCGATGCGATGACTTCCTGGAGGCGAAACCAGGGATGGTGTTCCAGAAGCTGAACGAAGCGCTGGCCAACGGATCCCGTCGCGCCGAGAACGGCCACAGGAATCCGACTGGATGATTTTCGGGACTCTTTCTCTTCCTGAAGTGAGGTGGCAACCTCGGTCATAGCAACTCCTGATCGATGGTACCGCAGCCCGGGGCGTTCCGACCGTAGGCCGGCTCTCAGTCTCCCGAGAGCGCGATCTTCGGTCTCTCCAACAGGCCGGTCCTAAGCAATTCCCCGGCCGAGCTCATCAACCCGGCTCAGGCGCACGGACGTCCCGTCAGGAGCGCGGACGTCCCGTCCGCGGACCGCGGGCGTCTCGCCCGCTCGCGCAAGCTTCCCCTAAGGATCATTGCCTCGAGGAATCCGCCTCACAAATCCACATCCGCGCTCCCGCGTTCGCCCCGGGCCATACGAACGTTCCATTGATCCGGATCACCGTTCGCCCGCAGTCCCGCGTCGCTCCGCAACCTTGAGGTAATGGACACTGAAGAGGTTCTGCGGATCCGTCCAGACCCGTTCCGGCTCAAAACCGGTGCCTCTCAGAAGCTCGTGAAAACCTTCGATGGTGTACTTGTAGGAGTTCTCGGTGTGAATCGTCTCCCCATTCCGGAACTCGAACGAATCCGGACCGATGTTCACCTTCTGATTTCCATTGCTCCGGAGATGCATCTCGATTCGATTCGCGTTCTCGTTATAGAAGGCGGCGTGCTCGAAGCGGTTGAGGTCGAAATCGGCTCCCAGTTCCCTGTTGATCCGCTGGAGAATGTTCTTGTTGAAAGCGGCCGTGATCCCGGCTGAATCGTTGTAGGCCTTGTGCAGGATGTTGCGATCCTTCTGCAGGTCGACTCCAATCAGCATCGTGTCGTTCTGGCGCAGCCGGCGCGCCGTATCGCGAAAGAACTTCTCAGCCAGATGCGGCTCGAAGTTTCCGACCGTTGAACCCGGAAAAAAAACGACCCGTTTCTCGAAACTCTCTCCTTCGGGGATGAGAAAGGGCCTGGTGTAGTCGGCGCAAACCGCAGTGACCTGCACTTCCGGGTAGGCCTCGCCGAGGGCCTGGGCCGACTCCTTCAGGTAAAGCAGGGAGATGTCGATCGGCGTGTAGGCGGCTTTGCCCTGCATCTGGTCCAGAAGAATCCGCACCTTGGTGCTGCTGCCGCTCCCGAACTCGACGAGAAGGAAGTTTTCTCCCATCAGACTGACCATTTCCTCGGCGTTCAGGTCCAGAATCTCGATCTCGGTTCTCGTGACGTAATACTCGGGCAGACGAGTAATCTCTTCAAACAACTCCGATCCCCGTTTGTCGTAGAAAAACTTGGCCGGCAACTCCTTCTTGGACTTTCGAAGGCCGGTGACGACTTCCTCCCGGAAGCTCTCCTTTTTCGGGTGAAGGTTGATGAGTTCCAGCGGGGAGTTGGTCATAGAAGCAGCTGTTAGCTGTTAGCTTTTAGCAAAAAGGTTTCTCGTGAGACTGACACCTGGCGCGTAGGATATGCGATCGTCCTCTCGATAGCCCAGGAGATGAAGCATCATTACCAGCTGAAAGCTAATAGCGAATAGCTAACAGCCGCCTCTATATGATCGAGTACCGCAACGTTTCCGTCACCAGCCAGACCGGCCAATTCATTCTGAAGGACTTCAGTTTCTCGATTGGTCCTGGCGAAACTGTGGCGTTTCTGGGGCGGAGCGGCGCAGGAAAGACAACAGCGCTTCGCCTGGTCAATGGTCTCATTCAACCATCCAGCGGAGCAGTTCTGGTCGATTCGCAGGATCTCCGCACCACCGACCTCATCGCCCTTCGACGTAGAACCGGATACGTCATTCAGGGAGTCGGTCTGTTTCCCCACCGGACCGTCGCCGAAAACATTGCCACTGTGCCTCGACTACTGGGCTGGACAGAGCAGCGGATCCGCGAAGAGGCGGAGACACTGCTCTCGAAGCTGGAGCTCCCCTGGGACCGGTTCGCGAACCGCTTTCCACGCTCACTCTCGGGGGGAGAGCAGCAGCGGGTGGGAATTGCACGATCGATCATTTCGTCTCCGTCGATTCTCCTGTGCGACGAGCCATTCGCCTCGCTCGATCCTCTCGTCAGGCGGGATCTTCAGCGCGCCTTCGCGGCGGTGAACCGCGAGCGGCGAACGACCATGATCTTCGTCACTCATGATGTGTACGAGGCTCTGCAGGTGGCTGAGCGGATCGTCTTGATCGATGACGGCTCGGTCGTTCTCGACTGCCGGTCTGCCAGATTTCTGCAATCGAAACTGCCTCTGGCGCGACGGTTCGCCGAGACTCTGATGATGGGCGCGACCGCGTGATCGACTATTTCGCCAGCCATTCCACAGAGATCGCCCGCCTGACCGGCGAGCATCTCCTTCTGGTGGCCGTGGCGCTTTCCATCTCCGTCCTGCTGGGGATCCCTCTGGGCATTCTCTGCAGCCGCCACAGAAGGATCGGCGGGATTGTCCTGCGCATCACGGACGTCATCCAGACCATTCCCTCTCTGGCCCTGTTCGGCTTCCTGATTCCCATTCCCTTCATCGGAGGGATCGGAGCGCGGACGGCGATCGTAGCCCTGACGCTTTACTCACTGTTGCCTATCGTCAGGAACACCATGCTGGGAATCGACGGGGTGGATCCGGCGGTGCGAGAAGCGGCCACCGCGCTGGGCATGACCTCTTCTCAGCGGCTCAGGCTGGTCGAGCTGCCCCTGGCGGTTCCTTCGATGATCGGAGGAATCCGGATCGGCGCGGTTCTGGCCATCGGCGTCGCTACCATCGCCGCGGCTGTTGGGGGCGGCGGGCTGGGGACTTTGATCTTTCGCGGCGTGGCCATGGTCGACACGCGGCTGATCCTGGCCGGTGCGCTGCCAGCGGCCCTTCTGGCCGTTGCAGCCGACGTTCTGCTCTCGGCTCTGGAGAGGTCGCTTGCAAGGAGGCGTGGTGAGATACGCGCCTGAAATTACCGCCTGCCTGCTCTCGTCTGTCCTGACGATTTCCTGCAGTGAAACCGCACAGACCGAAAGCCGGAATGCGCTGGTGGTCGGCTCCAAGAACTTCACCGAATCAGTTCTGCTGGGAGAGTTGGTGGCGCAGAAGCTGGAAGGCGCGGGGTGCCGGGTCGATCGCCGGCTCAATATGGGTGGAACGTTCGTGTGCGACACCGCGCTGACAGCCGGTGCCGTGGACGTCTATGTCGAATATTCCGGGACCGCGCTGACTGCGATTCTGAAAAAGCCTGTCGATCGCGATTCCGGAGGGGTCTCAGCCGTGGTCGAAGCGGCCTATCGGGAGCGAGGGCTGGTTTGGGGTCCAGCGTTGGGCTTCAACAACACGTTCGCAATGATTGTCCGGCAGCGGGATGCCGAGACCCTCGGCCTGCGGAGCATTGGCGATCTGCGAAAGGTCCAGGACCGCTATCGGCCCGGTTTCGGATACGAGTTCACCGAACGTCCTGACGGATGGACCGGGCTGGTCCAGCACTACGGACTTGCATTCGCGGCTCGGCCTGAAACGATGGATCTGGGTCTCACCTATCGGGCGCTGGCCGCGGGCAAGGTCGATCTGATCGCCGGGAACTCGACGGATGGGCTGATCGGATCGCTGGGCCTTGTGATCCTCGAGGATGATCGCCATTATTTTCCGCCTTACGATGCGGTCATTGCCCGCCGAAAGGACGTCGCTTCAAAGTGCGCGGCAGCGGAAACCGCTCTGGCGGCACTGGGCGGTTCGATCGACGACGCGACGATGCGATCCTTGAACTTCGAGGTCGATGGGAAAAAGCGCGATGTGGCGGTTGTGGTCCGGGAGTTTCTAAGTGGCACCGGCACTCGGTGAAGTTCCACCTGGCTTCCGGTGCCACTTCACCTTGACGCAGCGCGACGAGTCCTCAAGAATGCCATTCTGTCCATTCACGTAGCTCAGCCGCCACAAAACAAAGGATGAGGTGACTCGATGCGCAGTAAATTCTCTGGTCTGATTCTTTCCCTTCTCGCACTTCCTCTTCTTGCTCAACAGGACTTGAGCAAAGTCCAGATCAAAACCACGAAAGTTGCAGGCTCCGTTTACATGCTCGAGGGAGCCGGTGGGAACATCGGTGTCTCGGTCGGTGAAGACGGCATCATTCTCATCGACGATCAATACGCGCCGCTCGCTCCAAAGATCGAGGCAGCGTTGCGCGCTGTCAGCGACAAACCGGTCAAGTACGTTCTGAACACTCACTGGCACGGCGACCACACCGGCGGGAATGAGAGCTTCGGAAAACAGGCGCCTATCATCGCCCACACCAATGTTCGCAAGCGCCTTGCGCTGGGACGAAAAGAGCCGGGTGCAGAGACACCGCCGGCTCCGGCAGCTGCTCTACCGGTCATCACCTTCGATGACCGTCTCATGATTCACATCAATGGTGAAGATGTGCGGGCAGTCCATTATCCTCACGGACACACCGACGGGGACATCGTGATCTTCTTTACCAGGTCCAACGTCGTGCACATGGGTGATCACTTCTTCAACGGCAGATTTCCATTCATTGATCTGGGCAGTGGAGGAAGCGCACGAGGCCTGATCAGGAACGTGGACGCAGTGATCGCAGCGGTGCCTGCCGACGTGAAAGTCATTCCGGGACACGGCGCCCTGGCCAGCCTTTCCGATCTGAAGTCCTACAGCGCCATGCTGAAAGACACTGTGAAGATCGTCGAAGCTCAGATGAAGAAGGGTCGCACGCCAGCCCAGATGAAATCAGACAAGGTTCTGGCAAAGTACGAAGCACTCTCCTGGCAGTTCATCAACACCGACAGTTTCATTGATACAATTCACCGGTCTCTGTCTGCGGAAAGCAAAGTAAAGAAATCGGGCAAGTAAGCCTGTGCTGTCCGCCGAGTGTCATCCTTGGTTCAGGCTGGGGATGACATCTCCCGGCTCCATGCGCTACCTCGGGCAAAGTCGGGTCTTTTTGATGCCTCTCATGAAGGCTTTTTCGTTTCGCGCGCGAAGGCCGCTACGGCGTCGACGAGAGTCTGCGGATCAATCGGTTTCTTCAGATACGCCTGGAAACCGGACGACAACACCCGGTCGCGATCTTCGGCCCGTCCGTACGCGGTGAGAGCAATCACCGGGAGTTCTTCAGCTCCCGAAGTTTTCCGGATCTCCGAAACCAGCGTGTACCCGTCCATGACAGGCATGGCAATATCGGTGATCACGACGTCGAAGGAGCTGGTCTTTATCGCGTGAAGCGCCTCGAGCGCCGAGGGAGATTTGACGACCGCCGCTCCTTCCCCTTCGAGGATGGCCTCGAGCAGGCCGCGAACACCCGGCTCGTCGTCAACCACCAGCATGCGCATTCCCTGAAGCTTTGTCTTCTCGATCCGGGGCGATGGTGCGCTCAGCGGCAGCTCCGTCTGTTCCTGAGGTCGATCAGGCGCCAGCGGCATCTCGACGATGAAACGGGCGCCAAGATCAGGACCTTCACTCTCTGCTCGAATGGTTCCTCCATGCAGTTCCACGAGAGATCGAACGATAGCCAGACCGAGTCCCAGGCCTCCGTGAATGCGCGTGGAACTACTGTCTGCCTGGCGGAAGGCCTCGAAAACGTGCGGAAGAAACTCCTGCCGGATTCCCTGTCCGGTATCGGTCAAGAGAAGTCGGACAGCGCCTCGGCGGCGCTCCGCGGTGAGGTCGATGGCCCCGCCTTTGGGTGTGAATTTGATGGCGTTCGAAAGAAGGTTCCAGATGACCTGCTGCATCCGGTTCGGATCCGCGGCGATCAGAGGCAGATCGGGCGGGAAGGATAAGCGAAGGGTCAGATCTTTCGCTTCGGCTGCGGGCCTCAAGGTCTCTTCAGCGGCCCGAGCGAGCTCGCCTACATTGATCGGCTGGATGTTGAGTCTGAGCTTGCCCGAAATGATGCGGGAAACGTCGAGCACGTCGTCGATCAACTGGGCCTGCACTACGGCACTCCGATGAATCGTGCGCAGCCCTGTTTCCATGGTGTCAGGATCCGCCCCTCCTCTCTCCAGCAGATTGGCCCACCCCAGGATGGCCGTCATGGGAGTTCTGAGCTCGTGGGAGAGCGTGGCCAGGAACTCGTCCTTGGCCCGGCTGGCGGAATGGGTTTCCCGCAGGAGAAGAGCGTTGTCCATGGCGATAGCCACCTGACCGGCGAAGACGGAAACGATGCGCTCCTCCCGCTCCTCAAACTCGGCGGGCTGATCGTGGCCGAGGAAGAGGGCCCCCAGAATCTGGCCGGAGCGGGAGACGACCGGGACTGCCATGTAGCTGGCGATGGGAGGGTGAGTCACGGGCAGAATTGCATTGGGTGCCCGGTCTTTGAAGCGTGGATCCGTTCGCACGTCGTCGCTGCGAAGAACACCCCTTCTCTGGAGATCGGGCAGCAGAGCGGACGGGGAATCATAGAGAGTGCGGCCGATGGCGGATCGATCGAGACCGGACAGGCTGAACATCAGCCGTGAACTGCCGCGGTCCTCGATCGGGTACACGAACACCCCGAAGCGGGCTCCCGAGACCTGAGTTGCCGCGTCGGTGACTGCGGAAACGAGCTTGTCCAGATCGAGCTCTCCGGAGATCAGCCGGCCGATATAGTTCATGGTCTCGAGCGTGCGGGTTTCCAGAAAAAGGGCGGCTTCCGAAGCCATCAGGTTCTGGGCAAAGGCTTCAGCTTCGCGCCGGGCTCGAATCTGCGCTCGAATCACTACGAAGAGGAGTGAGCTGATCAGAAGGCCCGCTAACGCGGTCGTTCCTCCCAGCGCCCGGTTCAGGGAAAAGCCTGAGACTTCTCGATCAGTGACCCGAACCGTCCAGGTGTGAGAGGCGAGCGAGATGGGGAGGGTCGATGAATATCTGCCTTTGCCGGGGCGATTCCGGCCGGAAATCGTCGAGTCGTGAAGAAGAAGGGAGGGTTCAGTTCTCGGTCCGTCAAAGAGCTGAAAATCGACGTTCGGGAAATTCTCGGTGCCATGGATTCCTGCCAGGAGATCCCGAACACGGAAGGCGCAGACGACGAAGCCCTGAAGCTCTCTCTGCCTTTGCTCTACGCTTGCTGGAATTGTGTCGGCTCGATAGACCGGCACGTAAAGAAGGAATCCGGGCTGCAGGTCCGGACCACTTTTCTGAACCAGGTTTACCTTTGTCGTGACGGCGGCGGTTCCTCGATCCCGCGCCGCTTCCATAGCTGCCCGACGGGGCGCTGAGGTGAACATGTCAAAACCCAGGACGCCCAGATTACCCTCGGTCATGGGATGCAGGTAGATGACGGCGTGATACTGGCTGCGTGGGTGGTCAGGCCAGATCCGGAAGTCAGGCAGGCCTCCTCTGCTGCGGATGGATGCTTCGAAGGCCTCTTTCTCTTCCGGTCTCACCGCCGCGCTGTATGCGACTCCCTGAACCCCGGGATACCGATCCCTCAGTTCAAGCCGGCTTACATACGCCTGAAACTGCGCCGCCTCCACAAATCGGTCGGGCTCGGCCTGGAAAAGGGCAGCCGCTCCTCGCAGCATGCTCGTGTAGATTTCCAGCCGCGTCTGGATACTGTCCCGGGTCCGGCGAACGGAATTTTCGAACTGAGCGCGCTCCTGCGCTCGGCTGGAGCGGTGCAGCGAAACGGCCACCACGGTCGTAACCAGAAGCGAAACTCCGAGAACAAAGTACGGAATCCACTCCCGGTTCAGTCGAGAAACCGCAAATGAGAGTCGTTCGAGCACGTATTTTTTGACCGAGGCGTGATGGGTCCGAGCCAGGACGCGTGAGGGCTTGTCGATTCTCGGCGGTTTCGGCGCCGCTTTCAAGTTTCTGATGCTTCGGTTATCTTCCGGCCATCGTGTCTGAACAAGTGAGTTCTTTCCAGTCTTTTCGCTCGGACCAGATGCTCAGCGTCGAGGAAGCTCAGGAGCGGGTGCTCCGGGAGATCGCCGTTCTAGGTTCTGAGCGCGTTGTATTCACTGAAGCTTCAGGCCGCATTCTGCGTGAGGACGTCCTCGCTCCGCACGACATTCCGCGATCCGACAACACGGCCATGGACGGATACGCCGTGCTCGCCTCCGACGTGGCCGGTGCCACCCCCGAAAATCCTGTATCCCTTCGTGTGATCGATGAGCTCGCTGCGGGCTCGCTCTCGGGTCGGGGTGTCAGCGCCGGCACTGCCATGAGGATTATGACCGGGGCCCTGATGCCGGCAGGCGCGGACACCGTTGTTCAGGTCGAACTGACGGACGGGGGGCGGGAATCGGTCCGTATTTTTCAGCCATTGGGCAAGGGTTCGAACATCCGCCGCGGCGGAGAAGACATGAAAAGGGGATCGATTGTTCTCCCGGTGGGTACGATCCTGCGTGCGGGTGAGATCGGCGTTCTGGCAAGTGTTCAGAAGTCGGTAGTCTCCGTCGGGCGCCGGCCCACCGTAGCGATTCTGTCCACGGGGGACGAGATCGTCGATATCGATCAGCCCGTCCTGCCCGGAAAGGTCGTCAACTCCAACTCGTACTCGCTGGCCGCGCTGGTGCGCGAGGCCGGAGCGATTCCGCGCATGATCGGGATTGTCCCCGACAGGAAAGATGCCACCGTGGCCGCAATCGAGTCCGCTCTGGAGTCCGATTTCGTGATGAGCTCCGGCGGAGTCTCCGTCGGCGCTTACGACTTCGTGAAGGAAGCTCTGGAGATGCTCGGCGCCGATTTCAAGTTCTGGAAAGTCTCCATGAAACCGGGAAAACCGCTGGTGGTGGCAAGCCTGCGCGATCGGCTGTTCTTCGGACTCCCGGGAAACCCGGTGGCTTGCATGGTTTCATTTCATCTGTTCATCGGGCCTTCCATCCGGAAAGCAATGGGAGCCTCGGTGGATGATCTACTGCTCCCGATCGTAGAGATGAAGCTGGGTGAGCCACTTCGATCGAAGGGTGATCGCCGGGCTTATCAGAGGGTTCGCGTCGTGGCCCGCAGCGGAGAACTCGTGGCGATTCCCATGCAGGCTCAGGGCTCGGGAGTCTCGACTTCGATGATCGGCGCAAACGGCCTGGCCGTAGTCGATGAAGGGGTGCTCTCCTTAGAAGCCGGCCACATAGTACGGGTTGTAATGCTGGGGCCCGTTCACGGCGAATAAAAAAAGGAGCTCGCGAACGAGCTCCCTTTTTGATACTGCATGAAACCGGATTAATTCGTGTAGCGATCGAAAATCTCGCGGAAAACCGAGGTTGCGGTCTTGGCCAGAGCAGTATTCGGCGGGAACGTTCCCAGTACGAATACGGCGTCGGCCGTGGTGTTGTCGATCACTGAGGCATAAGGGATCACAGCGCCACTTCCGGTCAGGATACGAACTTCCGCTCCAGCGATATCAAACCCTGTGGTTGTGATTGCGTTGGTGCTGAACTGAAGGTGCTTGAACTCTGCCGGTCCGACGAAGAATTCTCGGCGTCCCACAGCCACTCCATCAGCGCGCTTGAGGGTGAACTCAATGTTGATCCCGGTTGAGGTCGTACCGGCCACAAAACCGAGGTTGGTGCGGAAGCGACCATTGCTGATCAGCCCGGGGATGTAGGCTGTAGCCATGGCGTTGACTGTGGTTCCGAGCGAGTTCTCGAGGAAGTCGCGAACGGGGACCACGGTCTGGCCGACAGTATCGCCCGATGGCGACATGCTGTAGGCGCGGCTGGTGACTGCGAAGGCCCGACCGTCGCTCGATCCGATCAGGATGGCTCCGATGGCGCTGGTGCGTCCTCGGTAATCCTTCAGAACGTCGGTCAGGAGGACGCTTCCGCCACCCTGGATGGTAACTGACTCACCCAGGGGGTAAATGTTGTCCTGGGCGTTGTCGCCGGACTCGATGAAGACGAGCTCGACGGTGAGGCTGGCAACTTGAAAGTTTTGAATCGCGATATCGCTCATCCAGTTTGTGCCGTTGACTCCAGGCGTTTTTGCCGCTACCGGGATCACATAGAAATCCGAGTAGTGGGCAGCCGTGGCCAGCGTGGGCAGCAGGAAGAGAGCGATCGCTGCGACGATGAGAAATCTCTTGTGCATACGAGCTCCTTCTTTCATTTGAATTGATGTTGGCATGGAGCTGTCCCGCCCAGGTTCAGCTCCGTGCCAGAGCCCGGCGAACATTCGCCGGGCCCTGATTAGAGGTTAGGGATTCTGAGACCGTCCACGGCTGTCGAAACCCTGGTGGGGGAGAGCAATGTACGGGAAGGTAGAAAGAAACGGTTTGTCGTTGGTATCCACTCCATCCGATAAGGCATTGTTCGGAGGGCGATTGAACGCCGGAACCAGGATGCCGGCTACGACGCGCAGCGCGATGTCGGGGATGTCATCTGTGAGACGGCGGCCGTTGGGGTATCCGCCGAGATCGGGGGTCGGGGCAGCGATCGCTGCCAGACGATTCGGTGAAGCCGTGACAGGAACGCCGAGGTTCAGTCGCAACTGCTCGGACGGGGTCACGTTGGGCGGCATATTCGCTCCAGCAAGCCCGGTCAGGAAGACAGAGACCAGGTCGGCACGGGGAGCTGGGGGCGAATCGATGTTGTAGATGACCTTGAGCAGCTTTGACAGCTCTGGATCTTGGACCTTAGGCAGGAACGCCGCGTCTCCGGAAGGATGAGAAGCGTTGAAGACGTCCTTGAGCCGGGTCGGGACGACGACCTCATTGACCAGCGGCGAGCCCAGACGTGAGACCTGAGTCGAGCCACTGACGTTCTGAATCTGACGGGAGCCAACCGAGCGAATGGTCAGACGGCTGCGGCTGGCAGTAGCCCAGACTCCGATGATTGCGTTGCCCGAAGTCGGACCTGTGGGGGTGCTGCCGTCAGCCGTGACTGAGCTGATCGGGACCTGGATGGCAATACTTTGAACGTTGTAACCGCGGAGGCCGTCCACACCCGGGGCCGATGAGGCCATGGGCGGGATCAGGCTGAGCTGCTGGATCGGGCGCAGGGTCAGCAGGTCGAAAACCGAGAAATCGATGAAGAACGAATCATCACGGGGTCCGGCGAAGACTTTTCCACCATTGGAGGGAAGGTCGGCGATGGCGGCGTTGGCCAGAGCCGGATAATCGGGAGTGCTTTTCGGTCCGATATTGGCCGGAGGCACGCGGAAGTTGGTACCCAGGCTGGTGCGAGTGCCAGTCCGGCGATCACCGGCGATGCGGGTGACCGAGTAAAACTGCCGATAGAACCAGTCCGCGTCGTCGAGCGAAGTGATCGGCGCGGTGTTGTAATGCGACGAATCGCCGCGCTGCTCGGTCCGGAACTGAAACTGATAAGTGATGTCCTCGCGCGCATCTCCGTTGTTGTCGATGTGGATCTCGTAAATGGCGCTGGGCGAGAAGTTATAGAAGTTCGGACCGTTGCCAGGCTCCGAGAGCGGACTGTAGTTGGCGATGAACGTTACGGTATTCGGAGCGTCGGGGCTCCGGAATGCGTAGACGTCGGTGTTGTCGACAGTTGGGTCTTCAGTAATCAATGGTGCTTCACGATGGGAAGACGCAGATGCAGCCACGGGCAGCATCAGCGCGAAGGCGACACCAAGCAGGCGTCGTGAAAAACGTGTATTCGACATTTGTTTCCTCCATTCGGTTGTTGGTCAGCGAGGCGTCTTCGGGGCGGTCGTTGACGGCCTCAGATGTGTCTCGTACATGGAGCTACGGGTGGGAAAAGAGATCGGATTTCTCTTTTCGTGCAACGGCTGAGGCAGCCACAGCTGTCAGGCAGGGGTCCTGGGGAGGTAGTTGCCCAGTGGCGAGGCGGGGCGCTGGGAAGATCGATAGGACAGCCGCTAAGGCCGGCGCCGCTTCGAGCTCAGGACGGCGTTCCGCCCCTGGACATGGACTTGATCCGTCCCCAGTAGTCCGATCCTGAAAGCCACTGTCCGCCGTCGATCACCAACTCCTCTCCAGTCACATAGGACGCATAGTCCGACAGGAGATAGACAGCGGCGTTGGCGACTTCCTCGAGGTTTGCGAACCGGCGGAGCGGGATGGTCTGCCGGATTCCCTCCATGACCTGCGGATCAGGAAAAAGCCTGGCCGAAGCGCCGGGGGTATCCACCGGTCCCGGGGCGATTGCATTCACCCGAATTTTGTGGCGCGCCCATTCGACCGCCAGCGTCCGGGTCATGGCCAGTACGCCGGCCTTGGCCGAAGCAGAATGCACCACGCCTGCTGCGCCCGTCCAGGCATAGTTGGCGATGATGTTGAGGATGCTGCCTCGCTTTGCGGCGATCATTCTCCTGCCTATCGCGGAGCTGCAGTAGAACGTGCCATTGAGAACAATCCCAATCACCGAGTTCCACCCATTCACCGTCAACTCCTCGGCTTTCACGATGAAGTTCCCGGCTGCGTTGTTGACCAGCAGATCGATCCGGCCAAAGTCGCGCTCAACGCGGGCCGCCATCTCTTCCACCGAGTCTGCGTTCCGAACATCGACCACGTGAAACTCCGCAGCGTCTTTGCGGGAAGTCTCGCTCCGGATCGTCTCGACTGCCGGCTTCAGATGCTCCTCGCTGCGGCTGGCGATAATCACGCGGCCGCCGAGTTTCGCAATCTCCCTGGCGATCGCGAATCCGATCCCGGTTCCACCCCCGGTAATGATGGCTACCTGTCCCTCGAACGTTGAAGCTGGAAGCATGGAGACTCCTTGCGGTGGTCGGTGGTCGGTGGTCGGTGGTCGGTGGTCGGTAGTCGGTAGTCGGTAGTCGATTGTCGGTAGAAGATAACCGATCTTGTCCGGCCGATTTTCTCGCGCCGTCAGCCGCTGTGTGTCATCGTCCGACCACCGACCACCGACCACCGACCACCGTCACCCCTTCTGCCCTCGTCGATTCACGATCGACATGAACTCCTGTCGGGTCCGCTCGTCGGCCAGAAATGTCCCGCGCAGGACGTTGGTCTCCATGAACGACGACTCCTGCTCCACCCCGCGCATGACCATGCACAGGTGCGTGCCTCCCATCCAGACCGCCAGGCCCAGAGGCTCGAGGATCTTCTCGATCGTGTCAGCGATGTCGTGCGCCAGATGTTCCTGGGACTGCAGCTTCCGCATGTGCACCTCCACGATCCTTGGGATTTTCGAGGCCCCGATAATCATCCGATTGGGGATGTATCCAACGATGAAGTTGCCGAAGAAAGGAAGAATGTGATGTGCACAGAGTGTCTTGTAAGTTCCGCCGATCACCACCAGGTTCTGACAGTCCTCGTCGGCGACGCTGCAGGCCTTCCGAAACAGAGTGGTCAATTGCTTGAGGTTGGTGAAGTCGTAGCCGCTGGTCATCGTGATCAATGAGTTGGCCCATCGTCGCGGAGTGTCCAGGACGTTCTCGTTCTGGAGGTCGACGTGAAGGAGTCGAAGCACCTCCCTCAGGTGTTGTTCGAGCTCTTCCACGTTCACCGACGGTCTGGGGCCGTTCAGAACGCTTCGGTCGTTGATCAGGAGATCGATCTCCCGGCTGGTCATTTCGTCTTGCGACTTACTCATTGTGTTTCTCCTCGGCGGGAGCTGCGGTCGCCCTCGCTTCGCCGGTCACGTGCGGGACAACGCCTTCCGACCACTCAATCATTGATTCGATGCTGAATCGACAAGGCGGTGACTCTAGCAGAATGACCGGAGGGCGTTCGAAGTCGGAGTCGAGTCACGGCGTCTTCCTTGCAGTATGAAGTCAGAGAGAGATTTGGGTTTGACACTGAATGAGCACTCATTCACAATGCTGCGCATTCCATTGCGCATGGGCTGAGGCCCATTGTGAATTCATCTGCGTCCGCGATCAGGGTCGCGCTCGCTTCCGTGAGTAACGTCATGGCTGAACTTCGAACCAAGAGTGGACAGGAGGCGATGGACGTCGCCGAGGCCTCTCGCGAGACCGAATGGGAAAAGCCGTCATTTGTCGGCGACTTGTTTATGGGGAAACTGAATCTCGATCTGATTCATCCCTTCCCCGAACAGCCCGCCGATGACAAGGCCGAAGCTGATGAGTTTCTCCAGAAACTCGAACGCTTCCTGGCCGAGAATGTCGACGCCGACGAGATTGATCGTACGGGCGAGTATCCGGAAGAGCTTTTCGAAGGCTTCAAGCGTCTTGGCGCGTGGGGCATGAAGATTCCCAAGGAGTACGGCGGACTGGGGTTCAGCTCAACCAACTACAACCGCGCCATCGGGCTGGTCTCGACCTGGTGCAGCTCAACAGTTGCCTGGCTCTCAGCTCATCAATCGATCGGTGTCCCGCAGCCACTGAAGCTCTTCGGCACTCCCGAGCAGAAGCAGAAGTGGCTTCCAAGGATGGCCAAGGGCGCGATTTCCGCCTTCGCTCTGACGGAGCCAGGGGTTGGATCCGACCCGGCCAAGATGACCACAAGAGCCGTACCGTCGCCTGACGGAAAGGGCTGGATCCTGAATGGTGAGAAGCTCTGGTGCACCAACGGCCTCAAAGCCGAAG
>Ga0180121_10000357_pt1 | contig 18855 bp, 17 predicted proteins | sample AntDrymUQ5402106_2_FD_129676 | JGI IMG/M metagenome (GOLD analysis project Ga0180121, IMG submission 129676) | Polar desert sand microbial communities from Dry Valleys, Antarctica - metaG UQ540 (21.06) (version 2) (version 2) | ecosystem: Environmental > Terrestrial > Soil > Desert | place...
ACGTTCGACTACGAGTTCGCCTGGCTCCAGCACCAACTCGGCTGCAGGGCCGCCACGTTCGTCGTCGTCCCCGATGCGATCCCGCCCGAACGGCTCCAGCCTTACGGCGTGCGCCCACCGAAGCTGCGGCAGTACCCCGGTCTGAAGGAGGAGTACTACCTCTCGAACTTCGAGCCCGACCGCTCGGTGCTGGAGGCCCTCGGGCTCGACACGGAGCGGACGCTCGTCACGGTCCGCACCCCGCCCGACGTCTCGCTCTACCACCGCACGTCGAACCCGCTGTTTCCCCAGGTGCTCGAGCACCTGGGGCGGCAGGACATCCAGGTTGTCGTCCTGCCGCGCACGTCGGAGCAAGGAGCGTACGTTCGCAAGCTCGCGCTTCCCGCGGTCGTCGTCCCAGAGCGGGCCGTCGACGCCCAGAGCCTGATCGGACTCTCGGATCTCGTCGTCTCCGCTGGAGGAACGATGAACCGCGAGGCCGCCGCGCTCGGGATCCCCGTCTACACCACCTTCGGTGGGCGGCTCGGAGGCGTGGACGAGGAGCTGATCCGCCAGCGGCGCCTCACGCCGATCACGGACCCTCGCGCCCTCGTCGTGCAGAAGCGCGACGTCCACGAGGATCGGCGGGTGCGTCGCTCACCCGCCGACATGCTCGGCTATTTGTTGCCGACTGGTTAAAACCTGAGCGATACTCCCCCCGATACCACTCTGAAGGGGAGAGGAAATGCGAAGAGGTTTCATCGGCGCTGCGGCGCTGACCACGCTCGTTGCAATAGCGGTGGTGGGGGTCGCGGGCGCCTCACACGGAGGACCGGGGGTGAAGACGGCAAAGCAGCCGTTCCTCGTCGGAACGGCACCCGGCGTCGTCGTCGACCCGATCCTGTCCGTCGGCGACATCGTCCCAAACGGCCAGGATCCGGATTACCAGATGTCCGGGATCCCGGACGGGCTCGGCGCATACAACGCGAAGAGCGACAAGGGGCGCTGGCATTGGTTCCACGGCGACAACTCCCGCAATACGGGCGTGGTCGTGATGAACCACGAGCTGGGCCGGTCGTTCCCGAACAATCCACCCGGCGTCGACTCCCGCATCTCGCGGCTTGAGGTCGACAAGAAGACGCACGCGGTCCACGAAGCCCAGTACCTGTTCACGGGTCTCGAGGGCTACGAGCGGTTCTGCTCGGCGACGCTGCGGATGATCCGCGGGGAGCCGTACTACTTCACAGGTGAAGAGGCCGTGCCGATCGCGGGTCAGCCACCGGGACCGGCGCACGACGGCAGCTCGATCGTGATGGACCCGGAGACCGGGATGTACCGCGACCTCGGCCACATGGGCCACATGCAGCACGAGAACCTGCTGCCGCTGCAGCTCAAGAAGAAGTGGGTCTTCGTCACCACTGACGACGACTTCCGGCCGGGACAGCCCGCGTACTTCTACGGCTACTTCGACGACTCGTTCAACGAGGCGATCAGAGGAGCCGAGGGAGGCCCCGACGAGGGCTTGCACGTGTTTGTCCCGGATCCCGGCGAGGAGCGAAGCAACGCCGAGGTGACGACGAAGTCTCAGGTCGTCAACGGCAGCTGGGTGAAGCTGACCCAGGCGGAGAACGCAACCAGCACCACACTGAAGGCTGCGGCCACTGCAAAGGGCGGCTTCAAGTTCGACCGCATGGAGGACGCCGCGATGATGCCCGGGCGCGACAGCCGCTTGTTCATCGCTGACACCGGCAAGCCTCCCGCGACGCGTCGCGGTCGGGTCTACCAGTTCGACTTCGACCGGAACAACCCGTATCGCGCCTCGATGCGCATGATCCTGAACGGTGACGGCGCGCCGCCGAACGGCGGAGACGACATCTACAACCCGGACAACATGGATGCCTCCGAGCGAGTGCTCATGATCCAGGAGGACCGCGAGTCGGCCTTCCGCGACGAGCCCTTCTCCGGCGGTTACGGCCGGGTGATGGAGTACCGCTTCTCGGACGGCAACCTGCGCTCCGTGGCAAGGGTGAACACGCCGCCGGGGATGCCGCCCGGCTCGAACACGGAGAACTGCACCGGCTGCCGCCGTGGGACCTGGGAGTCCTCGGGGATCATCGACGTCGGCCACATCTTCGGCCGCGACTGGTGGCTCCTGGACGTCCAGGCGCACAACAGCACCGCACCGCAGCCCGGCCCGACGCTCGTGCCGAACTCGAGCACGGGCGAGAACGGCCAGCTGCTACTCGTCAAGGTGCCAGGCAGCCAGGGCGGTGGTGGTGGTCACGGCGGTGACCACGACGATGACGATGATGGTGACGACGACGGCGACGACTGACTAAGTCGTTAAGTCTGCTCGGAGCGAAGGGCCGCGGAGACGCGGCCCTTCGTCTGGTCCCGTTGCGGTGCGCGCACCATCATCGAGAGCCTCGAGACGGCTTCCAGCGTCTCCCCCTCCTCGACGAGGCCGCCGAGCATCTCGAGCTCGTCGTCCAGCCACTCGGCGAGGATCGGAGCCCGTCGCGCACGGCTGATCTTCGGGTGCGTGGTCTGGCCGACCTCCTCGTCGGGGCCCCACAGGTCTTCGTGCAGCTTCTCGCCCGCCCTGACGCCGATGAACTCGATCGGAATGTCGCGGTCGGGCTCTCTCCCGGAGAGGCGGATCATGTCGCGGGCGAGGTCGAGGATCCCGACGGGGTCGCCCATGTCCAGCACGAAGATCTCGCCGCCTCCTCCGATCGCTCCCGCCTGGACGACGAGCGACGCGGCCTCGGGGATCGTCATGAAGTAGCGCGTCATCTCGGGGTGCGTGATCGTGACCGGTCCGCCGTTTGCGATCTGGCGGCGGAAGATCGTGATCACGCTGCCCGCCGAGCCGAGGACGTTGCCGAAACGGACCGCCATGAACCTGGTCTCGATGTCCTCGCGGCACCCGTAGGCCTCGACGATCCATTCCGCGAGCGCCTTGCACTGGCCGTAGACGGCCTTCGGGTTGAGCGCCTTGTCCGTCGAGACGAGCAAGAAACGTTTCGCGTTGAACTCGACCGCGACATCGGCCACGACCTTGGTCCCGAGCACGTTGTTGCGGATCGACTCGAGCGGGTTCGCCTCCATGAGCGGGACATGCTTGTAGGCCGCCGCGTGGAAGACGACGCCCGGCCGATAGCGCTCGAAGATCTGGCGCATCTTCCGGCGGTTTCCGACGTCTGCGAGGACCGGGATGGTGGCCGTGAACTGGCGCTCGTCGACGAGCTCGCGCTCGATCTCGAAGAGCGGCGTCTCGCCCTGGTCGACGAGGATCAGCCGGGTCGGGTTCGCACGGGCGATCTGGCGGCAGAGCTCCGATCCGATCGAGCCGCCTGCGCCCGTCACGAGCACTGTCTCCCCGGCGAGATAGGACGAGATCGACTCGAGATCGACCTCGACCGGCTCTCGGCCCAGGACATCCTCGACCTGCACCGGACGGATCTGCGCGGCAAGGTTGTCCTCGTCGGCGATCAGCTCGTAGAGGCCCGGAAGCGTCTTCACCGGCACGCCTTCCTTCCGCGCGACCTCGACGATGCGCTGGCGCGACTCGCCCGAGGCCGAAGGGATCGCGATCAGGAGCTCGTCCGGCCGGTTGTCCCGGAGGATGTGCGGCAGCTCCTCGCTCGTCCCGAGGACGCGTACGCCGTGGACGCGGAGGTTCTTCTTCCGCGGGTCGTCGTCGATGATCCCGATCGGCGTGTAGCCGAGCTGCCGTGACCTCTGCATCTCCTTGATCACGAGCTGACCGGCGTCGCCTGCGCCGACCACGATGACTTCCTTGCCGCGTGCCACGAGGCTCGAGGCCGAAGGCCGCTCGAAGATGCTCCGAGCGGCGAGCCGGGTGCCGGCCACGAGGCCGAGCAGCAGGACACCGTCCATCAGCGCGACGCCACGCGGAAGCCGGCGCTCGAACGGATCCAGGAAGTAGATCGCGTTCGCTGCGATCACCGATGCGACAGCGACGCCGATCGCTGCGCGCCACATGTCCCGCGTGGACACGTAGCGCCACCAGCGGTTGTAGAACCCGAAGGCGACGAAGACGGCGAGCTTGATGGCGGCGACGATCGCGACCGTCCACCAGAGGCCGTCGCGGAAGTTCGCCGGGACGTCGAAGTCGAAGCGCAGCTGGAAGGCAAGCCACCACGCGACGGCGATCAGCGCGGCGTCGGCGGCGATCTGCCAGAGGCGATGTCGGTTGACGGGGAGCATCAGCTGACCGGTGCGCCGACTGCCGACCGTACCGTCTCGACCACCCGCTCCTGGATCTCGGGACCGATCCCCGGCCAGAGCGGGACGGAGAAGTTCTCGCGTGCGGCCTTCTCGGTCTCGGGAAGGGAGCCCGCCTCGTAGCCGAGGAACCGGAGCGCCGGCTGCAGGTGCAGCGGCGTGACGTAGTACATGGCTGACGAGATCTCCGCCGCCGTCAGCGCCTCTCGGATCCGATCACGATCGGGCGAGCGGGAGACGAGCAGGTGGTAGACGTGGCCCGCCTCGTCCTCCGGTAGCTCGACGAGCTCGCCGAGGCCGAGCTCCGAATAGCGGGCGGCGGCCTCGCGGCGACCTCGCGTCCACTCGTCCAAGTGCTCGAGGAACACGCGGAGGAATGCCGCCTGCAGCTCGTCGAGCCGCGAGTTGTAGCCCACGAAGTCGAACGTGGTCTTGTCCCTGGATCCGTGGAAAGCCAGCATCCGCACCCGCTCGGCAAGGTCTTCGTCGTTAGCCGTCACGAGACCTCCGTCGCCGAGGCAGAACAGATTCTTCGTCGGATAGAAGCTGAAGGTGGAGGCGATCCCGGTCTGCGCGATTCCCGGCGCGCCGAAAGCCTGCGCCGCATCCTCGATCAGCGGCACGCCGAACGAGGAGAGCTCCGCCATCGGCGCCGGCCGTCCGAAGAGGTGGACGGGCATGATCGCCTTCGTCCGGTCGGTGATCCGGCTAGAGACGTCCTCCGGGTCGAGGTTCAACGTCGCCGCGTCGATGTCGGCGAAGACCGGAGTCGCGCCGCGCCGGGCGATCGACTCGGCGGTCGCGTAGAACGTGAACGCGGGGCAGATCACTTCGTCGCCCGGCCCGACCCCCATCGCGTCGAGCACGAGGACGAGCGCGTCGGTGCCATTGGCAACCCCGACCGCCCGCTTCACGCCGAGGTAGGCAGCGGCCTCCTCCTCGAAGGCACGGACGTTCGGGCCGCGGATGAACTGGGAGGACTCGAGGACTTCCTCGAACCGGCTCCTCAGCTCCTCCGTCAGTGGCGCGTACTGCGCCTGGACGTCAACGAGCGGGATCTTCGGCACGGCGGTCAAGTCTAGAGGAGCGCTTGTGACGGATGAATCCGGCGACCAGGACGGCCAGAATCGCCGCTGCCACGACGTACTCGGCGTAGCGGAAGCTGTGGTGGAAGTCCTCCCACCGCGACCCGAACGCCCAGCCCACGCCGGCGAATGCGAAAGCCCAGGCGATCGATCCCGGGATCGTCAGCAGTGTGTAGCGGGCGAACGGCATCCGGAAAACGCCGGCCGGGATCGCAATGAACGACCGGACGACGGGAGTGACTCGCCCGATCGCCACGGCCCAGTCGCCGAACCGGTCGAACCAGGCTTCGGCCCGGTTGAGCGTGTGCGGCGTCACGTGAAGCCAGCGGCCCCGGCGCTCCAGGAACGGTCGCCCGCCGTAGAAGCCGATCGCCCAGCCGCCGAGCGACCCGACGATGTATCCGACTCCACCAGCCATGGCCATCACGACGTACGCCCACGGCTCCGAATCGATCCGCTCGCCGAAGAGGACGACGTTCTGGCCTGCGAACGCCCCCGCGGCGACGGCGCCGGCGTAGACCATGACGAGCTCGCTCGCCGCGGGCAGCACCGCGTCCACGAGCATGAGGATGAACACCGCGTAGACGCCGTGGTCACCGATGATCTCGGTGAGCGCATCGCTGATCGCCGAGATGACCGAAGCGCTGGGCACCACGCGAGTCTAGGTGTCCGGGCCGTTACGTCCTCGACGGTGTAAACGTTCTGCAAAACCTGCCAGACGGGGTATCAATTTGCCGGATCCCGGGCAAGGTCCGTTGGGGGAAAGGACTCTATGACGACTTTCGAGCGAGAAATTCCAGCTGGTCCCGAGCGGGCGGTGTTCGTCGCAGATGACGATCGCCGATCGCGGCGCCTGCGAACGGGCATCATCGCTGCGAGCGCGTTCGCCTTGCTCTGGGTGGTCGGGCTGGGAATCGGCATGCTCGGCTCCGGGCACCTACCCGGCATCTCCCTGAGCATTCCAGGGCGAGGCGGCGGGGATCAGGCCCGAGATCCGAAGGAGAACTCGTCCCGTTCGGAGCGGCTCGCGGCCGAGCGCGCGGCAGTCGTCGGCGGGGCCCAACGCCGGGGCAGCGCCGAGCTCAGCCGCGACTCCACAACGCCGGGCCGCCGACCGGGTACGGCGCAGGGCAATGCTCGGGGGGGCCTTGTACCTGGCGCGCGCCGTGGCGCAGCGCCGTCACCCGGCGGTAAGCCGAGCGCGCAGCCACCGACGCCGGTGACAACGCCGCAACCCGTGGGTCGGGGACTTGCGCGGCGCGGCCTGACTGCCCCGCCGGGCCAGCTGCGGAAATCGACCAAGCCTCAGCCGGCCGCGACCCCACCCGACCAGACACGACGCAGCAAGACTCCGAAGGCCAAGTCCGTCACGACGCAACCGCCTGCCGCACCGCCGACCGAGACGGTGCCGCCCGGGCAGCAGAAACCCGACAAGCCGCCGCCGAAGGGTTAGCGGCATGGCGGCGGGCGGCCCGCCCACCCGATCGGGGCGATCGGCCGCACGCTGGGCCACGCTCGCCCTCCTGCTCGGGCCGCTCGTCGTCCTGCTCGCCGTCCAGGGTCTCTCGACGCGCACGACCGGTCGGAGCGCAACACCTCAGACCGGCACACCAGGAAGACTCGCCTCCGCCGGGCCGATCCTCCTGTGGGACGGCGACAGCCTGATCTCACGTGGCCGACCGCCCGGTCGCAGGATCGCGCTCACCTTCGATGACGGGCCAGATCCGAAGTGGACGCCCCGCATTGCGCGGACACTGCAGAAACTCAACGTCCCTGCGACGTTCTTCGTCGTCGGCAGCGAAGTTGCCCGCCATGCCGACGTCGTCCGGAATCTCTACGCCGACGGCTTCGAGATCGGCAACCACACGTTCACCCACGCGGACGTCTCCGCCTTGCCCGCCTGGGAACAGACGCTCCAGATCGGCCTGACCGAGAACACCGTCGCAGGGACGATCGGGATCCGTCCTCGCCTCATCCGGCCTCCCTACTCCTCGAGCCCGGCTGCAATCACCGATCCCCAGGAGACGGCACTAACCCGGCTCGCCCGAGACGGATACCTCATCGCCCTCTCGAATTTCGACGGGGAGGACTGGCGCCGTCCCGGAGTCGACAAAATCGCCCGCGCGATCACGCCCGAGGGCGACGCCGGCGGCATCGTCCTCCTCCACGACGGCGGCGGGGACCGCTCCCAGACCATCGCCGCACTCGAGCGGGTCGTCCCGCGGCTTCGCGCTCGCGGGTTCGAGTTCGTGCGGGCTTCCGACTTCGGACAGCTGCGTCGAAGCGAGGTCGAGCTGGCGGCCGGAAGCTGGGGTGAGGCAAAGGGGCGCTTGCTGCTCCTGACGCTCGGAATGTCGCGCTGGACGACGACAGCGCTCGCAGCCCTTCTCGTCGTGGTCGGGATCCTCTTCGCCGCCCGGATCGTGCTGCTCTTCGCCTTCGCCCGTCATCACGCGCGCTCGACCCGGCGTCAGCCCGACGACCAGTCGTTCGCGGAGCCGGTCTCGGTCATCGTTCCCGCCTTCAACGAGGCGCTCGGAATCGAGCGGGCGGTGCAGTCGCTCGCGAGAAGCGACTACGCCGACTTCGAGATTATCGTCGTGGACGACGGCTCGAGCGACGCCACGGCCGACCTCGTCGAGCGCCTGGACTTCCCTGGGGTCACGGTGCTTCGTCAACCGAATCAAGGAAAGCCGGCTGCGCTGAACCGCGGAATCGAGGCTGCGCGCCACGACATCCTGGTCATGGTCGACGCGGACACGGTCTTCGAAGTCGAGACGCTGCGCCGGCTCGTTCAGCCGTTCGGGCGGGAAGAGGTCGGAGGGGTTTCCGGAAACACGAAGGTCGGTAACCGGAAGCGGCTGCTCGGTCGCTGGCAGCACATCGAGTACGTCATGGGCTTCAACCTCGATCGTCGCCTCTACGACACGCTCCAGTGCATGCCGACCGTTCCAGGGGCGATAGGGGCGTTTCGCCGCCGGGCCCTGACAGACGTCGGCGGCGTCTCAGGGGCGACACTCGCAGAGGACACCGATCTCACCATCGGAGTCGGACGCGCAGGCTGGCAGGTCGTCTATGTCGAGGATGCGCGAGCGTGGACGGAGGCGCCGTCCTCTCTGAAGGCGCTCTGGCGCCAGCGGTACCGCTGGAGCTACGGGACGCTCCAGTCGGTCTGGAAGCACCGTGCAGCCATCTGGCGCCGCGGCGAAGGGCGCATCGGCCGGCGCGGCCTGCCCTACCTCGTCCTCTTCCAGATCGCGCTTCCCTTGCTTGCGCCCTTGATCGACCTGTTCTCGCTCTACGGGCTCGTGTTCCTCGACCTCCGTTCCGTCGCCGCTTTCTGGGTCGGATTCACCACGCTTCAGCTCGGCGTCGGGTGGTACGCGTTTCGGCTCGACGGCGAGCCGGCTCGGGTGCTCTGGTCGATGCCGCTACAGCAGTTCGTCTATCGCCAGCTCATGTATCTCGTGGTGATCGAATCGGTCCTCACAGCCATTCGCGGTACGCCCTTCCACTGGCGCGCAATGCAGCGAACGGGAGAGCTCGAGGTTCCGACCGAGCGCGGCTAGCGACTCAACGGGCGCGTCTGACCTGGAAGGAGCGTGCGAGCTCCGTCCGGCCGACGCTGTTCGTCGCCACGACCTTGGCGACATACGTGCCTGCGAAAACGGGCTTCCCGTTCGGGTAGCGGCCGTCCCAGACCACGGCGACCTTCCCGGCAGGGGCGTTCGCGTTGCGGACGACCCGGAGAAGCTGGCCGGTCTTGGACGTGATCGTCGCGCTGATCCGCGCCGGGCGGGTGAGGGTGAACCCGATCAGAAGCTTGCCGCCCTGCTTCTTGCGGACGACGACGCGAGAGGGGCTCACGGTGATGAATCCGAGCGTGTTGTTGAGCATGAAGACGCGCTCCGCCGTCGAGCGCCGCCCCTCGGAGTCCGTGGCCGTGATCGTCCAGCGCCAGCGGCCCTCCGGCTCCACGGCCCTGCTTCGAAAACGCTGCCCGCCGAACGCGAACTTGTAGAGGCCCGGCTTGCGCGCGCCGGAGTCGAGCGTGCGCGCCTGGCCGTCAGGGCCGGTGAGGACGGCGGAGACCGTCGATGGCTTGACGATCTTGTACTCGAGCCGCTGCCGGTCGCCGGCGCCGTCACCGTTCGGAGAGAACGACGGCTCGGTGTCTGGCGCGTGAACGCCGTAGTACATGACGAGCAGCGCCTCCGAAACGAGGCGCTCGCCGCCGGAGTCCGACGGGCGGCTGAGAAGCTGCGCGTCGAAGGCCATCGTGGACGACCCGCCAGCGTCAAGGGCCGAGGCCGTGGTGACTCCGAGGCGCATCATGGTCTGGGCGAGCTCGAAATTCGTCATTCCGGCGGAATAGCCGGGCCGCCGCCCGTCGACGACGAGCATCACGATCCGGCCGTCGGCCTTCTGTCCCACGGCGGTTCGCGGATGGCGCCGGTTCAGGTGATAGACGCCGAAATCCTCGTTGGGGCGGAAGATCGGGCGCCCCTGGCGGATCAGCTCCGGGCCGCCTCCAAGCGCTTCCGGCACATCACGCCACTCCGGCCGCAACACGAGCCGCGCGGTGACCATCTCCCCGGTGGCTCCCTCGACGGAGAGCCGCTGACCCTGCGTCCCGCGCGCCGCGAGAACCGCGCCGCCCGGGGGGATCGTCGTGCCGCCGCGCCGGTTCTCGGACACGTAGCCGACGAGATCGGCATTCGGTGTCGCGGAGGGGAATGGCGAGAGCACCGCTTCGAAGACGCCGTTGTTCGGCGGCGTCGTCGTCCCGTACGACGGTGTGTAGAGCGTCGTGCCGTTCGGGCCAGGCGGCCGGTTGACGCTGTGAATCGGCCGGCGCGGGCCCGAGCCCTGCCAGGTGCCGAGCATCGAGATCCTGTCGACCCGCAAGTTCCCTGCGGTGTCCACGCCGAGCATGGAGCGCTTCGGATGCGGCGTCGTGCGGAGGACTCCATCCTGGATCAAGCCGCTCGTCGGGATCCCGTCGGCCCACGTGAAGAGGTCGCCGTTGACGCCGGCGACGGTCGCACTGGCTTCCGCGCGCTTCTGCATCGACGTGACTCGCTCGCGTCCGGTCGCCGCGCCGTTCGAGAGGACGGGCTTGAGCCCATAGAGCCCGCCGGCCGGCTTGGGGGCCGTGAGGATGTGCAGCGCCTGCGGGCCGAAGCGGGTGAACTGCAGCCGCTTCTCGTAGGTCACGCCAGGCATCAGCAGCTGCTGAGGAGCAGCGGTCGCCGGCGACGCGAAAACGCCCGCCAGCAGGCAGAAAATGAGTGACTTCTTCAGCATCGACCCCAGCTGAGGCTAGCGAAAAGCTCAACCTGTCAAGCCCGGCCTTACACCATTCGTACATGGGTAGTGTGCGGGAGTGGAGCGTGCGATCGAAGTTCGCGGCCTCGTTCGCGAGTTCAAAGGCGGGATCCGCGCCGTCTCGGGAATCGACCTGGACGTCGCTCCCGGAGAGATCTACGGATTCCTCGGCCCGAACGGCGCCGGCAAGTCGACGACGGTCCACATGCTGACGACGCTTCTCCCCCCGACCGCCGGAAACGCGAAGGTCGGCGGCCACGACATCGTCAAGGAAGGCCCGGCCGTTCGACGGACGATCGGCGCGGCCCTGCAGGAAGCCGCGCTCGACCCCCTGCTCACCGGCCGCGAGCACCTCAAGCTCCAGCTCGCGCTGCACGGGATTCCCCGCTCGGAGCGCAACCCCCGGACCGACGAGCTTCTCGAGCGGGTGGGCCTCCGCCTGGCGGCCGACCGGAAGATCGGCGGCTACTCGGGCGGGATGAAGCGCCGGCTCGACCTCGCGCTCGCCCTCGCGCATCGCCCGCGAATCCTCTTCCTCGACGAGCCGACGACGGGGCTCGACCCGCAGAGCCGAAGTGCCCTCTGGGACGAGGTCGTGCGGCTGAAGCGAGACGAGGGCGTCACCGTCTTCCTGACGACCCAGTACCTGGAAGAGGCGGACGTCCTCGCCGACCGGGTCGGGATCATCGACCACGGACTGATCGTGGCCGAGGGGACTCCAGCCGCTCTCAAAGCCGAGATCGGGCGACCGACGGTCGAGGCGGTTCCGGCGGAGGGAACCCAGCCGGCCGCCCTTGAAGGCGTCTTCGGCGCCTTCGGCACTCTGCAGCCCTCCACGACGGGAGTCGCCGTCCGACTCGACGGCAAGGGCGGGCTCGCGGACATCGTTCGCGCGCTCGACTCGGCACAGGTCGGCGTAACCGACCTCCACCTCCATGCGCCGACCCTGGACGACGTCTTCCTTGCGAAGACCGGTCGGTCGCTCGAAGGCTCCGAAGAGCCCGACTCCGAGGAGTGAGCCTCACCTCACAAGTGCTCCACCTGGCGCGCCGCTCGGTGATCAGAACCATCCGCCAGCCTGCGAACTGGATCACGCCGCTCATCTTTCCGCTCGCGCTGATGGCCGTGAACACGGGCGGCCTCGACGCCGCGACGAGCCTCCCCGGCTTCCCGACCGACTCGTACCTCTCGTTCTTCCTCGCGTTCCCCTTCATCCAGGGCGCGCTCTTCGCGACCGTGAACGCGGGCGTCGACCTGGCACGTGACATCCAGACCGGATTCCTGAACCGCCTGGCGCTGACGCCGATGCGAACGGCGGCACTGCTCGTGGGACACCTGGGCGGTGTGATCGCGATGGGGTTCCTGCAAGCCGCCTGGTATCTCGCCGTCGGCCTTGCGATCGGCGTGCGGCTCGAGTCCGGCTTCCTCGGCGGCCTAGTCATCTTCCTGCTTGCCGTCCTGATCGTGCTGGCCTTCGGGTCGTTCGGCGCCCTCGCCGCGCTTCGCACCGGATCGACCGAGTCGGTGCACAGCCTCTTCCCCGTCTTCTTCGTCTTCCTGTTCATCTCGTCGATGAACCTGCCGCGCAACCTGATCGAGACCGAGTGGTTCCGGATCGCGGCCTCCCTGAACCCTGTCTCCTACCTGATCGAGGCGATCCGCAGCCTCGTCATCGAGGGCTGGAACGGACAGGCCCTCGCGCTCGGTTTCGGCGTCTGCATCGCGCTTGCGATCGTCGGCCTGACCCTATCCACGCTCGCGCTCCCGGGAAGGATGGCGCGAACGTGAGACCCGTCTTCAGCGTCGCGACGGCAGTCGGCTGGAGGATGCTGCACAACAACTTCACGACGCCCTCGCTGCTGATCCCAGGGATCGCGTTTCCCATGTTCTTCTTCGTCGCCTTCGCCGGCGGGCTGTCGCGGGTCAACGACATTCCGGGCTTCCAGTTCCCGGTTGGCTACACGGCGTTCCAGTTTGTCTTCGTGCTGCTGCAATCTGCCGCATTTGCAGGAGTTTTCACGGGCTTCGGGATCGTGCGCGACTTCGAGACCGGGTTCGCGCGGCGCCTGATGGTCGCGGCCCCGGATCGGCGGGGAATCCTGCTCGGCTACGCCCTCGGCGCCATCGGCCGCTGGGCGCTGACGGCGGCGCTCCTCACCGTGGTCGCTGTCCTGGCGGGAATGGAAGTGGGCGGAAACGGGGTCGACATCCTCGGCCTCTACACGCTCGCCGTCCTCGTCAACGTCTGCGGCCTCCTCTGGGCGGCCGGGATCGCGATGCGCCTGCGGACTCTTCAGGCAGCCCCGCTCATGCAGCTGCCCGTCTTCCTCGCGCTCTTCTTCGCGCCGGTCTTCGTCCCGGTCGAGCTGCTTGCGAACTGGCTCGAGACGATCGCTCGCGTGAATCCCGTGACGCTTCTCCTCGAGGCCGGGCGCAGCCTGATCGCAGGCGAGCCCGCGCGCATCCTGGCTGCGTTCGGCGGCGTCGTCGGTCTCGCGGCGCTCTTCGCGGTCTGGGCCGTCCGCGGCCTACGCCGGGCCGAGGCGGCAGGCGGCTAGCTCAACGCTTCGCGGACGCGCGACTGGAACGCAGCGACAAGCTGCTCGCTCTCGGGAAGCAGCCTCCCGTCGGTGATCGCCCCGGCGCCTGCGCCGCGCTGAACGAGCTCGACGAGCCGTGAGTCCTCCCGCCCGACCTGGTCGTCGAACTCGAGGAACTCCGTGATCCAGGTCTCGTCCTCCTTCGGGGCGAAGAAGTAGTCGAGGATCCTGCGGGTGCGGGCCGGCTCGAGCGGGAGGATCGGGCCGATCGAGAGGTTCGGACGGCCAGGGAACACGTTGATCCCCGTGTTGGGCCAGATCAGGTGGAACTGGCCTTCGGGCAGAGGAGCGCCCGTCGGATCCTTGAGCTGCCCGAACTGGCTCAGATGCCAGGGACCGGACTCGAGGCGGTAGCGGTCCGGTGAGGTCTCGACGACGCTCGAGAAGCCGGGGTGAGCGACCGCGCAGTGGTAGCACTCGAGGAAGTTCTCCACGGCGATCTTCCAGTTCGCCGGCACCTCCCAGTCGACCCGGTGGTGGAACGCCAGGTCGTCCACGTCGATGCCGCCTTCGGCCAGCATCTGCGGAACCCCGCCGAGCACCTCGTCGAGCGGCGGAGCCTCGCCGTCGAGGTTGACGAACCGGAACGGTCCCCACGAGCCGAGGCGGATCTCGACGAGTGAGAGATCGGTGCAGTCTCCGAGCTCCTCTCCTCTGGGCGCCGAGCGAAGCGAGCCGTCGAGGCCGTACGTCCATGCGTGGTATGGGCACTGGAGCGTCTTCCGGTCGCCGGGCTCCTCAACGAGGGTCGAGCCCCGGTGCCGGCAGACGTTGACGAACGCGCGCTCGACGCCCTCTTCGTCCTGCACGACCACCACAGGGACGCGGCCGGACCAGCCGGGCAGGACTTTGTGCTCGCCGAGGACGCCGACGTACTGCCACGTCCGGCGGAAGATCGCATCCTCCTCGCGCTCCAGCACTGCGGGGTCGCGGTACCAGGCCCAGGGCGTCGTGCGGCTGCTGATCACGGCCTCACGTTAACGCCCTGCCTGCCTGAGGTGGCCTAGCCGGGAGGCGGCTGGAAGAAGGTGACGAGGTTCCCGTCGTGGTCGATGACCGAGAACTCGCGGAAGCCCCACGGCTTCTGCTCCAGCGGGGCATTGGGGTGGACGATCTCCTCCACCTGACAGTGCTCGTAGAGCGCGTCGATTCCGCGCACCCCCACCCGGATCATCGTGTCGGACTTCTCCGGCGGAATCCCGCTCGGCCCCCAGAAATGGATCCTCGTCTCGCCGCGGCCGACGATCCCGTACTCGGGCTCGGTGTGAAAGATCTCGAAGCCGAGCCGGTCTCGGTACCAGGCGGCGCTCGTCTCGATTTCCCGGGCAGGGATGATCGGAACAGCGGAGATGAACTCCGTCACTGTCAGCTAGCTCTTTCGCTCGACCACGATGTGCGTCAGAGCCTCCAGCTCGGGACGGAAGCCGCCGCCCTCGAGGTGAGATCGGGCTTCCGCCGCGTACTCGAGCGCGACCTCGCGCGCCCGGTCGAGAGCGCCCGTCCGCGCTACGCCGACGAGCGCGCCGTCGAGCGGGCCGCCTGCCAGGGCTTCGCGGACGAGCGGGTCCTCGCGCGCAGCCAGGATCAGCGGCAACGTCGGTGTCCCCTCGCGAAGGTCGTTGCCGGCGAGCTTCCCCGTCTCGATCGTCGTGCCGGAGCAGTCGAGGATGTCGTCGGTGATCTGGAAGGCGATGCCGAGCGCTAGGCCGAACCGGCCGAGCGCCTCGCTCCGGCTGCCGAGGAGGCAGGACGCCCGAAAGAGCTCGGCGGTCTTGAGCGTGCAGCGGCGGATGTACTCGTCCTCGGTCGTGTCCGGCCGGTGCGCCTGAGCATGCTGGAGCGCTTCGCCCTGGACGAGCGCCAAGGCTGCCCCGGCCAGAAGCTGCACGGCCTCGGCATCGCCAGTCGCCGCCAGCTCGGAGAACGCCCGGGCGAAGAGGTAGTCGCCGGTTGCGCGGGCGCCGACCGAGCCGTGCGTCCGCCACGCTGTCTCCCGTCCGCGCCGAAGCGACGCGCGATCGATCAGGTCGTCGTGGACGAGGCTCGCCATGTGGACGAGCTCGACCGCGACCCCTGCCGGAAGTGGGTTCTGCCCCGACGGCGTCGAGATGAAGACGAGCAGCGGGCGCAAACGCTTGCCTCCCGCCGCAAGCGCCGCCGCCCCCGCGTCGGCCACGGTGCCCGGATGACTGGCGACGGTCTCGCCGAGCCGCTCTTCGAGCGCCGCGAGGTAGTCGTCGAGGCCCGGGGTCGACCGCACCGCGGCGAGAGCGCTCATCGCGCCTCCCCGACGAGCAGCACCACGATCCCTCCGCCGAGCCGCCGCCGGGCCACGGGATGGAAGCCCGCGGCTCGCACCCGCTCGGCAAGCTCCGGCGGCGCCGGGAATCGCCTCACGCTCGCCGGCAGATAGCTGTAGGCCGCTCCACCCGGCAAGAGCTTGCCCGCGAGAGGGACGAGGCCGTCGAACCAGGCCCGGAAGAAGGGCGCCAGCGGGCCACGCGGCCGCACGATCTCGAGGATTGCAAGACGCCCGCGAGGCTTGAGCACCCGCCTGAGCTCCCTCAGGGCGAGGTCGAGATCCTCGACGTTGCGCACACCGAAGCCGACCGTCGCCGAGTCGAAGGCACCGTCGGCGAACGGCAGCCGGAGCAGATCCCCCAGAACCCACTCGATCTCGGACGACTTCCTGCGCGCCCGGTCGAGCATCCCCTGGGAGAAGTCAAGTCCTGTCGCCGACCCTCCGGCAGCCATTGCCGCGAGTGCAAGGTCGCCGGTTCCGCAGCAGGCGTCGAGCACCCTGTCACCGGGTGCGACGACTGCGTCGACAGCGAGCCTCCGCCAGCGCCGGTCGAGCCCCGCGGTCATCGCGCGATTCATGACGTCGTAGACCGGCGCGATCCGATCGAACATCGACCGGACGCCGTCCGGCGGAAGCGTCCCACTCCGAGGTGTCACTTAGCCCTTGGAGGCTTCGAGGAAGGCCGCGATCTGGTCCAGCTGCTGGTCGGTGAGCGTCTCGCCGTACACGGGCATCACCTGGTTGCCGAACTGGCGCGGGTTCGCGACGTAGGCCTTGAGCCGGGCCGCGTCCATGCTCTGACCTGCGTCCGAGAGATCGGGAGCCCCGAGATTCGCCACACCCGAGCCGAGGTAGAGATGGCAGTTCGTACAGCCGGACTCAGCGAAGATCTCGGCTCCCTGCTGGGCTTCGCCGTCAGGGATGTTGTTCTCCTGAATCCACCGGCCGATGTCGCCGGTCGCCTCGGTGCCCTCTTCCGCCACCGCACCCTTGTACGTGAGGACGCCCATCGAGACCGCGGTCAGGATGGCGGCCACGACGGCGACCGGCCGCCGGGCAAGGCGTCGCTCGCGCCGCTTGTCGAGGAACGGAAGCGCGAGCAGGAGGACGAGCGCGATCGTGGGGACACCGACGGTCCCGAGGACCACCGTGTCCGGCCACTTGAAGATCCGGAGGAGATAGAAGAGGAAGTAGAAGTACCAGTCCGGCCGCGGGATGAAGCTCGTCGTCCCGGGATCGGCCTTCTCCTCGTAGAGCACGCCGAGCGCGCCGGATCCGGACGCACCAGTTGGCTCGCTCGCCTCGTCCGCGGTGAAGAACCAGACGCAGGCCAGGCCGAAGATGACCGAGACCACGACGAGGCTCATCACCGTGTCGTGGAACATCGCGTACGGGTAGAACGACTTCCCGCGAGCTTGGACGTCCTCCTTGTAGCGCTGGTGCTGCGCCCGGCGCTCGTCGAGAGACCTACTCACCGCGCGGCCTCCCTCCGCGAGCGCGCGGCCGAACCAGCCCTCGCTCGCCGGACGGCGGAGCCTCGGTGCGCTCCTTGCCCGCAGCGTCCTCGGACCACGGCGGCGAGCTGACGCCTAGCCGCATCACGAGGTATAGGTGCAGGCCGATCAGGCCCATGATCGCCCCGGGCAGGAGGAGCATGTGCAGCGCGTAGAAGCGAGTCAGCGTGTCGGCGCCGATCTCGTCGCCGCTGCGTAAGAACTGGGACAGGAATGGACCGACGATCGGCCCGGTGCCGTTCAGGTTGATCCCGACGACCGTTGCCCAGTACGCGGTCTGATCCCAGGGAAGCAGGTAGCCGGTGAAACCCTCGAGCATGGCGAGCGGGAGGAGCATCACGCCGACGATCCAGTTCAGCTCCCGCGGGTACTTGTAGGCGCCGAACAGGAACACGCGGGCCATGTGCAGGAAGATCAGGATGATGAAGACGCTCGCGCCCCACCTGTGCATGCCGCGGACGAGCCACCCGAGGGTCACGTCGTGCGTGATGTAGCGGATCGACTCATAGGCCTTGTCCGGATGCGGCTGGTAGTACATGGCGAGGATCACGCCGGTCCCGGCCTGGACGAGGAACGCGGTCAGCGTCGCCGAGCCGAGCGTGTGGAACCAGTTGATGTCCGAGGGAACCTTGCGGAAGAGAAAGTACTTGAGCCCGCCGATGAGTCCCGAGCGCTCTTCGAGCCAGTCGATCGGGATGTTGACCAGGCCCATCACCTGGTCCATCCGCCGCTTGCGGCGCCGCGATGGAGGCGGGACGACGGCCATTAGCCCAAGTCCTGAGGCTGGATCGGGTACAGGAGCCCGGACGGCCCGTCGACGTGCTCACCCGGGCCCTGAAGGCCGTACGCCTTGATCATCGCCTCGGCGCCTTCGCCCTTGACCTCGCCGACGCTGTAGGGCTCGAGCAGGAAGAGGTTGCCGCCCTTGATCGAGTACTTGTAGCGGTCGAGTGCGCGGACGGGCGGGCCGGCGATCCGGTTGCCCTCCGTGTCGTAGGCGCCGCCGTGGCAGGGACAGCTGAAGTTCGCCGGCTGGATCGGTGTCACCGTGAGCTCGGCCAGCTCGGTCTTGATCGTCTCCCGATCCTCGTCCTGGCGCGGGCCGCCTGACTGGACCGGGCAGCCGAGGTGGACGCACCGGTTGGAGATGATGGTCACACTCGGCTGTTCGTCCACCATCCCGTTGTTGCGGACGAACGCGGTGCGGCGGGAGACCTCACCGGCCGCCGCGTCCAGCATGAACGTGGCTTCACGCCATTCGCCCTTCGGATACTCGTCGAGCGGGCCGAGGTCCACGGCATCGAGCTCGTCGCCGGTGAAGGCCGGAAGGACGGCGAAGCCGATCACCGGCCCGGCGACGATCCCGGTGATCACCCCGCCGAGCCCGAGAGTCGAGAGCTCGAGGAACTTGCTGCGCGGCATCCCCTGGTTAACCGGTGCGTCGGCCGGCGGCATCGCCGGGCCGCCCTCGTTCGCCGGGATGGGCGCGGCGTCGGCGGTGCCTGCGGGCTCCGGGCCGCCCGTGGCGAGCGCGCGACCGGGCGTCATCGCGTCGCGTGCCCAGAGGAACGCGAAGATCAGCGTGACCACGACGCCGGCGACGACCGCCGGCATGCTCACCACAAGGCCTACGAGGATGCAGGCGATGCCGACGGCAAACCCGACCGGCCAAATGCTCGGCGGGGGAAGATGCGGCTTGTTGTCTCCGCCTTGCGGCTCCAGTTGAGGCCCTCCTCAGCGCTCGTCCGCGGCGAGTCTACGAAACGGATTAGACCTGCGAGCGGTCCTCTGCGTCA
>Ga0180121_10000358_pt1 | contig 18842 bp, 16 predicted proteins | sample AntDrymUQ5402106_2_FD_129676 | JGI IMG/M metagenome (GOLD analysis project Ga0180121, IMG submission 129676) | Polar desert sand microbial communities from Dry Valleys, Antarctica - metaG UQ540 (21.06) (version 2) (version 2) | ecosystem: Environmental > Terrestrial > Soil > Desert | place...
ATTAGTTAACTGTATTGCCCTCAGATCCTCATCTTCTCCGGCATCTTCCACCACTCTTCCTCCTTTGATCATATTATCCATAGTAATTACTGTTCGGGGATGAGAAAGTTTTATCGCTTCTTCCAAATAATTCGGATAATTTGTTTTGTCCGCATCAATGAATATGAAATCAAACTTTCGATTTTCAGAAACAAGCTTTTTCATATATTCAAGCGCAGGTGAAATTATAACTTCCGTTTTATCTTTCAAGCCTGATTTCTCAAAATATTTTTTTGCAGTATCTCCGTGTTTTTGAACAAGTTCAACTGTAGTAAGCTTTCCGTTATCTGCCAATCCTCTGGCAATATGAATTCCGCTGAATCCCGTTAGCGTCCCAATCTCTAAAGCCTCCTTTGCATTTATCAATTTACAGATCAGATAAAAAAACTTTCCCTGTTCGGGAGAAATTTGTATTAATGGAATTTCCAGTGATTCAGTTTCCTTTATTAATTCCTCAAGTACCTTGTCTTCAGGGACAAACTTATCCAGCATGTAATTATAAATTTCCTCAGTTAACGGAACAGATTTCATTTTTTTCATAATCAATTATTTAGATTAATTTAACTTTGTTGACTCCTTCGATCTTTTAAATTCTTTCTGCCACGAATTATCCCATAGGGACTACTCTGTAGCACGAATTTACACGAATTCATTTGATAATTCATTATTGATAATTCGTGCTAATTCGTGAAATTAGTGGCAAGCCCTTGCTTTCAATCCGCCGCCGCGGATTAAAACCGTCAACTTGAGTTAATTTAAAAAATAAATCATCATCAAAACTCAGGGTAAAAAATTTTCTTAATAGATATTGCCTTTCCAGTTTGTGAATCTATTTCACAAAGTACGGCCGAGAACCTTAAATCTTCTTCACCCACTTCGTACTTCTGTGGAGTGGAATAAATGAATCTTTTTATTGAACCTTCCTTTTTCATTCCAATAACAGAATCATATGGACCTGTCATTCCTACATCCGTTATGTAAGCCGTTCCACCATTGAGAATCCTGTGGTCAGCTGTGGGAACGTGTGTATGGGTTCCGACAACAACAGAAGCTCTTCCGTTAGCATACCATCCAAAAGCAATTTTTTCTGCAGTCGCCTCTCCGTGAAAATCGACAAAAATAATATTTGTATCGTACTTTATTTTTTCATAGATCCAGTCAAAAGCTCTGAACGGACAATCAATGCTTTTCATAAAAACTCTTCCCTGAAGATTAATGACTCCGATTTTTAGTTCTGTATTTGGTATTGGGAATGTGCCGAAGCCGTGACCGTATGCACCCCTAGGATAATTTTGCGGACGAAGAACATTGCCGGTTTCATTTAAATATTTATGAGCCTGTATCTTATCCATCGTGTGGTTTCCACCGGTGAGTACATTTATATTCAGATCCAGCAGTCGCTTTCCGTCTTTTTCGACTATACCTTTTCCGTCAGTGATATTCTCACCGTTAGCTATGACAAAGTCCAATTTGTACTTTGTTATGTAAGTTGGGAGAAGTGTTTTGGTAAGATTAAATCCGGGCTCTCCGATGATATCGCCGATGAATAATACTTTGATTTTGTCAGACAAAAAATTTATTCTTACTTTCTAATTCGCCGCGGCGAAATTGTTTTAAAAATATTTCTCGCTATTTAGACCTTTCCATTGACAATATTTTTTTAGGTCAAATTGAATCGATTTAAAAACCGAAACGAACAGTAAAGCATCATCTGTGATACCAATCAGCGGGAGCATATCAGGAATTAAATCGAATGGATTTACAAAATATAAAATTCCCACAGCAATTAATGCAATTGATCGCCAGGGAATTTTCGTATATTTTTTCGCTTTAAAATCTTTTATCAGATCTAGGGCAAGACTTATCTGATTGAATAATTTCTTGAACTTACTTAAATCAAGTTTAGAAGATTTTTCTTTGATTTTTTTTTGATGCGAAATAATCTCTTTTAAATCACCCTGATTAATTTTAGTTGATTCAATTTCAATCTCTTTGAAAACTTCTACTTCAGCTCTATTTCTTCTGTTCATTTAATTATTTTGAATGACAATATATTAGGAATGGATTTCTAATTCAATTCTTTACTGGAAAACCTTTCAAATAATTAAATTGACCTTGGACAGGAATTGTAAAAAAATATTGTTTTCGATTGAATTTTCATTTTTAATAATTTAGTTTTGTTTTAAAAAATTTATGAGCATAACTAATGTAAACGAAAACAAAAGAAATTATACGCCCCTTGCAATAATTTTGGCTCTGGGTTTTATAATCGGGGCATTTATCATTTCTTCAACCTGGAAATATGTGTCAAGAAGCAATGTGACTGTCACTGTTACAGGCTCAGCTTCGAAGGATATAAAATCTGACTACGCCATCTGGAGAGGATCATTTTCAAGTGAATCAAATTCACTTCAGGATGCTTATACAAAATTGAAAGAGAATAATCTCAAAGTAAGTAATTATCTAGAGACTAAGGGATTCTCGAAGGATAAAATCGTTATGTCTGCAATCAACACCAATACTTTGTATATTAATAATTCTCAAGGCTATGCTACCAATCAAATCTCTGGGTACCGTTTATCTCAGGACGTCTCAATTGAATCAAACGATGTTGACAAGATAGATAAGCTTTCCCGTGAAGCAACAGAGCTGATAAATGAAGGGATTGAAATAAATTCACTTCCTCCTGAATTTTTATATACAAAGATCGGTAATTTAAAAGTTGAGATGATTGGATTGGCAGCCCAGGACGCTAAGCAAAGAGCCGAGCAAATTGCTAAGAGCACCGACAACTCAATAGGAGAAGTTCGCTCTTCTAAAATGGGTGTGATACAAATCAATTCTAAGAACTCAACTGAAGTTTCCGATTACGGGATGAACAACACTTCATCAATAGATAAGACAATCACAGTGGTTGTCAATATGAGTTTTTCTATTAAGTGAGCAGATTAAGTACAAGATAAAAAATGAACACGGATAGTACTGATTTAGCGGAAAACTCACTGATTTTTAAAATTGCTTTGAAACAAAAATCAAGAAACAAAATTATTTTTTTTATTTGTTAAATTTTTAAAAAACAATTTATTTTTTTCAAATATATCCGCGATTATCTGTCAAATCCGTGTTATCAGTGTTCTAAAAATATCGTTTACAGAGGTAGCCAGGTTCACTTTTCATCAGAAGCCAATGTTGAAAAGAGGATTATTAATTCGTTCATTCATATCTCTTTCATAAAATTCTTTTTTGTCAGACACGTTTTCCATCAGGTATCCGTAATACATTTTATAATATTCTTTTTGCGCATTCTTGTCAGTCCCTGCCTTTAGCTTTGCCGGAAAGGCATATTCCTCTGCAAGGTGGTTTATCACATAATACTCCATCGCCCTGATCCTATCATCGGGCTGATAAGTGTTTACTGAACCGCAACTGTCACATTTCAAATTTATTGCCATGAATGAAAAAATTTTTATCGGAAGCTCGGCGGCACATTGAGTACACCTGTGAAGTTTATTGGTGTCTATATGCTTTTGAACGTTATTCATAATTTTTCTTGCAGCTTTTGCATATGTATTCACTTCAAATTTCTGAAACTCGGTTGCTACCCAATTTTTAAATTCATCCACTTTAGCTTGTTGCTTACTGATTAGATTCCATGAGGCACCGAGTTTGCTCATTTCATTCTGCATTTTAGTCCAGCCTTCGTCTGCTTTTTTTGAAAGCTGCTGAACAGTCTGATCCTGAAGGCCGTTTTTTATATTGTGAATGATGACTGTGTCGTATTGAATATTGTTTATTACATTATTCAAAGGCTCTTCAGACTGCCCAAGCACTTCATAATAACGCTCTTTGAGTTTTGTTAAATAATTATCCCATCTGGTTATAAGCTGCTGAAATTCAGGAGAAGATGAATCGTTACTGCCTAATAATGAAGAAAGAATGCTCATAATCTTAATTATTATTTTCAAAAAGTTTACTTCCGCAAAAGAGACAAATATCATACTGCATCTCTTCAAGCCTTGGGGAGCCGCAGCTTTTACACTTCATCGTATGATGTTTTTCTTTCTGCATGCCGGCGGAATATTTATGCAAGCTCGATGAAGCATTACCAAATATATCACTCATCCCGGAAAAAGGTTTTATCTTCTGATAATATTCTTTTATTTTGGATTCCATATCAAAATTATTGAGGGTTCTGGTCAATTGAGAATCTTCTTTACCAGAATGCTTTACAATTATTTTTTCATAAACTCTACGGAGTTCAATGGGAAATGCACCTTTTGCAATTTTCATTTCTGAATTGAGAAGAGATTGTTTATTGTCTGATGTAAGAGGATCGACATCATATGACGAAAGAAATTTATTCCAGTTATCATCGCCGCCTTTTTCCGAATGCCAGGCCGTCTGAAACGCTTTTTCAATTTCTGCGTTGAATTTGGATATGTTTTTACTTTCCCCCATATTATTTTAAAATTCTATATCACCGTGAGAGCCTTCGCCTTTCATTCTTTCATATTTTTTTCTGAACTCTGCATCGAGCTGAGCCATTTTGGCTGCAAGCGAGAAGTCAGACATCATTTTCCCGCTCCAATATGAACTTACATTGGAATAATCCGCCACGGTCATTCCAAAATCTTTCAAGACATCCTGAGCGTCTCTGCCTTGCTTTCCAAGGATGTCCTGTGCAATCATTGACTCAACGAATTTTTCAAATGATATTGATTCAGGAGAAATCTGTGAGCCACTGCCGAGATTACCTGTCGCAGTAGTATTGAATGCAGCAGCATATTTTGTAGTGATGGTAAAAGATGTATCATTTTTCATTCGTGTCAGCCATTCATTATTTACACGATCCCACTTCGGCATATCGGCGCCGATGGTTTTGATAGCTTCTTCAGTGGAAGTACCGGAAGCAAGCATTGCATTAACTTTTGCCCATTGTTCAAGAGTGATTTCTTCTACTGGATCTAAAATGGAATTAGCCATAATGATTTTGATTTTATTTTTATAGCAATATAGCAATATCAGATTTATCTTTCTAAGAAATTATTCTTTACTCAAAATAGAAATTTTATTAATGTGAAATTTTAGAAATCCATAAATGATGTTTAGTGGGTTACAGTATCAACGGCAAATCCTTTTTCACTTTGCCTGATGAACACAAACAAGCGTCTTCAAAAATATGAGTTTTCTATTTTGTAGTTTTATTCAGCCTTATCCGGAACCTGAAATCCCATTCTGCTTTTGGCTTAAAGTCTTCTTTAATTAGTTTAGTTTAGTTTAGTTTAGTTTAGTTTAGTTTAGTTTAGTTTGTTGAGTTAGTTGAGTTTGTTTAATTTAGTAACAAAAAATTCCATCCGCTATTGTCGTTTCACATTCACTCCGCCGCGGCGGATCACCATTCATTAATCTTGAATCATAACGAAGGATCCTGCAAACCCACGGCTTACAACTGTTTCTAGTCTTCCGAAATAAAATTTCACAAATCGGAAATTTTACCATTTGATGGGTTCACAGTTTTTTTATAATTTATATCCGGTTGAAAATACATTTTCATAAATCGGAAATCATATCCCTTTAACCAACTAACAAAATTAACTAATTATCAAAACTATCCAATCACCAAAAGAAAGGAGGCGAGTAAGATGATAAGAGAACCTACAATAAAAAGGGATTAGAAAATATTACTTTACATTATTGTGTTTGTGTTGGCCACCGAACGATAATAATCCAAAGTTTCTTCTAATCCCGGATACAATTTATAAATCTAAAAATTAAAACAAAATGTAAAATTACTTTTAAGTTTTTCAAATTTAAAAGATAATTTGCGATCTTCTTAAAGAAATCAAAGTGGCCAAAATTTCAGATGAATTTCTGAAGTAAAAATTTACAAAAAATTTTAAAAAAATTTAAATTAAAAAGGCCATGAAAACAATTATTAAAAAAACTTTAGCAGTAATATTTTTACTTATGTTATTGAGCAATATTTCATATTCATACAGAATCACTGTAATAAAACCGAAGCCATGCCCGGATAATCCTTCTTTTTTACATTTCCCGTCCTTCACACAGCAATGTGAATTCATTATCGATAGCTGGCACGCAGGAGATTCCGATACTATACTTTATAAAATAGTTATTGAGCAAAACGGAAATTCACTGGAAATGGCAGAAGGAGTTAGTGTTAGTGGAGAAACAGTTTACAGGACTATTAATTTACAAAATTTCACACAGCTTTGTTTTAATGAAGTTGCAGCAATAAGAATAGATGCAAAAAGATTTGACGGAGGCGGAGTTACTTACACCGAAAGAGGATACCTGATTGTTTATAAAAATGAACTGAGCTGCAAATATTCTTCAATTACAAGCGGAAGTACACAGCTAATAACGCCGAGTTATATACCTGTTACATTCTATAGTAGATGCGGAACATTATCATCCAGTATTTATTATCTCAAAAGGTATAAAAAAACTTTAACTCTGTACGGAGATTTCAGAGATTCAGTGCCAGTGATAGAGCAATCGCTTTGCCTTGGATATAGCGGAGCAGGCCCCAATAATCAACAGTTCTGGGCTGCTAAAATAGATTCTTCCGATAATCATGTTACATTTATAACATTTGTTTATGAAGGTTATAATATATTGGGCCAATATATGGATTGGTGGCCTTGCAGACCGGAGCAGGCAACAGTCGTATTTAAATATGTAACAAAACCGAAGATTTTGAATCATGCTGTATATCCGAATAATCCATCTCCTCAAAATAATATAGCTTTCGTAACCTGTAATTTGCTTCAAGGAAATGGTAATCTAACTTATCAATGGAGAGATTCCAATGGCACACAATTCCCTGTTCAGCTATATGGATTTGGAAATTGGGCAAAATTTATTGTTAACTTCTCCGGAACAAATAATCAGGTTACTGAAGATACGGCTTATTTTGTTTTTACAAGAGTAGTGAATGAAGCAGGATTGAGTGAATGGAAAAAAAGAAAAATCACATTTTCTCGTACCGTAAATAATTGCCCCATTATAGAATTTAAAATAGACGATACGAAAATTATAGAAAATGCTATTTTAAATCAGTCCTTTAGCAAGCAAAATCAAAGTGTAAAGGATTTTGTTTTGTTAGAAAATACATTCCTTAGAGGGGATCCAAAAATCGAATTTGAATTGAACGAATCCAAGAATGATGTGACCGAGTTGGATTTTATTGGATTAAGTCAAGTGATTTCCGAAAAGAATGAACAAGTGGCAGTTGATAACGACGGACATGTTATTACTTATATATTAAAGGATGAGAAAACAAAAATTCTCAAGAATGAAGATGAAGATGTATCACGGCGATTAAGCTATAAGGACGAAGAAGAAGTCGCTCTTAAAAAAGATGATAAACTCACCATTTCATATATACCTGACGGAAGCGGCTATGTTATACTAATTGCAAGAGGTCCGCCAAAGAAGATTGATAAAGCTGCGATTATTACTAGTGATGAAGGTTTTTCAGATACGGTTTTTATTCGTGATAATATAAGCACTGTATGTCTTAAGATTGATGGAAGCACGGCAAATGAATTTCAATTTAAAGCAGAGCAAGATTTGACTATTGATGTTCTTACTTTTGTCTCCGAACAGAAAAAATCAGAAGTAAAACCCTTAAAGATGGAATCAGCTTTCAGCGATAAATACGGAAATGTTATGAAAAAACTTTCTAAATTTGACGGAGATGTAGTTTACATTGAAAAAAATAACGGCATACATTTTTCATTTGGTAATGAAGATGTCCCCGAAGCTAAAAGTGTTCACTATATAGTTTCAACAGCAGGAAGAATACTTAAACACTCTTCAGACAAAACTGAAAAAATCGATAACTGGGATCAAAAAGAATTTCAAAGTAAATTATTTGAAAACTCTCCAAATCCATTTAACCCCGTCACCAATATTAAATATGAAATTCGGGTTGACGGTTTTGTAAATTTGAAAATATATGATATCTCAGGCAGAGTTGTGAATACAATTGTAAACGAATATAAGGAAGCCGGAAGATATGAGGTGACATTTGACGGAAGCAATCTTGCAAGCGGAATTTATTTCTACAGGATTGAAACTGACGGTTTTAGGGATACAAAGCGAATGATATTAGTGAAATAAAAAAAAAGCCCGTCGGCATAATAGCTGACGGGCTTATTAAATAGTTTGACTTAATCATAAATTAAACAAAACAAAAATGAAAACAGTAAAGCAAGCAATCGCATTCATTCTTTTCGCAGTTATTATTTTTACTTCAAATTATGCAATCCCGCAGTTTAAGAACCTCGGTATAAAAACCGGAATAAATTTATCCAATACTGATCTAAAATTAAATTCATCATCAGCGGAAACAATTAACAGGACGGGATTTAATATAACTCTGTTCTATTCCTTTTTTAAATTTAAGAATGCTTCAATATCAACTGAGATGGGATATTCACAGAAGGGTTATAAAAATAAAATCTTACTGACAAATGAATTAGGTGAAACAATAGGTGTAGAATTTATAAATAACAAATTAGATTATTTTGACCTATCGCTGATAGGAAAAGTTTTCTTAGAAACTACCTCAATAAACCCTTACCTATCTGCAGGACCTGTAATAGGTATTTATGCAGGGCACAACACCAGTTTGACGGTCTCCGGGTATGATGGTATAATTAGTCAAAATAATGAAATGCTTGGAAATATGAAGCGGACAACATTTGGAATTAAATTTGGAGCAGGTGTTGAGATAAAAAAAGTAATCTCAAATTCGAGTATAATAGTCGAAACAAGATACAACCGTGATCTGTCGAATTCCAAAGATAATGATATCAGCTCTGAATTGAAAAACAGATTAATTGAATTCAATTTAGGAATTCAATTTTAATAAAAATTTATAAAAAAAATAAAATGAAAACATCAGAAGAAATAGTAGCTCTCAAAATGACACTAAAAACACTAAGTGTAAAAATAAAAAGAATAGAAAATGTAAATAAGAAATTAAAGAAATTAATTACAGAAAGAGGAAATGACAAAAAGCCAGAATCGGAAAACACAAATCCGAGAAGAAGGATAAATTATTTTGACCGTCTGGAGATTGCACAAAGAATGAGAAATACAATACCGTTAGAATAAAGTTTAATATACCTTAAAAATAAAATTTTATTCCGACTGAAAGACGAATAACATTATAATCAAATTTTTTTGAACCGGATTGAAACACCGGTGAGTTCATAGTATTTTTATAAGCGGAATAAACCGGAAAAACTCTTTCGCGAAATTGATAATCAAAAATAAAGTCAGCTGATAAATTATTTGAAAAATTGTAATTCACCATCGCTCCAAATTTATATTTAATTAAATCCGGATCATTGAATACGAGATAGCCGTTTTGTTCATTAAAATTATTAATTTTCCCAAACGAAGCATAAGCTTCCAATTGTAAATTTTTAATTGTCCTTAAGCCCAGTAGTTGGGTAAAAACAAGATTTGAAATTTTATTCTGGTAATGCAGAGTAGCATTAGTTTTAGTGAAAAAATTTGCGCTGCCAAAAGGATGGCTCTTAAATTCCATTCCGTACTGGCTTTGATGATTTTCATTTAAATATGAAAAGCTTCCGTAAATTTTAAGATTGAATGTGGAAATATATTTTGAGATGGCTAATGATAGAATAAAATTATCTATACTCGTTTCTTCTCTTAAATAAGTAATTGTTGAAGGATCTGTATGAACTGTATCGCTTATTTTATTTTCCTTTATGTTTATATAATGCCCTGCCGGACTTATGACAAATCCATTACCAACAAGAATACCAAGGCTGTTAAAAAAACGGTTTTGTTTCTGAGTATAATTGTCGAAGCTTCCATAATTGGAAAGTCCATATCGTGAGTGAGTTTCAAACCTTTTCTTTAGATTATAATGGGAATAACTATAGGTAACATTCAGCCGGTCAAAAGGTGTTTGCATTATTCCTCCATTGAAATAAGAATAATCCCCAAATTCAAGCAGCTCTGCATATGAGTAATTAGGGTTAAGAATTTCTTGCCATTCATATTGCGTTCCATCATTGCTTATTCCTGTTCCTGCCTCGGCAAAAATATTATCAATAAAAGAATTATTAAGAGGCCTAAGATAAGTTTTTTTTGAATTGGAAAGTTTACTAAAAACAAAATTTTTATCTTCAATCCTTCCTGTGAACATATAGGAATAATAAAGAAATTCATAGATGAGCTCGTCATCATATCCTATCTCAAGCGCTTTTTCAAAATTAGAAATTGCAGGAAAATAGTTTATAGTTTTGTAATAGGCTGTACCGAGCCGAACTCTCAATGAATAAAAATCAATCCTGTCTTCGATTGCCAGTTTGCCTAACCTGATCAGTTCGTTCCATTTTTGATTTTTATACAGGTCATAGGATTTAGCTTCTACATATTCAAAGGTCAATTCTTCCTGAGAATTAGAATGATTTGAAATAAAAAATAAAACAATGATAAAAATATTTATTGTAATAATTCTTTGCCTTATCATAAACACATTTTTAGAAATGTGAACCAATATGATTTTTTTAAAACCCATTTTAAACATAATAAAAATTTATTTTAATACGTAAAAATAGAATTGAATATAGAAGATGAGACTTTAAGCGGTTAAAAGTTCACAGAAGCGGTTCAGCTTTTTCTGAAAATTATTTTTTCTGCAAATGAAAAAAGAAAAACACAAACCATAATTAGAAGTATTACTATCCCGGTTTCGAAATTAAAAGCAAAACCGAAAGTTTCTGCAGCCGTAAGACTTACATTTTCCACAAAAGTTGAAAATGTATTGATTAAACTGTTGAAATAGCTAATTTCTTTTCCATCTTCATTAGTTTTCATGACGAACCCAATGATAATGGCGAACACAACCATAAGAGAGGTTAATGATCCAATTATATACCGGACGATTCGCTCCGTTTTCACGTCCTCTTTGGCAAACTCTTTCTCAAGCTCCACCCTTTTCATTAACTCCAACGAAAAATTGGGAGAAGCGCTTGCCTTCAGGGATATTCTGATATTTTCCTCAAGATAGGAATCTATATTTTTGCTGTCGTCCTGCATTGGAGAAAAGATACTATAAAAATTGCTAATATTAAAATTAAATATTTTCATACATATTGTAATAGTTCTTCTTCGGGGTATTTTTTTAAGATTATATCTTTAAGTTTTGCTTTTGCGCGGAAGATACGGTTCTTTACGGTACCAATAGGAAGCTTCAGTAAGTCTGAGATTTCTTCGTGTGAAAGATCGTTAATGTAAAACATTGTGAGTATGACGGAATATTGTTCCGGAATATGACCGATATAACTTTTAATGATTTTTTCAACCTCTCTGCCACTGATCTTTTTATCTGAGCTCATCTCGTGCCTTTCTTCATAAACACTTTGTTTTATTTCGTTTTCGTAATATTTTTTTAAAAGATCATCGCCTTCTTCAAAATTTGAATCATCCACATCAATAGATACTATACTGAACCTTTTTGATTTTAGTTTTTTATAATTATCGACTGCAGTATTGTAAACTATACTGTAGAAGTAAGTTGATAGTTTAGCTCTTGCTTCAAATTGGTTCTCTATTATTGCGCGATAAAGTTTCATAAACGCTTCCTGTAGTGAGTCTTCAGCTTCCTCTTTGCTTTTCAGGATCTTTATTGTTAATGAGAATGCTTTGTCCTTCATTTCATCGGCAATAATTCTAAACTCAGCTGAATCACCATTTCGGATTTTATTTATAATTTCGCTGTAGGGCTCTGACATTCTTAATTATTTATTACAATTTGTCAAAAACCATACTTAAATACAAATTGAATTTATATTTCATTTCTTCCATATAGTTTTATTTTTCCGTTAATTGTTTCGACCTTAATTTCCACATCAGTGTTGACATTTCCCAATTTGCCTCTTAAAAGTTTATTCTTCTTCATTAAATCTCTGAACTGAAGATTCTCATCCGTGATCTTGCTGTTAACTGACTCGGCTCTTATATTTGCATTCATATAATTATTTAGAAATAAAGTGACACTTCCATTGATAGTATTGATGTCAAGCCCACTTGTCGAATCAATTTTACCGGAGAACGAACCATTTGTAATTTCGCACTCGATCTTACCTGTAAACTTGCTGACATCGATGTCCCCGTTAACAAGTGATACTGTTAAACTATTGTTGGACCCGCTTAAAACTACATTACCATTTACATTATCAACCTCAATTTCGATATTCGAAGGAAGGTGAATTTCGTAATCCACTCGCTGCTCTCTTCCGTAGTTAAAAATGCTCTCGCTGCCTTTGTGATTAATCTCAGTTTTCACGAAAATTATTTCACTGTTTGTATCAAGTTCGATCACAATTTCCTCAAAGGGAGTTTCAAGATATTTTTTTTTAACCTTTACTTCTTTGAATGCCTTAATAGTTAAAGTGTTTGAATCGGATATTTGAGCTATCGTCACGTTTCCGTTAATGTTTTCAAGCGATATTTTTTTCTTATTACCCGCATAAATATTGTAATTGGAAGTTTCAGTCTTAGTATATTTCTTTGATAAGAGTCCGCAGCCGTTAAGTCCAAACGCAACAAGAAAAATTGTTATTAAGAATATTTTTGCTTTCATGGTATAATGATTAAAGTTTCTTAAATTTTTGTCCCTAAGGATTGGTCTTTTATTTTGGAACTCACGATCGAATAATAAACTAGGAATCCCAATCCTGCCGACAGAACTATGATACCCATCATTACACCATCTTCCACATCATACATTCCTTCCAACAGATTCGCCAGAAATATTCCTATTCCCAAAAATGTCAGAAGTACTCCCCATTTCAACGATGAATATGGATTTTTTGGTTTTGCATTTGTATCGGCAAAGTAGGCTTTTACTTCTTCGGGGGTCAGTCCCTTTTCGATCAATCTCATTTTTTCTCTGTGCTTTGTGTATAACCACCAGAATATAAGAATTCCGGGTATTCCGAAAGTGAAAACAATTGCAAATAATGGAATTATTGCTTCAAGTCCATGCATTTCTTACTCCTTAAGTTTAGTGTTATTTATTAATTATTATTGTAAAGTTTTGCTTTTTTTAAAGACATGATGAATAGTATTACAAAAGTTGATATTATTATCATTGCTTCAGACATTTTTTTATCTTCATTTAATACTTATGACTGAATAACTTTAGAAAGGTTTCAATAATCTTAAATTTTCTATAAATAAAAAAGCCGGCATTTAACCGGCTCTAGTTTAATGGAAAATTTCTTCTTCTTGGATTACTTCTTCCTATTTCTTTATCATTCAATCATTCCATCATAGTTAAATATCAACCCCTCATATAAATCATTAGAGCACTTATATCCGAAGGTCTCACACCGGCAATCCTCATCGCCTGCCCTATTGAATTTGGCTTAACTTTACTCAGCTTTTCTGAAGCTTCTGTAGATAGAGATTTTATTTTATCAAATTTAAAATCCTTTGGAATTCTTACTCTCTCATTCTTTTCAAAGTGACTTATCTGTTCAGTCTGCCTGTCGATATATCCTTTATACTTTAGGGCGATTTCGATTTGATTCACAGCCTCTTTGTCTTCTTTCAGTTTTTGTATCAAAATATTTTCTTTAAAGCAGTCTAATTTCAAAATATCGCGCAGCTTTACTTCATTACGTTTGATAATATTTGAAAGAAATTCATTTTGCGAAAGTTCACTTTCTTTTATTTGCGAAAGATACTCATTTATGAATTTAGGACTAATTGTATTTCTATTACAATAATCGATGCCGTCCTTAATCAAATCCACTTTTTTGTTCAGTTTTTCTATAAATTCATTATCAATGAGTCCCAATCCATTTCCATATTGCATCAATCTTTGATCGGCGTTATCCTGCCTCAACACTAATCTGTACTCCGCACAAGACGTGAACATACGATACGGTTCAGTCGGACATTTATTAATCAAATCATCTATTAATACTCCTATATACGCTTCACTTCTCTTCAAAATAAACGACTCTTCATTCCTTATTTTGCGCGCTGCATTTATACCAGCAATTAATCCCTGAGCAGCAGCTTCTTCATATCCGGAAGTTCCGTTAATCTGACCTGCAGTATATAGTCCTGAAACCAATTTCGTTTCTAAAGTTAGATTAATTTGATGAGTAGGAAAGAAATCATATTCAACCGCATACCCCTGCTTCAACAATTTAACATTTTCCAGTCCTTTGATCGTCCTCACAGCTTGTTCCTGAACTTCAACAGAAAGACTTGTCGAAAAACCATTCATATAAATTGTTTCACCGTCTAATGTTTCCGGTTCCAGGAATATTTGATGACGGGGTTTTTCAGAAAACCTGGAAATCTTATCCTCAATTGAAGGACAATATCGCGGACCTATTCCTTTAATTCTTCCTGTAAACATGGGGGAATCCTCAAATCCCGTTCTCAAAATGTCGTGAGTTTTTTGGTTTGTATGTGTAAGAAAACAATCGACTTGTGTTAAATATGGAAATCTAACATTAGTTTTATGAGAAAATGGTTGAGGGTCAGAATCACCCGGCTGAATTTCTGTTTTTCCAAAGTCGATAGTTTTCTTATCTAATCTGGGAGGAGTGCCGGTCTTCAACCTTCCGGTCTTAAATCCTAAATTCTTCATACATTCTGATAATCCGGTTGCAGATTGTTCCCCTAATCTTCCTCCTTCAATCTGAGATTTGCCCGTATGCATCACAGCATTCAGAAATGTCCCTGAAGTTATTATTACTGATTTACATTCAATCTCACGTCCTTGCTCAGTAACAATTCCTTCAATTTTATATTTCCAACCAACTTGAAGTTCACAGCTCGAAACTCGTAACTCTTTCACCATTCCCTGAATCACTACAATTCCACTTTGATGATTTACAATTCTTGCAGCCTCATTTGAATAAAGATCTTTATCCGATTGACACCTCGGAGACCATACTGCTGGACCTTTTGAGATATTAAGCATCTTAAACTGAATACCTGTTTTATCAGCTATTTGTCCCATTACTCCGCCCAATGCATCAATTTCTCGCACAAGATGCCCTTTCGCGGTGCCTCCGATTGCAGGATTACAACTCATTCTGCTAATGGCATTAATATCCATAGTTATCAATCCTACAGAACAACCCATTTTTGCCGAAGCAACTGAGGCTTCGACACCAGCATGTCCGGCTCCGATAACAATTATATCAAAATATTTTACCATAACTTTAAAATAATAAAATAAAACAAGAATTTCCATATATGTATTTCGATCTGCTAAGACTATGTCAAAGGAATCTAAATGTAAACTATCCGTTACATCTGTTTTTACACAATTTAACAGATTTATATACTTGTTTCTTGTGAAACAATTTGAATCATATGAGGAGTTATTACAGAAACTCCACTGATTCTAGACACTCAGGAAAGTCATGATATTATTTAGAATTCGGTTTTTTACCAATTAATGTGCAAAAGATATTGTATAATGAGGAAATGGATATTATATCCTAACTTACAAAATACATTATTCAGTAATTCTAATTGTTCGTTCGGCTCAAATATTTTCTAATATAATTTTGTTTACAAAACTCATCTGTTGTTTTACAGAAAGGTTGATCAAAAAATAACAACAAGGGCCTTACTTGACCTTAGTTTCATAGATAGAATTAAATTTACGCAATAGAAGCTATGACATTTACAGTATGCTAAAATGTGTGTATTGTCCAATTGTAGATCAATCAATTGAATTAAACTGACAAATCAATATGAATCCTTAAATTGTATTTTATAAATAAGTAAATATATGTTTAAACAATTCTAACATAAAACTATTATTATAATGAATTAAACTTTTTTATGATCCGGCAAATTCTTATGATCAAAATTTCTGTAATTAAAGCTTTGTAAGTAGAAGCGTATGGTTAAGGGAAAATTGAAACTCATCTAAAAGATATAATCACATTTGACATCAATTGAAAAACGACCATAAGAATTTTTTTTATGTTTAATCAAGAATTTAAAATGAGTTTATTTGCAATAAAAATTATCATATGAAATCCAAACTTATATTATTTTTTGCAATTATAGTTTTTTTAGGATTGACAATTTTGCTATCACTTGCAATTGAAAAAAGTAAATCAAATCCAAAATCTAAATCTCAAAAGAAAAATTCCTCCGAAAATTTAAATGATGAGGAGAAACCGGAAAAGAAAAAAGACGCTTCCGGCGCAATGGAATCAATGCAATGGTTGACTCAAATCAGGGCTTATCCTGATATTGATATCCCCGATGGTAAATTTTTTGAAGCGTTTGAATATTCTCAAGAAAACCTTCAGGCGGTGAATGAAAGAGATGACCTTGATCAATGGCAGTCACTCGGACCGAATAACATAGGTGGAAGAAGTTTGTGTGTTGCTGTTCATCCTGTTGACACGGGTACCATTTTTATGGGCGCGGCTTCCGGCGGTCTGTGGAGATCAACAACGGGAGGTATCGGTGCAACCGCATGGACTATGATCAACACTGGTTACCCAAGTCTCGCTGTAAGTCACATCGCAATCGATTCAGCTAATCCGAATGTGATGTTTATTGGAACGGGAGAAAATTACGGTTATCAATTTTCCCAAAATGGACTCGACGTAAGAGTAACAAGAGGTATGTATGGGATTGGAATTCTAAAAACCACAAACGGCGGAAATACATGGACAAAATCTCTAGACTGGAGTTATGATAATAAAAGGGGAGTCTGGAAAGTCATTATTAATCCAAAAAACTCCAATACAATTTTTGCTGCAACGAGTGAGGGAATTTACAAATCAAATAACTCGGGAGGGAATTGGAATCAACTTTTGAATTATCAAATGGTTATGGATCTGGAAATAAATTCTGTCGATACAAGTATTCTCTATGCTTCCATTGGTAATTTAACAAATGATGTTCCTCTTACAAATAAAGGAATATTCAAAACAATTAATAGCGGAAATAATTGGACAAAACTCTCAGGTGGCTTGCCTGCAAATTGGTCTGGTAAAACTACTATTGAATTGTATAAAGGAAATCCCGAATTTATCTATGCAAGTATTTCAAATGATTTTTCCTATGTATGTTATTATAAAAGTTCAAATGGAGGTTCAAACTGGACAAGTGTCAATTCATCAATACCTATAGGCAGTCAGGGTTGGTACAATAATGGGCACATTGTGAAATCAAATGATCCCAACTCAATCTTGGTTGGAACCATAAATGTAGAAAAATCCACGAATGGAGGAACGAGCTTTTTAACTAAGTCTAACTGGGATGGCTGGGTAGAGGGCGCTACACCCCCGGGAGAACCTGAGGGCTCGGAAGTCTTTGTCCATGCGGATGTACACTACTATGTATCAAATCCAAAAGATCATAACAAAATATATATAGCTGCTGACGGGGGATTGTATCGTTCGAATAATTTTGGAGAATCTTTTTATTCTTGTAACGGTGGCTTTGTGACCTCACAATTTTATGCAAGCTTTGCCAATTCATCTCAGGACTCTATTTTTTGTCTTGGCGGATTGCAGGATAACCGGGCAGCATTTTATCAGGGAACAACTGCGTGGTATAAAACTTACTTCGGTGATGGAATGAGTTGCGCGATCAATTCACAAAATGATAACATCTGTTATACTGAGTATGTATACGGTTCAATGAGCAAATCTATAAACGGGGGTATTAACTGGTCAAGCGTCGCTCCACCGGGAGCTGGCAATGAAGTCAATTTTTGTTTTGTCACACCATTCATCAGCTGCCGATCAAATCCAAATATTATGTATGTAGGAGGAAAGTCAATTTATAAGTCAACCGCAGGCGGCGGCAGTTGGCTTGGTCCTTACGGAACTACGGTTTTTGGCGGTACAAAAATATTGTCGTTAGCTTCATCACATACAGGCATAGATACCGTTTACTGCGGAGCGATCAACGGAAGAATTTTCAGAAGTGTGACCGCAGGGATGAACTGGACAAACATTACAGACAGCAACATAACGCCTAACAGATACGCGACGGATTTAACTGTAAATTCGAATAGATCAAATGAAGTATATGTAACTTTCGGCGGCTTTGGATCAGGTCATGTTTTTAAATCTACGAACGCTGGAAATTCATGGCAGAATATTTCAAGTAATCTCCCGGATGTTCCTCACCATTCCATTGTCGTAGATCCAGTCTACAATCAAAATGTATATGTCGGAAGTGATCTGGGAGTCTATGTTACCACTAATTCCGGTTTAAGTTGGAATGAATACAGAAGTGGAATGCCTTACGCATTAACGTTTGATCTTTCAATAGTTTATCAAAACAGAATATTACGGGCAACAACTCACGGAAATGGAATTTATGAAAGAAAACTTTTTGAGAATCCTGTTTCAGTTAATTCAAATATATCAAATATTGTCGTCGATTATAAGCTTTACCAAAATTATCCAAATCCATTCAACCCGAAAACAGTTATCCGTTATCAGTTATCCGTCAGTAATTTTGTTTCAGTAAAAGTTTTTGATTTTACGGGAAAGGAAATTGCCATTTTACTAAGTCGTAAACAAAACGCGGGTAGTCATGAATTGGTATTTGATGGGAGTAATTTATCGAGCGGGATTTACTTTTATACATTGGGTAATGATTAATTTTCAGTTGAAAAAATAAATAGAGGCTCCTAAGTTTGTAAAATTAAGTTTTTGCAAAAATTAAATTAAAAACGAAGGAGACACTCTAATGTTAGTTAAAAATATAAAAAT
>Ga0180121_10000359_pt1 | contig 18798 bp, 18 predicted proteins | sample AntDrymUQ5402106_2_FD_129676 | JGI IMG/M metagenome (GOLD analysis project Ga0180121, IMG submission 129676) | Polar desert sand microbial communities from Dry Valleys, Antarctica - metaG UQ540 (21.06) (version 2) (version 2) | ecosystem: Environmental > Terrestrial > Soil > Desert | place...
GTCCGTCGTGCCGAGCTCGCCGAGCCGGTGCGTCTCGCGCTGTCGTCGGTGGCCGGCACACAGCCGTTCCTTGCCGCGGTCCGGGACCGGATGGCAGCCTCGACGCTGAGCAGCCGACACGTGCCCATGCCCGGCGGGACCGTCACGGTCCTGGCCCGCCGCCACCCTCAGTCGGACCGGGTGGTCTGGCACGTCGTGGTGCCCCGCGGCGTCGACGCCCGAACCGACGAGTTCCGACGCGACATCCAGACCGCGATCACCGAGCTCAGCATCGCTCTCGGCTTCTAGCCTCGAACTTTTCACCTGGCTGGGGTTGCCTCGGCGTTGACGCACGGAAGTGCCTGTCCGGCAAGGGATTCTTGGGCTAGCAAGGGTCCAAGGAAGCCGAGCGGAAGGGCGCTCCGTAGGTGAAGGTTATCCCGGCTGGTTCTGGTGTCCGTGTCGAGTCCGGCGGCGAGTCGCTGATCACCTCGGCGGGTGCGTCGGTGTTGCTGGCCGCGGCTCGGGTCAGCGGCTGCTGGACGCGCTGTCGGGGCAGTTGGCGCCATGGCGTCGGGATCGCTCGGTCCACGATCCGGGCAAGACGGTGCTTGATCTCGCGGTTGCGATCGCGCTCGACGGTCAGCTCCCTTCCGCGGCATGCACCGACAACGGCGCCGCCCGGAGGATCCTCTGCCGAGGACACTGACCCACGTGCTCGAAGGCAACAATCCGGCACACCCGAGGACCCCACGCCATACTCATCTGCGGGCTCACCCGCACCAGAGTGACTCGACTCGCCGGGCGACCCACCCATTCTCACTCTCCGGGGCGCCGAAATTGATTTTCGGCAAGGCTTACTCGTCTGGCATCCGAGGATGACAACGGTTGTTGTCACCGCTCGAGCGACCCGGGAGGTCATTGCGCCTGACCCCTCGGCCCACCGGGTTTCCCGCACATAGGGGGACCGAGAGCCTCACCGCCGGGGTTGACGACGTGGGTCGCAAGAGTCGCGCAAAGGCAGTTTGGCGTGCCAAATGTGCTCGCTCGTCAATGACGGACGCCCCGCTGTCGGTGCCGCCGGCCGGCCCGCGAGTCGACATGGCCGTAGCCCGAAGCACCCGGTGGCTGCCCTCCGCCGAGTCGAGCTCAGTACCTTCGCCCGCAACATCGCGGCGCTGGTGCGGGTCCCAAAGGCCCGGTCGCACAAGCCGAAGCCCTGGAGCGTCGAGGAAGCCCGGCGGTTCCTCGAGAGCGCGCGCAGAGACAACGACCCGCTCTACGCCGGCTACGTGCCGATCCTCGTCCTGGTGCTGCGCCGCGGCGAGGCCCTCGGCCTGGGCTGGGAGGACGTCGACCACGACGCGGGCGAGCTCAGGGTCGCATGGCAGCACCAACGGGTCGGCGGACAGCTGCTCCGACGGGAGACCAAGACCGAGTCCTCCTACGCCCCGCTGCCGCTGCCCGACATCTGCACCACTGCGCTCAAGGAACGCCGCGAGCGCCAGCACGAGTGGCGTGACCTCGCCGGGCCCGCCTGGCAAGGCACGGACTTCGTGATCAGCACCCGCTTCGGACTGCCCGTCGAGCCGCGAGCTTTCATCGGGACTTCAAGACGCGCTGCGCCAAGGCCGGGGTGCGGCCCATCTCGGTTCGCTCCACCCGGCGCACGTGCGGGTCGCTGCTGGTCGCTCTCGACGTGCACCCGCGGGTAGCCATGCAGGTGCTGCGGCACAGCCAGATCGCGATCACGATGAACGTCTACAGCTAGGTCAGCTCGGCCGAGCCGCCCCGAACGGCACTCAGACGCCTCGGCGAGCAGCTGCAAGGCGACTGACGGCCGGATCTGCTGCTGTACTCGGCTGATTCGAAGATCATCCCGAAGGCGAACATGCATCTGACCTGGGTGGAGCTGAGGGGACTCGAACCCCTGACCCCCTCGTTGCGAACGAGGTGCGCTACCAGCTGCGCTACAGCCCCATGATGAGGCGTCGAGGCTACCAAAGCGGCGGGTCCTCCCCGACCGCGGTCGAGCGCGCTCAGTCGTTGACGGCGCGCCGGCCGAGGATGGCCTCGAGCTGACCCTCGGCCTCGGCTGCGTCGTCGAGCAGCGCCGAGATGGGCGCCGCGCGACCATCCGTCCCGGCAGTCTGCTCCGACTGGTCGAACGGCTGGACCTCGACCTGAGCGGTACGTCGCGGCGGTGCCATCGGCTTCGTGACGTACGTCGGCAGCGGCACCGGAACCGGTTGCCACCCACCGGTGGCCTCGGCCACCCGCTGCTCCTCGGCCGCCCGCTCGCGGAGGTCGGCCTCCTCGGCGTCGGCCCACCGCTGCTCCTCGGCGGCCCGGTCCTCCGCCATCTCACGTCGGACGGCCATCAGGCGCTCGATGGCGTCGAAGCGCATCAGCCGCGACAGGGAGCGCCTGCGCACGGCGTCGCGGGTCCGGGAGACCTCGCGGTGGGTACGCACCTGCAGCCGCAGGTGCACCAGGAACGAGAGCGTCGCGGCCAGGACGAGCAGCGCACCCCACCAGGGCACGGGTGTCAGCGGGCCGAGCAGCATCGTGACCAGCGTCGCGAGCACCAGGCCGGCCAGCACCCGGCGGCGCCGCATCGCGACCGGGCTGACCGCGGGCGGGCGCGGCCGGGAGCGCTGGGCGGGCACGGCCCCGGTCGTACGAGGCTCACCGTCGTGCGCCGCGGGGCGCGGGGGCATCACGACGTACCGCTGGTCACCGACCGGCTCGCGCCGGGACAGGATCCGCATCGCATGGTCGAACCTCTCGACGGAGCGGGCCTCGGAGAGCTCCTCGTGGCGGCGCAGCCACCGCGGGATGAAGTAGGCGGCCCACATCACGATGATCACCGCGTAGATCAGGCCGCTCCCCATGACACGGAACGCTAGGCCCGTCCCGCGGCCCGGACACGCACCGTGACCGGTGTGTCGCAGGATCAGTCCTGAGGCTGGTGTGACTCGAGGGACTCGTCAATCGGCCGGGCGGGTCGAATGCCAGCGCGCCAGCAGGCCGCCCGGCACCTCCTCGCTGGTGAGCGCGAAGGCCCGGTGATCGCGCCACTCCCCCGAGATGTGCAGGAACGCCCGGCGCAGGCCCTCCTCCCGGAAGCCCAGCTTCTCCACGACCCGCAACGACGCGGTGTTCTCCGGCCGGATGTTCACCTCGACCCGGTGCAGCCGCAGCACCAGGAAGCAGTGGTCGACCGCGAGCGCCAAGGCGGTGGGCATCACGCCCCGACCCGCGACCCGCGAGTCGACCCAGTAACCGATGTGCGCGGAGCAGAGCGAGCCGTAGGCGATGCCGCCGACGGTCAGCTGGCCGGCCAGCTCCCCGTCGTACGCCACGACGAACGGCAGCAGCTGGCCGCGCCGCGCCTGCCCGCGCAGGCCGCGCACCATCGTCGCGAAGCCGATCGACGGGCCGAGGTCGCGCGGCGGTGTCGCCTCCCACGGCGTCAGCCAGTCGCGGTTGCGCGCGCGCACCGCCGTCCACGCCTCCCGGTCGCCGCGCGCGATCGGGCGGAGCGTGACCCGCCCCTCGCGCAGCGTCGCCGGCCAACCGGCGGTCAGTGGTCGCTCCCGCGGACCTGCTCGACGGCGTGCATCAGCACGGGGGCGAGCACCTCGAGCCCGTCGCGTACGCCGCCGGGTGACCCGGGCAGGTTGACGACCAGGGTGGTCCCGGCCAGGCCCGCGACAGCTCTGGACAGGCACGCCGTGGGCACGCCCTTGGCGACGCCGTGGGACCGCAGCGCCTCGGCGATGCCGGGCAGCTCGGTGTCGAGCACTCGCGCCGTCATCTCCGGGGTGCGGTCGGTGGGCGTGATGCCGGTGCCGCCGGAGGTGAGCACCACGTCGTACGCCGAGGCCACCGCCTCGCGCAGGACCTCCTCGACGGGGTCGCCGTCCGGCACCACCGCCGGACCGTCGACCTCGAACCCCATGGCGCGCAGGCCCTCCACCAGCACCGGCCCCGTGCGGTCCTCGTAGACCCCTGCGGCCGCGCGGTTGGAGACGCTGACCACGAGCGCCCTCATGACGAGGAGCCGCCGGCCGAGGACCCGCCCGACCGCTGATCGGACCGCCGCCACTCCCCCGACCGGCCGCCGCTCTTGTGCTCGACACGCACGTCGGTGATGGTCGCGCCGCGGTCGAGCGCCTTCACCATGTCGACCAACGCGAGGCCGGCGACGGCCACACAGGTCAGGGCCTCCATCTCGACGCCCGTGCGGTCGGCGGTCCGCACGGTGGCCGACAGATGCACCCCGTCGTGCTCGACCACGAGGTCCACCTCGACACCGTGGATGGCGATCGGGTGGCACAACGGCACGAGGTCGGGCGTGCGCTTGGCGGCCTGGATGCCGGCGATGCGCGCGACTCCGAGGGCGTCGCCCTTGGGCACCGACCCGTCGCGCAACAACGCGACCACAGCGGGCGAGACGAGGACCCGGCCGGTGGCCGTCGCGGTGCGCACCGTGACGTCCTTGCCGGACACGTCGACCATGCGCGCGGCACCGGTCGCGTCGACATGGGTGAGCCGCTCCCCGCTCACCACACACCCACCCCTTCCCCGGTGATCATGCAGTTGTGGTCATTGCGCGCAACCACAGCTGCATGATCACCGCGGGGGGTTTGAGGGGACGTGGTCATGAGAGGCGCCGCTCGAGGACCATGACCTCGACGGTGCCACCGTCGGTCACGGCAGTCACGGCATCCGGGATCACGATGAGGCAGTTGGAGTGCGCGAGGTCGCCGACCAGGTGCGAGCCGGGCCCGCCGACGAGCTTCACGACATAGCGACCGTCGGCGACGTCGAGCCAGCCGCGGGCGTACTGCCGCTTCCCCTCGGGCGATCCGAAGCCCTCGGTGCACACCGCTCGCACGACCGGGCGGTGCAGCGGCTCGACACCGAGCATCCGCCGGATCACCGGGCGCACGAAGACCTCGAAGGACACGTAGGAGCTCACCGGGTTGCCGGGCAGGGTGATGATCGGCGTTGCGTCGGGACCGATGGTCCCGTAGCCCTGGGGCTTGCCCGGCTGCATCGCGACGGTGCCGAAGGTGACGGTGCCCAGCCGCGAGAGCACCTCCTTCACGACGTCGTACGCCCCGACGCTGACCCCGCCGCTGGTGAGCACGAGGTCGGCCCGGATGAGCTGGTCCTCGATCGCGTTCATCAGCGACCGGTCGTCGTCGGGCACGATGCCGACGCGGAACGCGACCGCGCCGGCCTCCCGGCACGCGGTCGTGAGGATGTAGGAGTTGGACTCGTGGATCTGGCCGGGCTCGGTCGGTGAACCAGGCTCCACCAGCTCGCTGCCGGTCGAGATGATGACCACCCGTGGCCGGGGCCGCACGACGACGCGGTCGCGCCCGACGGCCGCGAGCAGGCCGAGCTGGCCGGGACCGAGCCGGGTGCCGGCCTCGAGGATGACCTGACCGGTCGTGACGTCCTCGCCGCGGCGGCGGATGTGCTGGCCCGCCGTGGGGGCGCGGGTCACCGAGACGCCCGCGATGCCGCCGTCGGTCCACTCGAGCGGTACGACGGCCTCCGCGCCCGGCGGGACGAGGGCCCCGGTCATGATGCGCACCGACATCCCGGACTGCACCGTGTAGGTCGGGGGGGCGCCGGCCGCGATGTCGCCGATCACCGGCAGCTGCACGGGGTCGGTCTCGCTCGCCGAGGCGACGTCGTCGAGGCGCACGGCATAACCGTCCATCGAGGAGTTGTCGAACATCGGCAGGTCGTGGTCGGCCACCACGTCCTCGGCCAGGATGCAGCCGTGCGCGTCGAGGAGCTGGAGGTCCAGGGGCGCGATCACCTCGACGCCGGCGAGGATGTCCTCGATGTGCTGGTCGACGCTCTTCATGTCAGCTCTGCACCGAGGATGACTGGCCCATCCCCGTGTCCACGAAGCCCTGCAGCCAGACGCGCAGATCAGGACCGAGGTCCTCGCGGTCGCACGCGAGACGGACCACCGTCTTGAGGTACTCCAGCCGGTCGCCGGTGTCGTAGCGCCGGCCCTCGAACACGACACCATGCACCGGTCCGTGGTCCCCCGACTGCGCCATCTCGCGCAGGGCGTCGGTGAGCTGGATCTCCCCACCGCGCCCCGGCGCCGTCTTGCGCAGGACGTCGAAGACGCCGGGGTCGAGCACGTAGCGCCCGATCACGGCGAGGTTGCTCGGTGCGTCGGCAATGGGCGGCTTCTCGACCAGGTCGGTGATGCGGACCGCGGCCGGGCCGCCCATGCCCCCGACGTCCGCCGCATCCTCGACCGCGGCACAGCCGTACAGGTCGATCTTGTCTACCGGCACCCCCATCAGCGCGACGACGCTGCCGCCACGCCGTGCGCGCACCTCGAGCATCGTCGACAGGAGCGGGTCGCGCGGGTCGATGAGGTCGTCGCCGAGGAGGACCGCGAAGGGCGAGTCGCCGACGTGGCGGGCCGCGCAGAGGACGGCGTGCCCGAGGCCGCGCGGGTCGCCCTGACGGGTGTAGTGCATGTCGGCCACCACGACGGTGTCCCGAACGCGGGCCAGGCGGTCATCGTCGCCCTTGGCCTCCAGCGCCGCCTCGAGCTCCCAGTTGCGGTCGAAGTGGTTCTCGATCGCGTTCTTGTTCCGGCCGGTCACCAGCAGGACGTCGTCGAGGCCGGCCGCGACGGCCTCCTCCACGACGTACTGGATCGCGGGCTTGTCGACGACCGGCAGCATCTCCTTGGGTGTCGCCTTGGTCGCGGGGAGGAACCGGGTCCCGAGCCCCGCGACCGTGACCACAGCCTTCGTAACCGGTCGTGCGGAGGCGTCTCCCATGGCCCGCACCCTAACTGCAGCTATCGCGGCCGTGACGTCGTCGTCTGCCCCGGCGCGCTCAGGGTCCGGCCACGTGCCAGCGGTCGCGGCCCTCGCCCTTGGCGACGTAGAGAGCCTTGTCGGCCGCGCGCATGAGGGTGGCGGGGCTGGAGCCGTGCTCCGGGAAGGCCGCGCCGCCGACCGACACGGTGATGTGCAGCGGATCCTCGTTCTCGTAGCGGAACGGCTCGCGTCGCACGCCTTCGCAGATGCGCTCCGCGAGCTGCCCCGCACCCTCGACCGTCGTCTCGGGCAGGACGACGACGAACTCCTCGCCGCCGTAGCGGGCGAAGGTGTCGACCTCGCGGATCAGCTCCTGGACCCGGAAGGCGAGCTCACGCAGAACGGTGTCGCCGCGCTGGTGACCGTGCTGGTCGTTGACCAGCTTGAAGTGGTCGAGGTCGAGCATCAGCACTGCCAGAGGCCGGTCGAAGCGGGTGGAGCGCTCGATCTCCCGGGCGAGGCTCATCGAGAGGTAGCGGAAGTTCCAGAGCCCGGTCAGCGGGTCGGTCGTCGAGAGTCGCTGCGCCTCGTGGTGGAGCTGCACGTTGTCCACGGCGATGCTCGCCTGCCCGACCAGGGTCCCGAGCGCGTCCTCGTCGTCGGCGTCGAAGGGGCACCCGTCGACCCGGTCGTAGAGCGCGACGACGCCGACGACGGAGCCCATGCTGCGCAGCGGCACGGCGAGCACGTCACCCCGCCCCGGCTCCAGCCCGCTCGGCTCCAGAGCGTCGGGCCCGGACCCGATCCGGCCCCGGACGGCTGAGCCGGTCGTGACCACGCGACCCAGCACCCCGGCACCGGGCGCCACGACGGCCGGCTCGGCCAGACCGGCGGCATCCAGCCCCAGCCCCGCCACCAGCCGTAGCTGTTCTGCCGATCGGTACAGGACGACCCCGGCCTTCGTGCCGAGGGTGGCCAGCGCCGTGTCGAGCACGACCGTGAGCAGCCGGTCGAGGTCGTGGGTGCTCGAGAGTGCGTCGCCGATCCGCTCCAGGCTGCTGCGGAGGTCGCGGCGGCTGCTCTCGAGCTCGGAGAGGTTGCGCCGCAGCGCGCCGGTCATCTGGTTGAAGGCGCTGCCCAGGCGCCCCGCCTCGCCCTCCTCGAGCGAGGGGGCGGCGGCATCGAGGTCCCCCTGCGCCACCCGTTCGGCGACCTCCGTGAGCTCGGTGAACGGCTGGCTCAGGCCGCGCGCGACGACCAGCACGAGCAGTCCGGCCACCAGCGCCCCGGCGGCCAGGATCAGCACTACCAGCATCGAGTTCGATCCCTCTGCGGGGTCGGCGACGGCGACGGCCACCGTGTAAGGGACCCCGGCCTGCGGCGGACGCGAACCGATCGTCCAACCGTCGAGCTCGACGAGTCCGCGGCGCCCCTGCACGGCGTCGGAGACGGCTCGCGCCGTCGAGCGGCTGGTGGTCGCTGCCACGACCACGTCACCGTCGAGGAGCAGGACCTCACCGGCGGAGCTCGCGCGCGCCTGGAGGTCGCGCACGAACCGGGTGTCCACGGTCCGGGTCGTCACGGCCGTCGTCCCGGTCGTCGTCGCGTCCTGGGAGCCGCTGACCTCGACCCGCTCGGCGACCAGGCCCGCCGGTGAGGCGGTCCGGTCGCGGCTGCAGCTGGGCAGGTCGGCGCTCGGTCCGGCCCCACGGGGCGTCCGGCCGGCCTGCGCGACCACGGTGCCGTCGGCCGCGAGGAGCGCGGCGTAGTCGGCGTACCCGCCCTCGACCACGACCGCAACGGCCTCGTCCGGGCTGGAGACGAGAGCCTCGACCGCCGGCGTGCGGGCGGCCAGGCCCAGCGAGCGGCACTCGCCGGCGAGCTGCGCGCTCACGGCGGTCGCGGCGGCCCGCACCGACTCCTCGACCCGGCCTGACCGCGCGTCCGGCACGAGGGCCACGATCACCAGCGCGCCCACGACCAGCGGGACGAGGAACAGCGCGCCGAGGACGAGCCACAGGCGCGTGCGCAGGCTCATCTCTTTCCCGTCCTCTCTGCCGCCGGGGGTGGCTGGGATGCTCTTACCGTGTCAGCAACGGCCCACGCGACCAAGGCGCAGGTGCGCGCACAGGTCCTCGCCGCGCGCCGTGCGCTCGGTCCGGCCGAGCATCAACGCGCCGGCTTGCGCATGACCCGCCTTCTGCTCGACCTCGAGGACCTCGGCACCGCCCGATGCGTGGCCGCATACCTTTCCTTCGGCACGGAGCCGTCCACCGCTGAGTTTCTGGACCGGCTCAGATCCGAGGGGATTCGGGTCCTCGTCCCCGTCCTGCGGGAGGATCTCGACCTGGACTGGGCAATCTACGTCGGCCCGCACGGGGTGGCACGAGACGAGCCTGGCCCGCCGCGCCCGACCGGGCCTCTGCTCGGCGTCGATGCGCTCGCCGAGGCCGATGTCGTTGTGGTGCCCGCCCTCGCGGTCGGCGCCGACGGGACCCGCCTCGGTCGGGGCGGCGGGTCCTACGACCGGGCGCTCGCCAGGGTCCCTACCGGCCGGCCCGTGGTGACCTTGCTGTACGACCGGGAGCTCCTGCCCGCCGTACCCACCGAAAGGCACGACCGGCGGGTGGACGTCGTCGTGGCACCAGCAGGGGTGCACCGGTTCGGGCAGGCCGTCGGCAGCCGCGCGTGACCGGCGACGACCTCGACCTCGCGCTGCTCGTCGGGTCGGTGGTGCTGCTGGTCGCCATCGCCGCAGTGCGCCTCGCGGTCGGCAGCGGGCTCCCGACGCTGCTCCTCTACCTGGGCCTCGGTCTGCTGCTCGGCGAGGATGCCCTGGGCTTCGACTTCGACGACGCGGAGCTGGCGCGGGCCCTGGGCTACGCCGCGCTGGTGCTGATCCTCGCAGAGGGCGGGCTCACGACCTCGTGGCGCAGCATCCGGCCGGTGGTGCCCGCTGCGGCGGTGCTCGCGACGCTGGGCACGGCGGTGTCGGTGCTCGTCGTGGGCGGAGCGGCTCATGTACTCCTCGACGTGGGGTGGCGTGACGCGCTGCTGATCGGTGCCGTGCTCTCACCGACCGACTCGGCCGCCGTGTTCTCGGTGCTGCGCCGGGTGCCGCTGCCCCCGAGGATCGCGGGGCTCCTCGAGGCAGAGTCCGGCTTCAACGACGCGCCGGTCGTCATCGTGGTGGTCGCGCTGGCGGGGGTCTCGTCGGCCCCGTCCTGGTACGAGCTGCTGGCGCTCATCGGCTACGAGCTCGCGGTCGGTGCGGTCGTCGGTCTGGCGGTCGGCTTCGCGGGGGGCTGGGGGGTGCGGCGCATCGCGTTGCCGTCCTCGGGTCTCTACCCCCTGGCGGTGCTCGCGCTGTGCGTCACGGCGTACGGCGCGGCTGCCGTCGTCCATGCCAGCGGCTTCCTCGCGGTCTATCTCTCGGCACTCGTGCTCGGCAACGTGCGGCTCCCGCACCGGCCAGCGACCCGCGGCTTCGTCGAAGGGGTGGCGTGGCTGGCCCAGATCGGGTTGTTCGTCATGCTCGGCCTGCTGGCGACGCCGTCCGAGCTCGGCCCCTCGATCGTGCCGGCCCTGGGGATCGGGCTGGTCCTGCTGGTCGTCGCCCGGCCGCTCTCGGTCGTCGTGTCGCTCGCCCCGTTCGGCACCCGGCGCGGGGCTGCGCATGGTGCGAGCGCCCTCGAAGAGCAGGGAGCCGGGCGGGGGTGGCGGTTCCCGACGACGTGGCGGGAGCGCGGGCTGCTCTCGTGGGCCGGCCTGCGTGGGGCGGTTCCCGTCGTGCTGGCCACCGTGCCAGCCGACAAGGACGTGTTCAACCTGGTGTTCGTGCTCGTGGTGGTGTTCACGGTCGTCCAGGCCCCGACCCTGCCCGCGGTGGTGCGGCGGTTGCGGCTGACCGAGGGCGGAGCGGCGCAGACGCTGGATATCGAGTCCTCGCCGCTGACCCGCCTCGACGCCGACCTGCTGCAGGTGCACGTGGCGCCGGGCTCACGGCTCGCGGGCGTCGAGGTTTTCGAGCTGAGCCTGCCCGAGGGTGCCGCGGTGACCCTCGTCGTGCGCGGGGGCGACGCCTTCGTCCCGGCCCCGAGCACGCCGCTGCGGGTGGGTGACGACCTGATCCTCGTCGCCACCGACGCGGTGCGCCGGGACGTGGAGCGCCGGCTGCGTGCGGTGTCGACCGGCGGCCGGCTGGCCGACTGGCACACCCCCCGGCCCCGCCCCCGCCGCCCCCGCCGCCCCCGCCGCTGACATCCTCGACCCTTTCGTCAGTGATCATGCAGTCGTGGTTGTTCGCCACAACCACAGCTGCATGATCACCGACAGGTTGGATGGGGGGTCTAGCCGATGGGGAGGGAGAGGGCTGCGGCTGCGAGGCCGAGGAGGGCACAGGCGCCGAGGGTCTGCAGCACCGACCAGCGCAGCCGGAAGACCATGACGGCGGCCAGTACGGCGATGACGACGGCCACCGGCCGCACCGACGTGAGGCCCGGGACCTCCGGACGCACCGGCCCCCAGTCGAGCCGGTCGACCTCGCCGAAGAGCGTGTGCAGCGCGAAGTACAGGGCGAGGTTGGCGATGACCCCGACCACGGCCGCCGTGACGCCGCCGAGCACGTCGGCGACCGTGCGGTTGCGCCGCAGGCGCTCGACGTACGGCGCGCCGAGGAACACCAGGGTGAACGAGGGCACGAACGTCACCCACGTGGTGAGAAGGGCCCCGATCGTCGCCGCCACCCACGGGTGCAGCGAGCCGGGGTCGCGGTAGGCGCCGAGGAACGCGACGAATTGCACGACCATGATCAGCGGACCGGGCGTGGTCTCCGCGAGGGCGAGTCCCCGCACCATCTCCCGCGGGCTGAGCCAGCCGTAGTCCTCCACCGCGCGCTGGGCGACGTAGGAGAGGACGGCGTAAGCGCCGCCGAAGGTGACCAGGGCGGTGCCGGAGAAGAAGAGGCCCTCGGTGGTCGGCGTGCTGCTTGTGCCGGTGAACAGGGCGACCAGGGCGAGCGGCACACCCCAGGCGACGACCCCGACCGTGAGCACCTTCGTGCTGCGCAGGCGGCCCGGGGGCTCCTCGTGCAGAGCGGCGTCGGAGATGAGCGGCTCGGGACCCTCGTCCGTCGTGTGCGGCACTGTCAGCGCACCCGGACGGTGCCGGCCCATCAGCCAGCCCACCTGCCCGGCCCCGAGGACGACCAGGGGGAACGGAACGGCGAAGACGACGAGGGCGACGAACGCCGCCACCGCGAGCACGACGAGGGCCGGTCGCGCGAGGGCGCGACCGGCGACCCGGACGAGCGCCTGCGCGACGATCGCCAGGACGGCGGGCGCGATGCCCGCGAACACCGCAGCCACGACGGTCGTGGTGCCGAACGCGACGTAGACCGCGCTGAGCGCGTAGATGGCCACCGCGCCCGGAAGGACGAACAGCCAGCCGGCGACGAGCCCGCCACGCACACCGCCCAGCAACCAGCCGATGTAGACCGCGAGCTGTTGCGCCTCCGGGCCGGGCAGCAGAGTGCAGAAGTTCAGGGCGTGCTGGAAGCGACCGCGTCCGATCCACCGGTGCTCGTCGACCAGGGTGCGCTGCATCACCGCGATCTGCCCCGCCGGGCCACCGAAGGACTGCAGCGCGATCATCGCCCAGACCTTGGTCGCGGCACGCAGCGACACCACGTCGCCCCGTCCGGTCACCCCAGCAACCTACGTGCGGCGGGCTCGGTCAGACGACGGCACCGCTGCCTTCGCGCTCGACCCTCGAGCGCACCGGCGACTTCTTCGGCGCCGGCGGGGCTGAGGGGTTCCGGGCCTCGAGCTCGATGGAGAGCGGACCGGCGGTGAACATCGAGGAGTACGTGCCGACCAGGATGCCGATGAGCAGGGCGATGGCGAAGTCGGTCAGGGAGTCCCCGCCGAGGAACGCGAGCGCGGACAGGATGAAGACCGCACCGAGACCGGTGTTCACGGTGCGCGGCAGGGTCTGCAGGATGGCCCGGTTGACGACGGTGCGGAACCCGGGCTTGCGGTCACCCGCCCAGAGCTCTCGGACCCGGTCGAACACCACGACGGAGTCGTTGACCGAGTATCCGATGACCGTCAGCAACGCCGCGAGGAAGACCCCGTCGATCGGCTTGCCGAGCCAGGCGAAGACGCCCACCAGGATCAGGACGTCGTGGGCCATGGCGGCGACGACCGCCGCACCGATGGTCCAGCGGAACCTGATCGCGAGGTAGAGCAGCTGGGCGAGCAGTGCAACGACCAGCGCGATGAGGGCCTTGGTCCGCAGCTCGTTGCCGAGGCTCGGCCCGATCAGCTCGTCTCGTTCCTTGGTGACCGCAGCGCCGGAGGCCTCCTCGAGAGCCGTGCGGATCTCGAACTCCTGGTCGTTGGTCAGCTCACCGGTGCGCACCGAGATGTTGTCCTCGCCGCTCTCCTGCACCACGGCGCGGGGGAAGCCGGCGCCGGCGACGGTCTCCCGCGCCGTGTCCACGTCCAGCGGGCTCGTCGTGGAGTACTCCACCAGCCGCCCGCCGGTGAACTCTACGCCGAGGTCGAGCTGACGGACACCGATGCCGGTCACCGCGAGGACCAGGACGATGGCCGAGCCGGCGAGCCAACGCCGGCCGTTGCGCATCAGGTCGGGGCCGCGCTCGCCCAGCCAGGTGCGCACCCGACCCGGCTCGGCGATGCCGGTCACGGCGGGGCGGGACATGACCTGACGACGGCTGACCGACCACTCCGCGAGGACGCGGGTGACGACCAGCGAGGACACCATCGAGGCCAGCACGCCGATCGAGAGCGTGACGCCGAACCCGCGCACCGGCCCTGAGGCGAGGAAGAAGAGCAGCCCGGCCGCGAGCAGCGTGGTGACGTTGGAGTCGATGATGGCGCTCCACGCCTTGGCGAAGCCCGTCGACAGGGCGGTCCGCAGTCCCTTCTTCGGCGCGGCGAGGTACTCCTCCCGAGCCCGTTCGAACACCAGGACGTTGGCGTCGATGGCGATGCCGATCGCCAGGACGAAACCGGCCAGGCCAGGAAGGGTCAGCGTCGCCCCGAGTGCGACCAGCGCGGCGTACGAGATCAGCGTGTAGCCCGCCAGCGCGACGACGGCGAGGCCACCGAGCAGCCGGTAGACGATCATCAGGAACAGCCCGGTCAGGGCGACACCGATGACGGCCGCCCTGGCGCTGGCGTCGATGGCCTCGGCACCGAGGGTCGGGCCGACGGTCCGCTGCTCGATGACCTCGACGGGCACCGGCAAGGCACCGCCGCGGATAAGGATGGCGAGCTCCTTGGCCTCCGCAGAGGTGAAGCCGCCGGTGATCTGCGTGGAGCTTCCGCGGATCCCGACGTCGCACGGCACGTCCTCGCCGACCTGCGGTGAGGAGATGACCTGGTCGTCGAGGACGATCGCCACCCGACGAGTCGGGTCGCCCGGCGGAGAGCAGGCCGCGGTCCCCGTGAGCTCGGCCCACGTGTCCCCGCCGCCACCCTTGAAGTCGATCGTGACGTACCAGCCCCCGCCGCTCACCGTGTCGATCGCCGCCTGGGCGCCGTCGACCCCCTCACCAGTCAATGCGATCTCACCGAGCTGGACCGGCTGGCCGTCCTCGTCGGGCAGGACCAGCTCGTCGGCGTCGGATGCCGCCGGGGACGGCGACCCGGACGGGTCCGCGGATGTGGACGGCGAGGCGCTGGGCGACGGCGAGGTGCTCGGCTCGGGGACGTCGATGCCGAGCACCGGGTGGAACGTCAGCTGCGCGGTGCGGCCGATGACCTTCGCGGCCTCGCGCGGGTCCTGCAGGCCGGGCAGCTCGACGATGATCCGCCGGTCGCCCGAGCGGGTCAGGCTCGGCTCGGCGACACCGAGCGCGTCGACCCGGCGGCGGAGCACCTCGACTGCCCGGTCGGTGGAGTTCTGGTCGGCCTTGACAGTCGGCGAGTCCTGGGTCTCCAGGACGATCTGGGTGCCGCCGCGCAGGTCGAGCCCGAGCCGGGCCGGCGTCGTGACGGCGTAGTAGACCGAGCCGGCGAGGATGGCCAGCGCCACAAGGGCGCGGACGAGGGGTGCGCGGGACACGAGGCCTCCGAGGACGGTACGGACGGTGCCGGGCGGGTCCGGGCGGATCGGAGGCCGGCGGCGGGGCGGTGGCGGAGCAGCGGCGCAGTCAGACGAGCGCGTACGCCGGGGGGGACCGTCCGCGGTGCGACCCCGGCGTACGACCGGAGAGTGACCACCAGGACCGGTCGGCATGCGCGCGTCCGAGCAGCAGGAGGGCGAGCAGGACGGGCACCCAGGGCAGGGCGGGCGGAGAGGTGGGCGAGGCGGGTGCGGCGACCCGGTCGGCGAGACGGTGCCACGCGGTCGGGATGCCCCCGGCGACCCCCGGAGCGGACCGGCTGGGCACGGCGCGCCGCAGCACCTGGCCGGTCCACTTCGCGGGTCGGTGCGGGCGCAGGGACAGCCGCTGCGGGGCCGGGGCCGGGTCGCCGACCACGGCACGGGTGGCCGTCGAGCCCGCCGGCGCCGCCGCCGGGGCGCCGAGCAGCCAGGCGAGCGCGGCGAGGACGACGAGGAGGGCGGCGGGCATGGGGGTCGATCCTAACGGCGGCTGCGCCGAGCCGGCACCGTCAGGACGGTGTCTCCCCCGCGTCGAGCCGGGCGACGAGGCCTACCACCCGGCGGCGGATGTCGTCGCGGATCGGGCGCACGGCCTCGATCCCGGCGCCGGCCGGGTCGTCGAGCGTCCAGTCGAGGTAGGTCTTGCCGCGGAAGAAGGGGCACTCGTCACCGCACCCCATCGTGATGACGACGTCGCTGGCCCGGACGGCGTCGGTGGTCAGCACCTTGGGCGACTCGGCGGCCAGGTCGATCCCGACCTCCGCCATCGCGGCGACGACCACCGGGTTGACCTGGTCGGCGGGCTGGGTGCCGGCGGAGCGGACCATGACCCGGTCGCCCGCGAGGGAGGTGAGGAAGCCGGCCGCCATCTGCGAGCGACCGGCGTTGTGCACGCAGACGAACAGCACGCTGGGCTGGTCGGACATCGGTGCCCCTTCTCTAGCGGTGCGACGGATCGACGTCGTGTCTAGCGATGAGGAACGACGACGTCATCCGCCGTTGCGGCGACGTCGGGGTAGAGGGCCCGGACCAGGAGCAGGCCGAGCAGACCCCCGACGAGCTGCGCGCCGACGAAGCCGGGCACGGACGCGGGGTCGATGCCGGCGAACGTGTCGGAGAACATGCGGCCCACGGTGACGGCAGGGTTCGCGAAGCTGGTGCTGGAGGTGAACCAGTACGCCGCGCCGATGTAGGCGGCCACGGCCGGGGCAGCCAACGCCCCGCGTCGGGTGCGGGCGAGGGCGAAGACGAGCGCGACGAGCCCGGCCGTCGCGACGACCTCACCGAGCCAGAGGTGCCAGCCGGTCCGGTCGGTGGTCGAGAACGCGGCCGGGACGTCGAACATCACGTTGGCGAGGACGGCGCCCGCGACGGCACCGACCGTCTGCGCCCCGGCGTACGCCGTCGCGTCGTGCCCGGACAGGCCACCCGCGGTCCGGCGGCCCAGCAGCCAGTCGGCTCCCGAGACGACGGGGTTGAGGTGTGCGCCGGACACCGGGCCGAACAGCAGGATCAGCACGCCGAGGCCGAAGACCGTGGCGGTCGAGTTGTAGAGGAGCTGCAGCCCGACGTCATCCGGCGACAGGCGCTGGCCGGCGATGCCCGACCCGACGACGACGGTGACCAGCAACCCCGTGCCGACGAGCTCGGCGAGCAGGCGACGACCCAGCGGTACGACGGGGTGAGCGGACATGTCAGCGCGAAGCGTGGCGGGACGGGACGGGTGCCGCAAGCGAACTCCTCGGAAACTCACTCGACGCCGGGCGGACCGGGCGGACGGCCGACCAGGTGGCCGGCCGTCCGCGCCTCAGGCGTTCAGCAGCAGCTGGGCTCGCAGCATCCGCTCATCTCCTCGCAACAGTCGTCCACGGCGCTCACCTCCCTCCTGGTTATATCGACAGATATCAATGTAGCGGAACATCGATGTCTGTCAATGTGTTCGGACTAGCATGACTGCCGTGACGACCCTCCCCCTGCTCTCGGACACGGTGGCCTGCTGCCCTCCGCTGAGCGCCGCCCCGCTGCCCGCCGACGCGGCGGTCCCCCTGGCCAAGGCGTTCTCGGCTCTCGGCGACCCCGTGCGGCTGCGCCTGCTGAGCCTGCTGATGACCGCCGATTGCGGCGAGATCTGCGCCTGCGACATGGTCGAGCCGGTCGGGAGGAGCCAGCCGACGGTCAGCCACCACCTCAAGGCGCTGCGCGACGCGGGGCTGGTGACGGGCATGCGCAGGGGCACGAACGTCTGGTACGCCGCCGTGCCCGAGCAGCTCGACGCCCTCCGGGCCGTCCTCGCTCCGGCCGGCTGACGGCCCGTGTGATTCCTGGTGTGACGCTCTAGGTTCGCGTCGCTTGGCCGAGGACATGCGCGAACGGTGGCACGCCGCGCTGCGGGCTGAAGCCGAACCGGCGCACCGCCCCGATCTCGAACCCCGCGTCGGTGATGACCCGCACCGAGTCGCGGTTGGGGTGACAGCCTCCGGCGAAGCGTGCCCACAACGGTGCCACCAGGTCCTCACCGGCGCCCACGAGCCGGTGCGCGGAGCGGACGTGCTCGTAGAAGCGCAGCTCGCCACCCGGGCGCAGCACACGCCGTACCTCGGCCAACGCGGCGGCCTGGTCCCTGACGGTGCACAGCACCAGGGATGTGACGACCGCGTCGCACGACTGGTCCGGGACGGGAAGGGCTTCTGCGGTCCCGTCCAGCACGGTGACCGTGACGGGTGCCCGGGTGGCCGCCGTAGCGGCGTGACCGCGCAGCGTCGGCTCCGGCTCCACCGCCAGCACCTGGGTCACCGAGAGCGGGTAGTGCGCGAAGTTCAGGCCGTGCCCTGCGCCGACCTCACACACCACACCGGAAAGACCGGTCAGCAGCTCACGGCGGTGCTCGCGCGCCCCGCGGCCCTCCGCCCTCGTGGCCACCTTGACGTACGTCCGGGCGAACTGCGGGTTCGCGTACGACTCAGGCATGCGCAGCCTCCACGGCGATCCTGGCCGGGCCCGTGACTCGGGCTCGGGGGCACGGCGACATCACACCACTGGACGGACGCACCCCGTGTGTCGCATCATTAGCACTCGACCGCTCCGAGTGCCAGCACAGCCACAGGGAGGACGTCCGTGCCGACGTACCAGTACGCCTGCACCGAGTGCGAGCACGGCTTCGAGGCCGTGCAGTCCTTCAGCGACGACGCCCTGACCGAGTGCCCGGCCTGCGCCGGCCGGCTACGCAAGGTCTTCGCCTCGGTCGGGATCGTCTTCAAGGGATCCGGCTTCTACCGCAACGACAGCCGAGAGGCGGCCAAGAGTTCGGACAACGGCGCCGGTAAGGACAAGGCGGAGAAGACGGACAAGCCCGAGAAGGTCAGCGCAGAGAAGGGCGACGGCGGGAGCAAGGGCGACAAGGGCACCGGCAAGAAGCCTGCGTCCGACTCCCCCTCGCGCCCAGGCTCGCGCTCCGGCTCGAGCCCGAAGTCCTCGGACTCCGGCGCCGCCAAGAAGCCGGCGTCCTCCAACACGTCGTCCACAGCGGGCAGCGCCGCCTGACGATCGGCCGTCCGCCTGTGGACGGTCGCCGGTGGGCTCCCCACCGTCGATAGTGTCCATCGCCATGACGAGGACGCCGTACGCCGGGCCGAGCGCCGACATCGGTGTGATCGGGGGTTCCGGGCTCTACTCCCTCCTCGAGGGTGAGCGGGTCGAGGTCGACACCCCGTGGGGCCCGCCGAGCGACCCGCTCACGATCGCCGAGCTCTCCGGGCGCCGGGTCGCGTTCCTGCCCCGCCACGGCCACGACCACCGCTTCCCACCGCACCGGGTCAACTACCGCGCGAACATCTGGGCCTTGCGCAGCGTGGGTGTCCGCCAGGTCCTA
>Ga0180121_10000360_pt1 | contig 18768 bp, 15 predicted proteins | sample AntDrymUQ5402106_2_FD_129676 | JGI IMG/M metagenome (GOLD analysis project Ga0180121, IMG submission 129676) | Polar desert sand microbial communities from Dry Valleys, Antarctica - metaG UQ540 (21.06) (version 2) (version 2) | ecosystem: Environmental > Terrestrial > Soil > Desert | place...
CAGAACATTGCTGCGTTTCATTGATATCATTTACCCAGCCATAATGCTTTTCCAATGGATCCACACTAACAGCCAATACTTTTACATTTCTCTTTTCAAACTGTTCTTTCAGCAATGCGGTCTTCCCCAATTCAGTGGTACATACCGGTGTATAATCCGCCGGATGTGAAAATAAAACACCCCAGCTGTTTCCAAGGTAATCATACAGGTCAATTTCGCCGGCTGTTGTTTTTGCTTTGAAGTTGGGAGCAACATCCCCTAATCGTAAACTCATATCAATAATTTTTAAAGTAAGGAATGCAAAGATAAGGAATGTCTACAGAATTGATAGACCATTAGCCAATTTCAGATTGAGGCTGCTCTCTAATAAATTTGAATCGAAAATCCGAAATCGAAAATTCATATACATTTAATCAATGGAAATGGAGTGGATCAGGCTAAGTATCACGCCGGTAAAAGATTTGATATCGTTTCTGACACAAAAGTCAAAAACCAATAATGTATACAAGAAAAGGCTTTACATCGAATTACGGGATAACCTGAATGTTTTCAACAATGGCTTCAAAAATGAAGTTGAATATACAATATTGATTGACCTGCTAAGCAATCAGGCAGTGCAGGAAGCGGTGAAAGACAATTTCTCTTTTAAGAAATTAAAGAACAGGAAGATCAGGGGAGTGGATATAAAGGACGACCGTAATAGAAAATATATCGGCTGGGACGCAGAAAAACTGGTAGACAAAATCGATGAAAAGATTGTGGAATTGAAAAATATTAAGAAGATGAATGGGGGTAGTCTCAAAAATGCTAATAATAACATTCCGATGATGATGAGTAACCTGTATTTCAGGATGAAGCTGTTGGCGGATTTTATTAAAGGATAAGATTAAAAATGTAAAATTAAAAATGTAAAAAGCAAATACATTCAAAAAATATCTAATAATCCTTCCGGCAATTCTACCAGCACGCGACGGTTTTTGTTATCGATCTTTTGCAAGGACCCCTCGTGAACAGGTATCAAAGCTTCTTTATTATTATGATTGATCCTGCAAAGTAGTTGATGCGGCTGTTCAATCACTTCCAATATCTCACCAAGATCATTTCCCTGGTCAATGATATGGTATCCCAATAAAGAAATCGGTGCGGACTTTGAAGCATATTTATGAAAATCTTCTTCGGTTAACCATGCCTGTTTTTGTACAACCTTCTGTGCAGATTCTTTTGTATCGATTCCTTCCAGCTTAATAAAAATCTGGTCTTCACTCTTGACTTTAGTTGTCTCCACAAAATAAGGGAGCATTTCATCTTTCAGCGCTTCGATGAATAAAATTTCGAGGCCTTTAAGAGAAGTTTTTTTTCCGAGGTGGTGAAGTAAAACGATTTCTCCCTGTAAGCCAAATGTGGCAACTAATTTCCCTATAGTTATATAGTTTGTCATTAGGTTTCACGCAAAGGGGCAAAGAAAGCAAAGGCGCAAAGTATAAACCCTTTGCGCCTTTGCTTTCTTATATCTCTTTGCGTGAAGTTTTTAATTATTCCCCTTCTTTTCTTTCCGGTCTACGTACAGGTCCGCCCCTTTTGGCTCTTTTGTCGTTCAGGTGATTTTCCTGTCTCTTCTTAATTTGTACTTCATGCTCTGAATGCCACTTCTGGAATTTTTCCATGGCAGTGGCTTCATCAAACAATCCAAGTTTCACCCCACGCAATAAGTGTTTCAGGTAAAGAACTCCTTTAAAAGATAAAATTCTGCGAACTGTGTCTGTAGGCTGTGCTCCTTTGTGAAGCCAGTCAAGTGCGCGCTGGCGATCTAATTGAACAGAAGCTGGAACAGTAAGAGGATTGTAAGTACCGATCTTCTGGATGAATTTACCATCCCTTGGTGCACGGGCATCGGCTACTACGATGAAATAAAAAGGTCTCTTCTTAGACCCGTGACGTTGCAATCTAATTTTAACTGGCATCTTAAATAGAAATTTAAATGCGGTGAAAGAATACGGTTATGTTTTGAAAGATTGCAAAGTTAGCAATCCATCTGTTTTTTCCAAATGTATAAAAAACAACTCATGAATTTTAAGGAACTATCCATCCAGGGAATTTTAATTATTGATTATTAATTATTAATTGCTGTACCCGCTCATCTTCAATTAGTTGCATCTACCTTCTCGGCATTCCCATCCTACCCATTGGCATCTTATTCATCATTTTCATCATGTCTTTCATCTGGTCGAACTGCTTGATAAAGGCATTAATCTCACTCAGATCCTTACCACACCCTTTTGCTATCCGCTTTTTTCGGTTAGGATCAATTAAGTCCGGGTTTCTTCTTTCAAGAGGTGTCATAGAATTGATAATCGCTTCAATTCCTTTGAATGAATCGTCGCTTATGTCTATATCCTTCACTGCTTTCCCAACTCCGGGAATCATGCCAAGGAGGTCTTTAATGTTTCCCATTTTTTTGATCTGTTCCAGTTGCTGTTTGAAATCTTCAAAATCAAATTGATTCTTCCTGATTCTTTTTTCCAGTTTCCGGGCTTGCTCTTCATTGTATTGTTCCTGTGCCTTTTCAACGAGCGTCGTAATATCTCCCATACCAAGGATCCGCTGTGCGAGTCTTTCAGGATAGAAAACATCAATCGTATCCATCTTCTCTCCGCTACTTACAAACTTTATTGGCTTTTCAACCGTGGAGCGGATCGATAAGGCTGCACCCCCCCTCGTATCTCCATCCAGTTTCGTTAGAACGACACCCGTAAAATCCAGCCTGTCGTGGAAAGCTTTTGCGGTATTTACTGCATCCTGACCTGTCATTGAATCAACTACAAAAAGAATTTCCTGAGGTTGAACAGCCGCCCTGATATTGGCAACTTCCGTCATCATTGTTTCATCTATTGCAAGACGACCTGCCGTATCAATAATGACTACATTCTTGTTTTTACTTCTTGCTTCCTTTATGGCATGTTCTGAAATTTCTACTGCATTTTTATTTTCAGGCTCACTGAATACATCAATATTGATCTGTTCACCCAAAACTTTCAACTGATCAATCGCCGCAGGACGGTATATATCTGCTGCGACCAGCATCGGAGATAACCCTTTTTTTGTTTTCAGAAAGTTCGCAAGTTTTGCACTAAAGGTTGTTTTACCACTACCCTGCAAACCTGCAATCAGGATCACAGCAGGATTACCTTTCGTATTGAATTCGCTTTCCTTTCCTCCCATTAATTCGACTAGTTCATCTTTGACGATCTTTACGATCAGTTGCGATGGACTGACGGCATTAATTACTTTTTCTCCCAGTGCTTTATCTTTGACCCTGTCGGTAAACTCTTTGGCAATTTTATAATTCACGTCCGCATCCACCAACGCCCGGCGCACTTCTTTTACAGTAGCAGCAATATTCAATTCCGTGATACGTCCTTCTCCTTTGAGTTGTTTGAATGCAGATTCAAGCCGCTCCGTTAAATTTTCAAACATATTGGTGAAGTTTTACTGGTATAAAAACAGAAAAGTGAATACAACCTAAGTCATATTCACTTTAATAAGAACAAATTTACAGTAAGATTATGAAGTGTAATTCGTGTTTTCTATAATTGTCTGTTTAAATTATACTCCGAGGTAGCCTCTGAGTTCTTTTGAACGGGAATTAGTACGAAGCTTTGTAATGGCTTTGTCTTTGATCTGTCGCACGCGTTCACGGGTAAGGTTGAATTTTTCACCGATATCCTCAAGCGTCATCGGATGGTCAATGCCAATACCAAAGAAATAACAGATCACTTCTTTCTGACGCTCGGTGAGCGATCTAAGAGAACGGTCTATCTCTTCCTTCAGCGAAACAGTATGTTCTATATTTGTTTCAGCTCTTTCGGCATTGGGATTTTCCATTACATCCACCAATGTATTGTCTTCGCCTTCTGCAAGCGGTGTATCCATACTGATATGTCTTCCACCGATTCCGAGTGTTGCGGATACTTCTTCTACATCCAGTTCAAGAATAGTAGCAAGTTCTTCGGGTGATGGTTCCCGTTCGAACTCTTGTTCCAGTTGTGAAAATGCTTTTTGAATACGGTTGGTGAGTCCTACTTTATTGAGCGGCAACCGAACGATTCTTGATTGTTCTGCAAGCGATTGCAGGATACTCTGGCGAATCCACCACACAGCATATGAAATGAATTTGAATCCACGGGTTTCATCAAAGCGTTGAGCTGCTTTAATCAATCCGAGGTTTCCTTCGTTGATCAGATCGGGTAATGAAAGCCCCTGGTTCTGGTACTGCTTAGCAACTGATACCACGAACCGAAGGTTCGCTTTAGTCAGTTTGTCGAGGGCGAATTGGTCTCCTTGCTTGATTTTTCTTGCCAGTTTTACTTCTTCTTCCGGGCTAATCAATTCAACTTTTCCAATTTCCTGCAGGTACTTTTCAAGGCTCTGCGATTCACGATTCGTAATTGATTTCGTGATCTTGAGTTGACGCATACTCATAGGCAGGTCACATTTAAGGGGTTAGATGATAAGGTACGGTACTATCAAAAACGTATTTAGAAGGAATTTGTTATACCTGATTTCCCGGGAATTCGTAAAACCTGAGTCTCAACAATTTAACAGATCAGGAGGGAGTTGCCGATATTTCAACACCTATATGCATGATTATCAGCGTCATTAGCCATAAAAATCCCCGCTTCAGAGATCATTTTATGTACTTAACTACGAAACAAATTAATTCCGGGGAATGAAGATATTTTCTATTATTGCAAGATTGGTATCAAAAAAGATCAATAAAGGTGTAGATGAGCAAGAAACAATTATTTGAAATTGAGTTCCCGGTAAGATGTTCCCCCTCTATATTGTATGAGTTTCTGAGCACACCTGCAGGATTACAGGAATGGTTCGCAGATAAGGTTGATGAAAGAGACAACATTTTTAGTTTTTCCTGGAATGGGACAATCGACAAGGCCAGTGTAATAGACCTTGAACAGGAAAAATTCATCCGGTTTCACTGGATGCATGCTCCGAAAGATGAATATTTTGAATTCCGCATTGAAAAATCGGAAGTCACCAATACGACCATACTTATCATCCGCGATTTTGCAGATAAAGGCGAAGTAAAGGACCAGAGTCAATTATGGGATTCCCAGGTTAAAGACCTATTTCACCGGATAGGCAGCAACTGATCATCGAGGAGTTCTATCAACAAACAGAAAAAAGTATGAAGCTGTTTTGTTACAGTGCTCCATTGTTGCAGAGGGATCTTTGTAGATAGTTTACAAAAAGGATGTTCATGCAAGATTAGTTCACAAGCTTTCTTTGTTAGTTGTTTTAGAGGAATTTTGTTGTGAATTTCAAAATCATGTTGCCATTCCTCCAATGATACAGTAATATAAAATTCAGCAGCGGCAAGCTTGTCATAATCGCGGAGAATAGCGTTGATCGCATGTTCGTGCCAATCACCTTTTAATTGCAATGTCATACTGAAAAAATGTCCCCACCAGAAAAATGTTCTGATAGCACAAACATCAGATCTGCCAAATAATCTTGGATAATCAAGCATGACATAGGGAAGTGATTTATAATTTTCACCTTTTGAAATTTTTGGGGCTACAGACAATACAGATAAAGGAAGCGAATTTCTATCCTGCAAAAGTTGCTGCCAATTATCTGACAATCCCCCGAATATGGTATATACTTTACCGATGATGCTATTCTTTGTTAAAAGCACGGATGCATTTTGTACCAGTTGTAATTCCTCTTCTGAAAGCTGTATTTTTACCGCATCCATCCATTAAAGATAACTCCCTAAATAGCAAGCAGGCTTCGGTGATTAAAAAACTCGACATACTTATAATCAAAGCATTCATTGGTCCATTCATAGCAACCTTTTTCATTACACTTTTTGTTCTGATCCTACAGTTTTTCTGGTTATGGATCGATGATTATGTGGGCAAAGGACTTGACGGATCCATTGTGTTGAAACTGATGCTGTACCTGAGTGCCACGCTTGTACCACTTGCCCTGCCACTTGCCGTGTTATTGTCTTCGATCATGACATTCGGTAACCTCGGTGAAACATTTGAACTGGTAGCCGTAAAATCTGCCGGTATCGGATTACTTCGTTTCATGCGACCTCTTTTCCTGGTTTCTTTGTTATTATCCGGACTCGCCTTTTTATTCAATAACAACGTAATACCAGTTGCTAATTTGAAAATGCGCACACTGCATACGGATATTGTCAATAAAAAACCAGCATTTGATTTGAAAGAAGGCGTGTTTTATAGAACCATCCCGGGCTATGCGATCAAGGTGGCAAAAAAAGAAAAAGATGATTCAACGCTAACCAATGTGATCATTTATGAAACCACCAATGGCATCAGGGATAATATCATCGTAGCGAAAAAGGGGATCATGCGTATATCCGCTGATAAAAATTTTTTGGAATTTACTTTGAAAGATGGATGGCGATATGAAGAACGCGGTGAAAGATTGTCTTCTGCTTCGGAGTTTATCCGGCTTGGTTTTAAAGAATATAAAAAAGTGCTTGATCTGAGTGCATTACAACTAAGCCTTACTGATGATAGTACTTATAAAGGAAGATATGAAATGCTCAGTGTAAGACAATTATCGAAGGCGATTGATTCATTGGAAAAAACAAGTAAAAAGCTAGAAGCAAGAACAAAAGATGATGTCGGTATATACCTTGATTTTACAAAATATATTGATTCAGGCTGGATGAAAACAGACGTGAAACCTGTTAAAGCAACCACCTTCAATGATCTGATTCCTGACAGCGCACGCAGAATGGTGGTTGACCAGAGTGTATCATATGCAAATAACCTGAAAACTTCGCTTGAAATTGCTTCAGCAGATTATAACAATCAACGCAAGGAATTGCGCTTGCATCTCGCGGAATGGCACCAGAAATTCACTATGTCAATTGCGGTACTGGTATTATTTTTAATAGGAGCCCCACTGGGATCCATCGTAAGGAAGGGTGGAATAGGAACTCCTGTAATTTTTGCCGTAGTATTTTTTGTGATATTCTTCCTGCTTAACAATTTCGGGAAGAAATTTGTCCGGGAAGATGTTCTCCAACCAGTTGCAGGGATGTGGCTGGCAACTGCTGTGCTTGTACCGATCGGATTATTTTTAATTTATAAAGCAATGCATGATTCGCAATTATTGAACAAGGAATTTTACTTTCGCATATTCAGATCATTTAAAGGCATGCTCACACAAAGCACGCGGAAGAATAAAAAAATCGTTGACGTACTTTCGTAAATATTTAAAATGGGAAATCCACACAATCGCTCGAGAAGAAATTTCCTTCAGCATGCAGCAAAAGCAGGATTGGCCGTCACTACAGCAGGTATCGTTCCCGCCGTATTTGAATCCTGTACGCCTGCAAAAGTTGTTTCCGCTACCATGAAGGATCCGATAGGTTTTGATCAGACACCCTTACCCTACGCATACAATGCATTAGAGCCGGTGATCGATGCTGCCACTATGGAGTTGCACTATTCAAAACACGCCGCTGCCTACGCAAAGAATTTAAAAGAAGCTGTAGAAGCAGAAGCAAAATCGGTGGGTACACTGGAAGCGCTGCTGTCCTCGGTGTCAAAATATTCACCAAAGCTTAGGAATAATGGAGGTGGCCATTACAACCATGAATTGTTCTGGAAAACAATGAAACCGGCGGGTGAAGGAAAAGCCTCAGGATCTTTGCTTTCAGCGATCGAAGGTACTTTCGGATCATTTGATACCTTCAAAACCCAGTTTAGTGATGCGGCAAAAACAAGATTTGGTAGTGGATGGGCATGGCTTTATATGAATGGGGACAAGAAATTAAAAATTACCTCTACGCCAAACCAGGATAACACCTTGATGGATCTGAACCCCGAGAAAGGCTTTCCACTACTTGGGTTGGATGTGTGGGAACACGCTTACTATTTAAAATACCAGAACCGGCGCCCTGAATATGTCGAGAACTGGTGGAAGGTAGTAAACTGGGAAGCCGTACAAACCAGGTTTATGAATGCAATGGGGTAATATTTTAAGGAAGTTAGCAATACATGGGTACTAGCTTAACCGTACTGCCTGTCAGGCGGTTGAGTAAGTGTTTATATGCATATAACAAAAGTTATAAAAAAAAAAATCGTTTTTTTCTACAACCAACGAAACAAAATAGTAATTTCCATTCTCGTTATTCTATCCCATCCCTATCGCTTACCACCTTTGAATCTAATTCCTGCGCTTTAGTAGCATTATGTGTTTTTATCCAAATTTGATTTATTAAAACTGTTATTATGAGAAATAGCCTGCTATTCCTATTGCTATCAGGATCTATTATTGCAAACGGGCAACTTAACATTCAATCAGGCGCTACTTTTTTTATTCAATCCGGGGCAACGGTGACCGTGCAGGGAGATCTTACGAGTGGCTCGGATATTACAGGAGGAGGGACAATTTTACTTAAAGGTTCCGGATTACAGAATTTGAATATGAATGGGTTTACGATTCCAATTCTACAGATTGAGAATGCGAGTAATATTCAATTAACCGGTGCTGCACGAATTGCCAATTCCCTTTCTTTTATATTAGGGAAAATTCAAACCGGAGATTTCAACCTTGAACTTGCTGATATAGCCACCGTTTCCGGCGCCGGACCAGGAATGTTTGTGCAGACAAATGGAACCGGTAAATTGGTAAAACTGATCTCTTCAGATCTTGCTTCTTTTGTCATGCCCGTCGGATATAATAACAATTACACACCGATCTCTTTAACTACATCCGGAACTTATGCAACTGCTTCTATCGGTGTGGCAGCAAATGGTTCCACTCATCCAAACAAGCCAATTCGCAGCACTGACTTTTTAAATACGTATTGGAAATTGAGCCGGGCCGGAATCACAGGTTCTGCAACTGCTACCGCAACGTACAATGAAGGCACAGATGTGACTGGTTTGGAGACTGACCTTCGCGGATTTAGCTGGGATGGAACTAATTGGAGCTTAAGCGGCGCAACGATCAATCCTGCTGCTAATAGCGTAGTCGCTAATATTCTTCCTTCAGGGATTGATGTTTTTGCAATGAACAGGTTTGTGTATCTGAATAGTAAAATCATTTTACAGGGTTCATACACTGGCGGGAATATAAGTGGTACCCCTGTAATGAATGATAACCTCAGAACACCTACCAACCTGATTCCAACTTCGGATCCATATAGAACTGCTCCATACAACACCACTTTTGCCCATACGAATAATAGCGTAGCGGAAACAGTAGCGGCAAGCGTCTTTTCTCCTACCGATCCCGGACGTGACTTAAGAAATGATATCGTAGATTGGGTTTTTGTGGAATTAAGAAATACGAATGCTTCTCCAGGAAATACGGTATTGCAAACTCGCAGTGCGCTACTGCAGAGAGATGGAGATGTAGTGGAAATTGATGGAGTTAGTCCGCTTTATTTCAAGAATATCGATGCAAGTAATTTTGCAGTTGCTGTACGTCATAGGAACCATTTAGGAATTAGTTCTGATCCTGGTTCTTTTGCTAAGGCACTGAGTGAGCAGAATTCTTCTTCGCTCGATCTAGCAAGTGCAACCGATGCCCAAATATTTGGTACTTCTGCAGCTTATACAAATCTATCCGGAGTGAATTTGTTATGGGGAGGAAACGCCAATTCAAATACAAACTCCAGATATCAGGGAGCTGGTAATGACCGGGCTACCATTTTATTAGATTTAGGTGGAGGCCAGTTGAATGTTTTGACAGGGTATTATCGTTCAGATCTTAATATGAATCGGCAAGTTCGATATCAGGGAGCAAACAATGATAGAGCATATTTAAGAGCCACAGTTCTAGGCGGCATAGAGCTTACTGTAAGGACACAACAATTACCTAATTAATAAAATGTAAATCAGTAATTAATAAAATGAAACTCATGAAAAGATTTTTTAATCTTGTTTTTATTTCACTTTTTACAGTGAATAGTATTTCCGTAGCTCAAGGAATACAAACGTTTAGTGGAACACTAAAACCAGGATCAACAGCAACTTCTGTAATTATTGCTATTACTCCAAATGCTACATTTACTGGCGACTTTAGTAATGTTCAATTTACTTTGCAGGTTCCAAATACAATTACACCTCAACCAACGCTTACAATTAAAAATAATTTCCTTCCCACATTTATTCCGACTTTGAGTTACGAAACACAGGTCAAAATAGAAGGAGAAAATTACACTTTTGCTTTTGGTGCAGCGCCTACTGGAGTGCCGACGTATAACTTTGTTGGGGGCACCGAAATAAATGTAGTTGAATTAGAATTTGCAAATGGTCCAAAACAAAAATCAACAGTCAATTTGGTACATTTAGCGGATGGTGGTTCAACCGGACAATTAGCATTTTATGTTGAAATTGCTGCGATTGATAGAACTAATTATACGACCATATTCTATGGTCCAGGAGCTGTAAATGGAGGTTCATATTCTGCTAATTCATCTGTATCTCTCGCCGGTGTGTTATTGCCAGTCCGTTGGTTAGGATTTGAATTGAATAAACGAGGAAGTGACGCACAACTTGCTTGGACTGTTTCAGATGAGGTCAACTCATCACATTTCGTAATAGAACGCAGTGAAAATGGCAGAAACTTCATCACAATCGGAAGAGTAAATTCAGTTGGTAGTTATACTCCAGTAAATAAATACGAATTCATCGATAAGAATGTAGTGGATCTGAAAAAAGCGATATTCCATTACCGTATACGTCAGGTGGACCTGAACGGCAAGGCTGCATTAAGCAGAATAAATTCCCTGCGTTTTAATTCAAAAGCGGTGATTACCAGCTTATATCCCAATCCGGCTCGTCATTCCGCAGTGTTAACGACGGACTTACCCCAGGAAGAAAAAATCAGTATCTCTATTGTGGATGCCGCCGGGAAAGTAGTTCATTCCAGTATTACCAGTTTCCCAAAGGGTTACAATCAACACAAATTGAATATAGCCACATACACACATGGAACTTATGATGTGTATCTGAAGTCTGCAACGGTTAACCAGAATTTCAAGTTGATCAAACATTAACCTTAACTTTTTTATAATTTTTTTAAAGAGAGCTGCTTCTGCAGCTCTCTTTGTTTCAGGAGGAAAATTTTTAACATTAATGTTCATTACGTTAATGAATAAAATGACACATATATTTAGTCAAACAGTATGTATACTGTTATATAGTTTCATTTTCCATTCCTCAACTGGACAAGGAGGTTTTCAGGCAACTTTTCAAACGTAGGAAATAAGATCACCTTTGAATTAAAGCCAACCGCTGATGTTACTACAGGTTTTTCAGTAATAGAGTTTTATGTAAGATCCCCTTCTACCGGTCCCGCCTTTAGTTATGGTGATATTATCGAGAATAACAGCAATTTTCCCCGGATTGGAGATTTAAGGTTGAACGTGAGCCTGATATCGGTGGATTCAGAATAGATCACTTTATATATACAATTCCGCAGGGTGTTACAAGTTTGAAGAATTATACGGCGGGGACACGGGTAACCAACATTTCAAGTTGATCAAATTGTAGTGAAGAATTGAAGATAGCTGTCAGCTATCTGTGGTCAGCATAATTTAAAAATCAGAGACCGTCTAAGCGGGGTCTGGCAAAGCCGACCCCGATCCAAATGAGATTGATTAAATTCATCTTGCTGCCATAATGCTAACAAGCAAAGCTGATTTGAGTGATCGGGGCCGGCTTCGCCAGACCCCGCTTAGACAGAAAAAATAAGTTGTTCAATTCTTATATTGGCTCCGACTGCCAAGGGGTATTTATTTCATCAGATATCAGGATGAAAAAAGGAAGGAGGTATTAAGGGTAATACAAATAATACAAATCGGTAAATTTCTTCCAGATTATTCCACAATGATTTAAAATATAATTGGAAAGTATAATTATCAAATAGTAATTTATAATTCTTTTCCTAGTCCCGACTCTCACGAGATCAGATCATGAAATAATTTACAAGTACCTTCACTTTCATAACGAGTAAAGCTTGAAAATCTATTTCATTTGACAACCAGCCTGGAAAATTTCCGAATACAGAAATGGGTGGCTATCATAGCAGTGTTGTTATTTTTCATCAAACTCACCGCATATTTTCTAACAAACTCCATTGCCATCCTTACCGATGCACTTGAAAGCACCGTAAATGTAATCGCGGGTTTTATCGGATTATACAGCCTCTATCTTGCAGCCAAACCAAGTGATGTCAACCATCCCTATGGACATGGTAAAGCTGAATTTCTGTCAGCCACCGTGGAAGGGACCCTGATTTTCGTTGCCGGGATTTATATCATTGTTGAAGCCATTAACAACCTCCTTCACCCCCATCCAATCAAAAAGTTGGATTATGGAATAGCACTCATCGCAGTCACAGCTGTTATAAATTTTCTTCTTGGACTCATTTGTATCCGGAAAGGAAACATAAATCATTCACCAGCGCTGATAGCAAGCGGCAAACATTTGCATTCAGATACTTATTCCACAATTGGAATTATAATCGGTTTGATCCTGATTTATTTCCTTCGCTGGAGCTGGCTCGATAGTGGAATCGCGATTCTATTCGCACTCATCATTCTCTATACAGGATACAGTATCGTCAGAAGTTCAATAGCAGGGATCATGGATGAAGCCGATGCTAAATTACTGACGAGGCTTGTAACACGTGTGGATAGTCATCGTCGTGAAAACTGGATTGACCTGCACAATCTCAGAGTCATCAAATACGGAAGCAAATTGCACATCGACTGCCATCTGACCGTCCCATGGTATCTGAATGTTCATGAAGCACATTTGGAGATCGAAGAATTGGTTTATTTGATCCGTAAGGAATTCGGCGACGCCGTTGAATTTTTTGTACACTCGGACGGCTGTCTCGATTTTCAATGCAGTCTGTGTTTTAAAGAAAACTGTACCGTACGGCAAAAACAGTTTGAAAAAAGGATTCCGTGGACTGCAGCGAATGTGTTGTCTAATAAAAAGCACAGGTTGACGGAGGAGAAAAGGAATTAGAAATTAAAAATTAATAATTAATAATTCTGACTGCTCATCAGGCTATCAATAAGTAAGTTTTCCCTCTATAAAAAGTACGTCATTCAAATTACCTCATAAAACAGTAAATTAGACACCCGACTCAATTTTTGCATTTTGCATTATTAATTATTAATTATTAATTATTAATTATTAATTATTAATTATTAATTTTCATTCCTTATGCAAGCGTGGAAAGAATACCAGGAAGCAAACAAAGAAAGATTTTTAGAAGAATTGTTAGAATTATTACGAATCCCATCCATCAGCGCAAACAGTGATAAGAAGCAAGACATGCAGCGATGCGCTGAAGCTGTTACAAAGAGATTGCTGGAAGCAGGTGCAGGTAGAGCGGAAATCTATCCAACCGAAGGACATCCCGTGGTATATGCGGAAAAAATAATTGATCCGGGAAAGCCAACTGTACTGGTATATGGTCATTATGACGTGCAACCACCAGATCCGCTTGATCTGTGGAAAAGCGGCCCATTCGAACCTGTCATAAAAGAAGGGAAAATTTATGCACGGGGATCTGCGGATGATAAAGGCCAGTTTTACATGCACGTAAAGACATTGGAGATCCTGCATAAAACAAATTCACTTTCTTCGAATCTTAAATTCCTGATTGAAGGAGAAGAAGAGATCGGATCTCCGAATCTTGCAAAATTCGTAGCGGAACACAAAGACCTCCTGAAAGCAGATGTAATATTGATCAGTGATAGTTCCATGCTCAGCCTTAAAACGCCATCGATCGATGTAGGGGTAAGAGGACTCGCTTATATTCAGGTGGAAGTAACCGCTGCGAATCGTGATCTGCACAGTGGTGTGTATGGAGGTGCGGTGGCTAATCCGATCACCGTGCTGTCAAAAATGATTGCATCCTGTCATGATGAGAACAATCACATCACCATCCCCGGTTTTTATGATGATGTGGTGGCATCTACTTCGGAAGAAAGAAAACTGATGGCGCAGGCGCCTTTTGATGAAGAAGCGTATAAAAAAGATCTTGGTATCACTTCTCTTTGGGGAGAGAAAGGATTCACCACGAACGAACGTACCGGCATCCGGCCAACCCTTGAATTGAATGGCATATGGGGGGGATATACAGGGGAAGGTTCAAAAACGGTACTTCCTTCCAAGGCAAGCGCTAAAATTTCAGCACGACTTGTTCCAAATCAATCTTCCAAAAAAATTACAAAAATGCTGCTGGATCATTTCAAAAAAATTGCTCCCCCGGGTTTAAAAGTAGAAACCATCGAATTGCATGGAGGAGAACCCTATATGACCCCTATTGATTCTTCTGCATACCAGGCTGCATCTAAAGCTATTGAAACAACCTTTGGTAAAAAACCCATTCCGGTTAGGGGTGGAGGAAGCATCCCGATCTGTTCAATACTTGAAAAAGAACTCGGAATTAAAATTGTTTTTATGGGTTTCGGACTGGATAGCGATAACCTCCATTCACCAAATGAAAAGTTCGACCTGGTGAACTTTTATAAAGGCATTGAAACGATACCATATTTTCATAAATATTTTGGAGAAATGAGGAAATAATGCAAAATGTAAAATGTAAAATGCAAAAACTTACATGCGACTAACTTGTCAGTTTCACATTTCTTATTTTATTAGTGTTTTGCACCTTCAGAATTTTGCATTTTTAATTTTTAATTTTTGACGAAACTCCGAATTGACAAATACCTCTGGGCCATCCGGTTGTTCAAAACCAGAACACTTGCGGCGGTCGCTTGTGACACAGGAAAAGTAAAAAACCTCGGGAGTTCCGTAAAAGCCTCTAAAAGTGTGAATGTCGGGGACGAATTTGAAGTGAAAACAGAGTCAAAAAAATGGGTGATTAAAGTAACGGAATTGCTCTCCAATCGGGTTGCTTATAGCGAAGCAGTTAAATATTATCTCGACCTCACTCCGGAGGAAGAAAAAGAGAGGTTGCAGTTTCTCTCTTCCAGTTTCCATACGGGAAAAAGACTTAGTAAAATAGGCAGGCCCACAAAAAAGCAACGTCGTGATCTTGAGGATTTTACAGGAAACTAGGCTTTGCCGGTAATAGAAAGTACCTACTTTTTTTAGAAAAAGAGAAAATATCCACGACCTGGGTCATAGAATATGCATTTTTGACGTTATAGAACTGGTTCAGCGTTACTAACCCAAAATCCACGGCTATGAAATCTTTTATGATCAGTAAAACCCGTTACATTTTACCAATGTTGAAAAACACCTGGTTCGGAATGTTAGTCTCCGAAAAAAATGTTTCCGGAACAGAAAAAAATGTAAGACAATCACAAGTAGAAGTTTACCGGGTGTCTCATCCGGCAGAATGTAACAGCAGGAATGTAGACGCAAGTCCTAAACCCTGATCTGTTCAAAAATTGGTTCAGGCTCATTTCATCCCCTTTTGGTTAAGGCTCATTTTTATCTTTATTTCTTAGATTACGAAATTAACATTCAGAACACTTTCAATCTCCTCGCGAGCTGTGAAGGCTTATTCGCGTATTATTCATCAGCGTATCTTTGATCGATGCGCATCGATATCATTTCCGTGCTTCCCGAATTGCTGGAATCACCATTTGCACATTCTATTCTGAAAAGAGCACGTGAAAAAAATTTACTTGAAGTAAATGTTTTTAATCTTCGCAATTATACGAATTATCGTCACGGACAGGTTGATGATTACCAGTTTGGAGGTGGAGCAGGAATGGTGATGATGCCGGAACCACTTGCCAATGCGATTGAAACTTTGTCAAAAGAAAAAAAGTACGATGAAATTATTTTTATGACTCCGGATGGAGATCGCTTCACCCAAAAAATTGCCAACCAGCTTTCGTTAAAAGAAAATCTTCTTATCATTTGTGGCCATTACAAAGGAATAGACGAACGTATCCGGGAACATTTTGTAACAATGGAAATCTCTATTGGGGACTATGTACTCAGCGGAGGTGAACTTGCTGCAGCAGTGATAACAGATGCAATAGGCAGATTGCTCCCCGGTGTATTGAATGATGAAACTTCCGCTTTGATGGATTCCTTCCAGGATAACCTCCTTGCTCCTCCGGTGTATACAAGACCTGCTGACTTCCGAGGATGGAAAGTACCTGAGGTATTATTGAGTGGCGATCCAAAGAAGGTAGAAGAGTGGAGACACGAATTGTCACAGCAAAGAACGAAAGAAAGGAGGCCGGATTTGGGGGGCTTTGAGCTTTGAGTCAGTGCTAAAGGGCTATCAGCAGTCAGCGGTCAGCTATCCTATCAAATATTTATGCGAAAATGCCAATTTTAATAATAATTGATACTTATAGAAGATTATATCGAATATAAACCTCTTCACTTTTATTTTGGTGGGATAGCTGATAGCTGACCGCTGACAACTCATCTCTCATACCCCGAAATCACCGGCAATGCTTTCTCCCGTACCAACTGATTAAATTTTGGAATTTCGACAGTAAATATTTTATTTAATTGTTGCAACTCCGCATCGATCAGTAATGTCAATTCTGCATAGACATCTTTTACCTGTTTGCTGGGTGTAAAGTATCCACTATTGGCTGCATCAAATACACCACTTAATTTGTCATTGAGTTTGATCGGATAATTCAGCACATCCTGCCCGCTTCTTGCCTTTGTCTGATATAAATTTTCCTCAATGCCGGTCATTTGTTTATTGATCGTATCTCCCAGCTTTTTAACTTCCAGTGGAATATTTTTACCCTGGCGGGAAATGAAATCGTTTATCTGAATTCTTGTTTCCCTGATCTTTTTAATATTTTTTTGAATCTCATTAAACTTGTCCCGAACCTGGGATAAAAAAGCAAATTGGGCATCATACTCCTGAGGAGATACTTTATAATTCGGATCTGCCACTATTTCACTTTTTACGATTGCACTATCATTTCCTTTTTTAACACGAATAGAATAGGTTCCCGGGATCGCTTTGATGGTTGCGGGTACACCATTCCATAGAATCATTCCTTCTATTCGTTCTGCCGGCGCATATTGCAGATCCCAAACAAACTGATTCATCCCTTTAACAACATCAATTTTTCCAGTATCACCGGTGCCGGCCGTACTGAATGATTTAATTACCTTGTTTTTATTGTCAAGGATTGTAATATCAACTGTATCTTTTTCATTCAATTCACGCAGATAATAATTCACCTTCACCCCGTTAGCCGGATTCATGCCAGCATTGACCGGTGTGGTGATTCGTGAACCTTCCATCCGGTATGCCGGATGTATGTTAAAGACATGAAGATTTTTATTTTGAATTTCCGGATTGATTTGTTGTAATACGGAAAGGTCATCGAGAATATACAATGATCTTCCCTGTGTGGCCACTACGAGATCATTATTTTTGATGGCTAAATCCGTAATGGGAACCTCGGGCAGGTTTAGTTGGAATTTTTTCCAGTTTATTCCCTCATCAAATGAAATATACATTCCATATTCTGTTCCCGCATACAACAATCCGGCACGTTTCGGGTCTGCACGAAGCACACGTGTGAAATGCTTTTTGTCAATACCGTTTGTAAGCAGTTTCCATGTTTTTCCGTAATTATCAGTTTTATAGATAAAAGGAGTGAAATCATCTGACTTGTACCTTGTTCCAACAAAATAGGCGGATCCTTTTTTGGATGGATCGGGCTCTATTGAATTCCACATTATCCACTTTGGTGCATTGGCAGGAGTAACATTCTCCCAATTTGTACCACCATTCCTGCTCACATGGATAAGACCGTCATCACTCCCGGTCCAAAGAAGATCCTTTTCATAAGGAGATTCTGCTGCCGCAAAAATAGTGCAGTAGTATTCAACAGATGTATTGTCTTTCGTGATTGGACCACCACTGGAACCTTGTTTCGTTTTATCATTCGTGGTGAGGTCGGGAGAAATCTGATCCCAGCTTTGACCTTCATTCTCTGTTACAAAAAGAGCATTTCCCGCCGCGTATAAACGTTTCGGATTATGAGGAGAAAAAAAGATGGGAAAATTCCATTGAAACCGGTATTTGAGAGAGGCCGCGCCAGCCCCCATCGGGTTATCAGGCCAAACAGTTATTGCTCGATTCTCCCCGGTCTTATGATCCAGACGGGAAAGATATCCGCCATAATTACCACCGTAAACAATATCCGGATTTTGGGGGTCTGCCACTACGTAACCACTCTCACTTCCTGCTGTAGGCTCCCAGTCTCTATCGTTAATTTCTCCTCCGTAGGTACGGCTTTTAATACGGAATGTAGAATTATCCTGCTGGGCTCCCAATACGCGATAAGGAAATGAATTATCAGTAGAAACTCTATAGATCTGTGCTGTTGGCTGATTCATGTAAGTGCTCCAGTTATCTCCTGCATCAAAGGAAACCTGAGCACCTCCATCGTCTGCCACCACCATCCGGTTTGCATCTTCCGGATCGATCCAGAGATCGTGATGATCGCCGTGTGGAGTACGGATAGATTGCCATGTCTTCCCTCCATCACGACTTCTCATTAATCCAACATTCGGCGCATACACTATATTTTCGTTTTTCGGATCAACAAAAACTTTTGTGTAATACCAGGCACGCTGACGGATATTGTTATCACTGCTTTGTAAAGTCCAGGTTTGTCCTGCATCAACACTCATATACAATCCACCTTTTGCATTCTCTATCAATGCATATAATTTTTCAGGATTGGAAGGTGCAACAGCA
>Ga0180121_10000361_pt1 | contig 18765 bp, 12 predicted proteins | sample AntDrymUQ5402106_2_FD_129676 | JGI IMG/M metagenome (GOLD analysis project Ga0180121, IMG submission 129676) | Polar desert sand microbial communities from Dry Valleys, Antarctica - metaG UQ540 (21.06) (version 2) (version 2) | ecosystem: Environmental > Terrestrial > Soil > Desert | place...
GCCCCGAGGGCCTTCCATTCGAGAAAGTCCCCGACTGGAACAACATCGGCCTCTTCACGGCGGGAATACTCCTCGGTGGGGTTCTGGGCGCGACCGTCGCTCTCCTGATCGCACCGGGCAGCGGGGAGGAGACTCGCGGACGTCTCAGCAGCCGCTTCGGCCGCGAGGGCGATGACGATGAAGACGGTCTGTGGGATGAGCTGGCGGCGGAGCTCGAGCGCGCCGCCGCCGAGCGGGGTGAAGTTCCTACGGTAATAGTGGCCGAGAGCTGAGCAGCCCCCGGCCACTCCGTTTAGAGGCCAGTTCTAGAGGGCCTTCAGTGCCCGCTCTGACTGCGCCTTGTAGTGGCGGTCGTTCACATCGGTAACCGGCAACCGGAGGGCCGTCTCGAACTCCGCCCGCGCCTTCGCCTTCTGGTTCACGTCGCGATAAATCTCTGCCAGGTCGATACGATGAACGATGCGATCGGGCTCAGCCGCGACAGCCTCTTCCATGTAGCGCTGAGCGTCCTTCCAGCTCGCCGATCCGAAAACCCTGCCGCCGAGAAGATTGCGCGCGAGCATGCGCGTGAACCCGCTCAGGCGCATCACCTCGGCGTTCCACACGCCCATGACGTGCAGACAACCAGCGTGTTTCGGGTTGAGCTTGAGGCACTCGAGAGCCTGCGTGCGAACGTCCGTCGCGTATTTGATTCTCGCGCGCGGACCAAGCGTGAGGGCATTCTTTCCGAGCGCGCGGGCGAGATGAAAATGGGCCTCGGCATCCTTGGCGTTGACCGCGACGGCCCGGCGGGCGTACAGCTCGGCGTTCCTGTAGAGATCGCCGCGCGCCTCCGAGATCTGGTCGTATGATCCAAGATCGACAGCGGATCGCGAAGCCTTCCACAGTGCCTCGTAGTTCTTGGGGTCGAGTTCAATCGCCGCCTCATAGTGCGCGAGCGCGCCGGTGGCGTTCATTGCCGCGTAATCACGGTCGCCGAGCGCGGTATGGTTGGGCGCGGCCTGCGCTGCTGCCAGGGACGCGGTGAGCAACATTGAAGCAGAGAGGAGCTTGAGAGCGCGCATAATGACTCCAGATTTCCACGGAAAGATGAAGCAACCTGTTACCCCGGCTGAGCGTTAATGATCGTCCCCCGCTTAATCGAACGCAAACGGGATGGACTCCCGCTCGAGCCCGCTCAGATTCGCGAGCTCGTCCTCGAGTATGCCACTGGAAAAGTGCCTGACTATCAGATGGCTGCGTTTCTCATGGCCGTGTACTTTCGCGGGCTCGACAAGGTAGAGATGACGGCGTTGATGAATGCCATGCTCGACAGCGGTGACAGGCTCGATCTGAGTCATCTCTCCGTTCCGCGGATCGACAAGCACTCGACCGGCGGCGTGGGCGACAAGACCTCCCTGATACTCGCGCCCCTGATCGCATCGCTCGGCGTCGCGGTTCCGATGATGTCCGGCCGCGGCCTCGGACACACCGGCGGCACGCTCGACAAGCTGGAGTCGATTCCCGGATTCCGCACGTCCCTGACGCTCGACGAGGCGCGGCGGCAGGTGGAAAAGATCGGCTGCGCCATGCTCGGGCAGACGCTCGAGATCGTCCCCGCGGATAGAAAGCTTTACGCGTTGCGCGACGCGACCGCGACGGTGGAGGTAATACCGCTGATCGCCGCGAGCATCATGAGCAAGAAGATCTCGGAGAGCCTCACCGGCCTCGTGCTGGACATCAAGAGCGGTTCGGGATCGTTCCTGCCGGAGCTGAAGGACGAAATTGCGCTGGCGCAGGCGATGATCGGACTCGGCGCTGACTACGGTTGTCCGGTTGTCGCGCTCGTCACCGCGATGGACCGCCCGCTCGGCTTCGCGTGCGGGAACACACTCGAGGTTGTCGAAGCGATCGATGTCCTGAATGGCGGCGGGCCCGCCGATTTGATCGAGGTGACGATGGAGCTCGGAGCGGAGATGCTGCTCCTGGGCTCAAAAGCCGGGTCGCGTGGGGAGGGGCGCACGATGATGCGGGAGGCAATCTCTTCGGGCAGAGCGATCGCGAAGTTCGAAGAAATAGTCCAGGCGCAGGGAGGCGACGCACGTGTCGTTCGCGATCCGTCGCGGCTCGGCCTGGCACCGATTCGACGTGAGTACTACGCGCCGCGCGACGGCGTTGTGCAAACGGTGGAGCCGCGGGCCGTTGGTCACGGAGTGATCGAGCTTGGTGGCGGCCGGACAAGCATGGAGGATCGTGTGGATCCCGCGGTGGGCTTCGTGATAACGTGCAAGCCGGGCGACCGAGTGAAACGCGGTGCGCCGCTGGCGGTAGTCCACGCGCGGACCGAGGCCGACGCCGAGGCTGGGAATCGACGGCTGGGCGAGGCAATCGTCATTGGAGACGCGGCGCTCCCCGCGCTTCCGCTCGTCTCGCATCGCATCACTGCTGCCGGCGTCGAGCCACTCGAGCACTAGCTCCACATGGACGACAAGCGCGCGACGCTGCGCCCGGCCACTTCCCGCCCTGACGAGCTGGACCGAGGCGCCCCGGAAACTCGGCAGTAATTGAGTTAATGCGCTCTCCTGAGGGTTAACGGGGGGCGGAAGGTTGCCACCCGGCCGCCATTACAGTCCTAATCTCACTGTGGCGCAACTGACCTAACCGCGCCCGACCGGGAGCAGTGAATTGGCGAAGTCGGATACGGAGGAGTACGAGGGATCGGCCAGGGAAGCTGGCCTTCGCTACGTCACGGATGCGATCGCCGGGATTACCCGGAAGCGCAACGGGCGGGGCTTTTCGTTCGTCGATCCACTCGGTCAGACAATCCGCGAGCGCCAATTGATCAGGCGGCTGCGGGGACTCGTCATTCCGCCGGCGTGGACGAAAGTCTGGATCTGTCCCGACCCCGACGGGCACTTGCAGGTAACCGCGCGCGACCTGCGCGGGCGCAAGCAATACCGCTATCACCCTGCGTTCAGGGAACAGCGCGACGAAACCAAGTTCGAGCGCATGTTTGAGATGGCCGACGTGCTGTGGAAGATTCGCGAGCGCGTCGAGCACGACATCTCGCTTCCCGGCCTGCCGCGCGAGAAAGTGATGGCGACGGTGGTCTGGCTGCTCGAGAAGACGCTCATCCGCATCGGCGCCGACGAGTACACGAAGACCAACAAGTCATTCGGCCTTACGACGCTCCGCCGACGTCATGTCGAGGTCGACGGGCACGAGATGAGGTTCGAGTTCCGCGGCAAGAGCGGCATCGTCCACTCGGTGGCGGTGACCGATCGCCGCATCGCCCGCATCGTTCAGCACTGCCAGGAGCTGCGTGGTCAGGAGCTCTTTCAGTACCTCGACGACAGCGGCGGGCGGAAGACGGTGCAGGCCGAGGACATCAACGAGTACCTGCAGGAGATTGCGGGGCGGGACGTCACCGCCAAGGATTTCCGCACATGGGCGGGGACAATGCTTGCCGCGCATGAGCTGCGCACGTTGGGTCCGGCGAAAACGAAGAAGGAAGCGGAGAAAAATATTATCCGCGCCGTGGACTCAACCGCGGCAAAGCTGGGCAACACGCGCACGGTGTGCCGGAAGTATTACATCCATCCAGCCATCATGGATGCGTATCGCGAGGGGCGGGTACTGCCGCCCGAGCCAAAGCATGAATGGCACGCGCGCCACCACCACATTCCCGCCCTTCGCCGTCACGAGGAGGAAGTGCTGGCCTTCATCCGGGCGGAGTCTGCCCAGGCGGGACAAAAAAGGGCGGGGTAAGCGCAATCGCGCCACCCCGCCCGAAGGATTGCCGCGGCAATATCTTGCCGCTACGGCTATCGATCGAAAACCTGCTCCACTGGCGTGATGCGAATGTTCTCCGGCCTGATCCCGAGTTTCCGCGCGCCGATCACCTTGTCTTCGTCGAGCAGCGACTGCGGCTTCTCGCCGTCGTACTTTATCGGCGAGAATGCGTCAGCCAGCAAGGCGTCGCGCAGCCCCTCAGCATCCTTCGTGATCGCGACGACGGAGAGATCGGTTGCCGAGAGGTGACGTCGTATCGCCGCGTTGACGTCTTCGCGGGTCAGCTTCGACAGGGCGCTCCGCATGTACGCGGCGTATTCCCCGATTCCATACCACTTTGAATCCAGGGCGTAGCCAAGCTGCGCGTCCTGCGTCGCCGCCATGACGTACACGTTTTTCATCAGGTAGTCACGGGTGTCGGCGAAATCTTTTTCGGACAGACCGTTCGCGATCAGCTTCTCCAGCTCGGTCTGCGCGATGCGTAGCGCCATGTGTGCATTCTGCGGCTCGACCGGCCTGATCCACACCTCGAAGATCTGTGCGCGGCGCGGAATGCCGGCGCTCGGGAAGAACTGGAACATCCCGCGCGGGAACGCCTCGATGTACGCGTAGTCGCCGTAATTCATGCCGCGGATCTCGCGAATGCGGCTATACAGGTGCGAGTTCGACATGCGGTGCTCGCCGAGCCAGGAGCGGGCAACATTGAGCGCGGCGAAATCGGGATGCGAGCGGGTGACGGCGATCGGGAGACCAAATGAGATCGCCGTCGAGCGCGTGTCCTTCCTGATGATCTCGATCTGGAGTCCCTGCGGCCTGCGCCCCACGATCACGGTGCGCGCCGGCGCTGGAGATCCGGCTGGCAGGCGGGCCACCAGGGCGCCGGCGACATTCTCGAACCCCTGTGGTACATCGCCGGCAATGCCAACCTTGAGGTCCGCGAGCGTGTAGCGGTCGCGCACGAACGCCTTCACATCCTCGAGCGTGATTGACTTCACACCCTCGACGGTGCCGAGAGCCGGGTGGTCGTACGGAGTTCCGGCAAAGATATTCGCCTGCAGGCGTTCCTTGCCCAGCTCTTCCTCGTTGTTGGAGCGGAGATCCTGCGTCAGCCGCGTGAGCTGCTGGTCCTTGAGGCGCTGAAAATCCTCAGGCCGGAAGCCCGGGTTGGCCAGCTGCCCGAGCGCGATGTGCAGGTACTCATGCCAGTTATCGCGGTGGATGCTGCCGCTGAAAGTGGTGAGCTCCTTGTCCACCTGGCTGCCGAAGCTGCCGGCAACCGGATAGAGCGCCTGACGTATCTCGCTGATCGTTAGATCGCGAGAGCCGGCTCCGGTAATCATCGCTGCCGAGAGAGCGGCGAGGCCTTCCTTTCCCTTCGGATCAGTGACGGATCCGGCGTTGAACACCAGCTTCATCGCGATTTGCGGGAGCTGCGACTTCTGCCACGTCACGTCCAGCTTCGGGAGACTCCTGAGGATTGGCTCCGCCGCCTTCATGTCCGCCGCGACGAGCGCGGCGATCTTCGCCCGCAAGGCGCGACGCGGCTCATCGGCCGCCGCACTCGTTCCCGCCGTTCCAGCGAACGAGCCGATCGGCGGCGATGTCGCGATCGCGGCGGGGAGCGCAACGTTCGAGAGAGTGGAAACGACCAGATTGGAGTCCTTGAAATACTTTGCCGCTGCGGCCCGCAGGTCCTGCGGCGTCAGGGCATCGTAAATACGGTAGACGTTGTTCAGCGTGCCGTACGACCGGTTGTACTTCACGTACTCGGCGAGCGTGGACGCAATGGAGTTGGTGTTGTCGAGCGAGCGCAGGAAGCCGTACCGCGACGCCGACTTGGTGTCGTCCAGTTGCCATGCCGGAACCAGCTCGCTGCGGGCGCGATTGACGGCGCGCAGGATCTCGTCACGGATGTAGACGATGTCGCTCGGATTCTTGAGACGCGCCGACACGGTGAACAGCTCGGGATCGATATTGCTGGAGTTGCCGGCGCCGAAGGTGTCGAGCTTCTGCTCGGTGACGACGAGCTTGCGATACAGCTCGGACGTCGGCCCGAAATAGATCGCCGCGACGAGGTCGAGGGCGGCGTTGTCCTTCTGCGTTTCGGAGAAGGCGGGGTTGCGGAACGAGACGTTGATGAGCGGGTTGGTCGCCGTCGCCCAGGAGACGTGCGCGTACTTTGCGGCGGTCGACGCCGGCTCGGCGGGGATCGAAGCCTTGAAGCTGCCGCGCTCCCACGCACCCCAGTGCTTGCGGACGAGAGGAAGGACCTGGCTGGGTGTCACGTCGCCGGCAACGATGACGGTCGTGTACTCCGGACGGTACCAGCGGTCGAAGAACTGCTTCGAGTACTCGAACTGGTTGGGCATGTTCTCGATGTCTTCGATGAAGCCCATTGTCGTGTGTCCGTACGTGTGCGTGCCGAATGCAGTCTTGCGCGTGACTTCATAGAGCTTGAAGCCGGGATTGGCGGCGTTCTTGTTGTACTCACCGAGCACGGCGCGTGACTCCGTCTTGAATTCCGGCTCAGCGTATTTCAGGTTCTGAAACTGGTCGCCGAACAGCTCGATGATCGCCTCGAGATCGTCCTTGGCGAACGTCGCGTAGTACATCGTGCGGTCGTCGCTGGTGGAAGCGTTGTTGCGTGCCCCGGCGCGCGTCATGATCTCGTTGAACTTCTCGGGCGAGTACTTCGGCGTGCCGCGGAACATCATGTGCTCGAAGAAGTGCGCGAATCCGCTCTTGCCGGGCTCGATCTCGTTGCGGGATCCCGTCTGTACCGGGATCTGGACTGAGACGATGTTCGGAAAGCCCGTCGGCACGACGATCACCTTGAGACCGTTGGGCAGAAGGGTTTCGGTCGCCTTGAAGGGAAGCACGTCGCGCGATTTCGACGCGACGGAGCGGGGCGACTGAGCCGAAGCGGCGAGTGGCAGAAGAAGTCCGAAGGATGTCAGTGCGAGGCGAAATTTGCGCATGGAAGGCAGGTGGAGAAGGGTTTGACCGGGTATCAGGCCCTAGATTAACGAGCGGGGAAGGTCACCGCCATCTACACCAAAGACACGGAGCAAACGGTTTGACGACCCAGCGACTAGAAGCATTCAGCGATGGCGTGATCGCCATCCTGGTCACCATTATGGTGAAGGACCTCGAAGTCCGCGCGGGCGGCCGGCAGGGTCAGACAGGGAATTGAATCGGTCGTGCTGTACGCCGCCGCCATTACCTTCGCATTTGTCAGCCAAGTCAAGTGCACCCTCCCGCAGCTTCTATCGCCCGCCAGCTCCGGCGTGGCCGCATGGCTAGCGTCTACCTGGGTGCAGGAGGTAAAGCGGGGTCACGACGTCGCTCAGAGGGGTAGGCTCGCGCGCCTAGCCGCAAAATCGGACCGGAGCACTTCCTTCGCGTGATAAAGGTCGCCGCGGGGTCGAAACGGGCCCTTACTGGTGATACGAAACTGCCCCTTCGGTGATACGAAACTGCCCTTGCCGGAGTTTTGAGCGCTCACTGAGATTGGGTTTACCGAAGCTAAACCAATCCCCCTAGGAGGCCCAAAGTGCACTGCAAGAGAAAATCACAGTTGAGTTGGACAGTTGGGGTGAGCAGGACGTTCCTGGCTCTTTGTATGACGGGTGTGCTAGCCGCATGCGAAGGGAGCAGCATACCGAGCGCGCCGAGCGCTAAACCCTCAGCGCAGTTGGTGAGTGCACGGTCTCTAAGCGGGGAATCGGCATTGCAGGCGACGATTACCGAGCTGCGCCTCCTCGCGACAACCCCAGTCTTGCCAGGACGCAGACCTTCTCCCTCCCGGGGATGTCAGGCTTGACCGCCACCGAGATGGCCGACCAGTTGGCTGTAATGAGAGACGCCTTAGCTCCAACCATCCATTTTTCGCCAGTCACGCCCTTGTTCAATTCCGAGTGCGGGGGATATTGTTCGGTCACCGGCTCCTCTTTTGTGAACAGCACTGGCGCACCGCCAGGGTCGCGCGATGCCAAGTTTATCGCACAAACAGGCTGCAGTGGCTACCCGTCAATGACTAGGTCAGCCGGCTATATGAGTAATCGACTCTCCTACGGGGGTCAAACGACTTGGAGTTCCACCTACAGCTTTGGTGGCGATTATTACGCTTATGCGTACGGCGAGCAGACGGTTAGTGTGTTTGGCGATCGTCAGAATGCTAGTGCAACCACGGAGCACCACTGCAGGACTCAATTCGCGACGCAACCCGACAGGTGGTATAGCTCCGCAGCGGCGATGGTATAGGTAGGTGCCCGGCGGTCAGTCAGCGCTGCGCGCTCTCAGGATGAGAAATGGATAGCCGGCTTTCACTTGTGGCCGCCGGCATCATTGCTCTCGGGAATCCAGTCTGGCGGATAACCACCGCACAGGATTCCCCCCGACCTGTGCGGCGTGGGTGCAGCTATGGTAATTGGTCCAGGCCGACTCAGTTCCCAGTGGACTCCAGCCAACGTCTTGATGATGCGAGCGCGGCCAGTGGGCCCGGGGTAAGCGTGGCTTTCGGCTCGCCCTCGCTGGTTTTTCGTCGGCGTGTCAGACGTTTGAACGATCGCTCACCGCAAACGGGCTACCTGCGCGCTTTCACTTTTCAAGGCAAGTCCTTGGGAAGTCCCGCGGGTCCGTTTGCGTTTGTCTTTCCTCGTGGAGCGGTGGACGGGGCCGGGAATATACATGTGGTATGGGGCGAGCCGGTAACGGAAAAGATGCTGGAAACGGCTGAATACCTTGACGATGTCGGAATAGGTTCGATCTGGTACTCTGTTTTCCGGAAAGGAGCTTGGAGTCAGGCGATCCGTGTCTATGAGGCGTCCTATATTCGGTGGGACCCCTCAGCAAGCTCCCAACTGGTGCTTGATCCGAATGGAGGGCTCCACTTAGCTATTGTGGCCTCTTTCAATCAACTTGACGGAAGCATTGTCTACCTTAACTCCAACGCTTCGATTTGGAAACCAAAAAGGCTCGGCTTCGAGACAGCGGCAGCTTACGTCGACTTGGCAGTAGGAAAGGGAAATGAGGTTGGAGTCACATTTGTCGCAGCACCACCGCCGTCGCCGGACCGGCGGTGGCGGACCAACGGGATGTTCCTTCTGGCTTCTCGCGACAGGGGTGCCAGCTGGTCAGCGCCGAAACTTGTCGCAGCGGCCGACCAGATCCCCGCATATGAACCCCGGATCATGTTCGACACAAACGGACGCTTGCACACCATCTGGACGAATCAATCCGATACAAGCGGACTGAAGAGATTGTGGCATCAGAGCTCGCCCGATCTGGGGCGCACTTGGGGTAGAGCGGCCATGTTACAGATAGACGCGACTGCCAGTCGCACAGCGGCCGTCACCGACCGTTGTGGCACCATCCACGTTCTGCTTCAGTCCACTACCGGTTCGGGTCCTCGAATCGGCTACACCAGGTTTCTCAGAGGCAGTTGGACACTCTTAGTGACGCTCTTTGGCGAAAGACTTGGTGCTCTGCCGCGGCCACTCCTCAATACAGATGGAACCGTTCAAGTCTTGTTTTATTCAGCTCCGTTTGTTTCCGACGCGAGCCTTCGTTATCGGCCGTTCCTGAGCACCCTGCGCAGTGCGCGAGATCGTTAGACTCGTTCCGCTAGCTCCGTTATCAGTTGGGTTCAGATTCTCAATCGATCGTTGCCAGAACGCCGGTTAGTCAGGCCATTCAGGGTGCCCTTATCGCTGCGGCGGGCGACAAATCCTGCCGCCCCGACTGCCCCTTGGCTAGCGGGCGCCGACGCCGAGATCTCCCGTCTTCTTCTGGCGCACAGACTTCTTCACCAGCACCTCGAGCACGCCAAGGTCGATGTTCTCGAGGTCCTTGACCTAAGGGCGTACCCGCGGTAGAGCTCGAAGTGCTCGCGCCGCCTCCAGCTGCTCAGGTCTATGAATCGTCCCATTATTTGCGGTGCGCGGTATTGTTACTCTCGCCCGGTCTCCGACGGAACGTCGGATGATGGCGTCGCAGCAGCCAGTTCCCCAGCGGAGAAACAAATCTTGACGAGCCAGCGACTCGAAGCGTTCAGCGATGGAGTGATCGCCATTCTCATAACCATCATGGTGCTCGAGCTCAAGGTTCCGCACGGAACCGGGCTCGCCGCGCTTTCGAGCGCGGTACCAACGCTCCTCAGCTATCTCCTGAGCTTCATCTTCCTCGCAATCTACTGGAACAACCATCACCACATGCTCCAGGCAACAGACCGGATCAACGGCGCGATTCTGTGGGCCAACATGCACCTTCTATTCTGGCTCTCGCTTGTCCCCTTCGTCACGTCATGGATGAATGAGAACAACTTCGCCGAGCTGCCAACGGCCGGCTATGGTGTGGTTCTGCTGTTCTCGGGAGTCGCTTACTTCCTCCTCGAGCGCGCGATCATCGCCCACGAGGGCCCCGGGTCGAAGCTTGCCACTGCGGTCGGGAAGGACGCGAAAGGAATCGCATCCATGCTGTTGTACTGCGCGGCGATTCCGCTCGCCTTCGTCAACCGCTGGATCGCGTACGCGATCTACGTCGCTGTCGCCCTTATGTGGCTGGTGCCCGACCGGCGCATCGAAAAACGGCTTGCCGACGGATAGCTATTCGGCTCGCCCGTCGGGACCCTGGGTCTTCACCTCGCGGACCGATTCCGTGACCAGCTCCTCGAGCACGCCGAGATCTATGTCTTCGAGATTCTTTATGTAGAGGCAGGATTTTCCGGTCTTGTGCCTGCCGAGTTTTTTCATCAGGCCCCCAGACCTTTCGAATCCGGGCGCGAGGTAAAGAGTCAGGTTCGGCTTGCGCGGCGAGAAACCCGTCACGAAGCAGTCGCCCTGATGCCCGCTGTCGTACTTGTAGTGATAGCTCCCGAAGCCCACCATGCTCGGCCCCCACATCTTTGGCTTTTCGCCAGTCACCCGCTTCATCAGGTCGAGAACGATCCGACAATCCGCGCGGGTCTTTGCGTCAGGGATTCCCTTGATAAATGCAGCCACGGTCTGTGCAGTGGGCTTCGTCTTCGTTTCAGCCATTTTTCCTCCTCATCACTTTTGCGGGTCCAGGATCGCTTCGATGCGGTGCACCGATCCAAGCAGATGAAGCTTTGTCGGGCGGTCTGTGGTACGCGGCACGGCTCTGATGATATCTGCCCGCAACGCGGTCAACTCTCCGCGGAGATGAGACTTGGCGTCGTCGGACAACGGAACTGGCGGCGGGCCGAACTGTTGAGGCGGAGTGGCGCCCGGTTGAGGCGGCACCGGGTTGAGCTTCGTATCGATGAGCGCCAGAAGATCGCTCTGCAGCTCACGCCGGTAGGCGTCGGCGTCGGGTCTTGGGCTGTTCACCTCGGACCACACTCCTCCCACCAGATCATCGAGCATCGTCGCCAGCGCGTACGCCTCCGCCGGCCGCATCGCTTCCTGCTCCAGAAGCCGATTCATCCGCCCGTCGTCGAGCACATTTCTCAGCACTCGTAGCTGGGCGCCATTCACCCGCGCGATCATTCCGCTTGACTCGATCCGGCTGGCAATTTCCGGCCGTATCAGGTACGTAGGAGTTCGGAACACCCGATCGTTGAGGAATCGGATTGCCTCCGCCTGGCGTGACCTCGGCATCGGAGTGAACACTGCGCCGGGTTGACTTCCCGATTTGTACTGCACGGCACCGCCGCCGACGAGGGTTGCAACGTGGTTCGCTTCCGTCGCCCACTGGTTTACGGTCCGGTCGTAGAGCTCGCGGAGGTCGCTGTTGTCTTCCCCGGAGCGCGTGGCTGCGTCGGAGATGTAACCCACCACCCGCTCGATATTCCTGAATCCAAGCCCCGTCGAGCGCACCGGATCCGCGTCACCGACCGCTTCGCTTTGGGTACCATAGGCACCAAACTCATTGTTGGCCGAGAATCGGTACCAGGGAATGGTGTCCTGCATGCGCGCCCACTGGTCGAGGGTAGGACGTTCCTGATCTGATGTGCGCGCGCCGGGGATCGGGCGGTAGCCCCACATTATTGCGAACTTGTCGTAGGGCCCGACGCGGGGAAGCAGGTCCTCGAGAGCGATGTTGTCCTCGGGCTGGGCGACGTAGTTGAACCGCGAGTAATCCATGATGCTCGGGCTGTGTCCCATGCGACGCACCCAGCTTGCGCTCCTCACGCTGTCGGCGGGATATGTGGAGCTTCCGATCTGATCGTGTTGGAGTCCAATAGTGTGTCCGATCTCGTGGGCGACGACGAACTGGAGCAAACGGCCCATGAGGGAATCGGGCATCGGCAGTCGCCGTGCGCGGGGGTCAAGCGGCGAAGCCTGCGTGAAGTACCAGTCGCGCTGCAGCTTCAGGATGTTGTGAAACATCCTTATCGATCCGTTGAGGATCTCTCCCGTGCGCGGATCGTGAACGTGCGGTCCCTGCGCGTTCTCGGTGGTGGAAGGCAACCAGCGGATGACGGTGTGCCGGATGTCTTCGGCAGACCAGTTGGGATCGTTCGCCGGCGGATCCATGGCGACGATCGCGTCCTTGAAACCAGCGGCCTCGAAAGCCGGCTGCCAGTCACGAATTCCCTGCCTGACGTAGGGCTTCCATACCTCGGGCGTTCCCGCATCCACATAGTACACGAGTGGCTTAACCGGATAGCACAGATCGCCCTCACGTCGGTCGGAGCATTCGAGGCGGTATTTCGTGATGTACTGCCGGGCAGCAGAGCGATGTTCAGACGTACCGAAATCGATCTGCCGGATGGAGAAGAAGCCCACCCGCTCGTCGAACCGGCGGGGTACCATTGGATTCACTGGCAGGCGGACGAGGCTCCAATGGGCCAGCACACTCTGTGCGATGCGAGGAGCGGAGGTCTGTTGCGAGGGGACGCCGCCACCGCCAGCTGGTGCGGGTGTCCCGGTCTGGGTCGCTTCGACCTCGACGTTGTCAGGAAACGCGAGTGCACCCTCGATGTATGACCGGCTTCCATCGATGGTGCCGCGGATCGCGGCGATCTCGGGCACGGCAGTCGTGAAGAGCCGCGTAACATTGACGACGGCGGCGCTGTCGGGGCCGAATGCTTCGACGTTTAGCACCGCGATGATCGGCGCATAATTGGACGCCTGCACCGACCGGTAAACGGGGAGGGCGGTGTCGGCGGTAATGTCGAACGAGGGTGAGCGCAGGACGATTCGGTTGCCGTTCCGCTCCCAGCGAAGGGTGCGCTCGGCAAAGTTGTCTCCGCCGAACGAGCCGAATTGTCCGAGGGGAAGGTTGGGTCCGGCAGCCGCCGCGCGCGCGTATCTCCCAACGATCAGCATGTCCTTGCCCAGCTCCCGACGCGGAATCTCGAAGAAGAGCCGGTCGTCAATGCGGTGGACCGCGAACATTCCACGCCGGGTCTGTGCGCGGCGGGTGATCACGCTCGCGTAGGGCCTCGGGTTTGCCGCTCGCAACGATGAGGATCCTCCCGCCGAGTCGCCGCGTGGCTGGGCGGTCTCGCCGCTTTCGGGGGCTGATGCAGGTGTGGGTCTCGGGGTTGGCGCGGGCATCGCGCAGGCAGAGGCGAGGAGCGCAAGTGCAAATGAACTTCGGATCGTCATGTTGGAATTCCCCGATCGGGGTGTGGGAAGGGTTCGCAGATTAGCCATCGAATACTGTAAGCGAGTTCGGTGTGCCGCTACTGTTCGCCGCTAGAACCCCCTCCCTCCACCCCCGCCGCTTCTCCCACCGCTCGAGCCTCCGCCACTCGAGCCGGACGAGCTTGGGCTCGACGACATCGCACTTCCCGCCGCCTCCGACATGCTGCCCATGCGCGACGAGAAATCAGTTGCGCGGAACTGTCCTGTTCCCCCCGTATACCATCCCGGCGGGTCGCGATAAATCCCTTCGAAAGCCCTGGCCCACTTGTCCTCGACGCCGAAGGCCATTGCGTAAGGCAGGTAGCGCTCGAACATCTCCGGCGACGTAATCATCTTCCTGTAGCGCTCGCTTTCAACCCTGCTCAGAAATTCCTTGAAGCCGAGCGCCGCCTCGCGCGCACGGGCGCCGCCGACCGTGCGCGCCGGCATCACCGACCCGAATGCGAATACGATGATCGAGCCCACCACGCCGGCGATCCCCAGGGCTGCCGGGGATACGGCATCCCACGTCTGGCCCGCGGAGAGGGCAGCCAGAAAAACTCCGGGTATCAGCACTGCGACCGCCATCGCGTACCACGTCCCAATCACCCGGTCAGGACGCGTTCGGTAGTATCCGCTTCGCACGAGGCTTTCATAAATCGCGTCGCGCAGCTTCGGTACGGACTTGTAGAACTTGTCGCGCAGGTCGGAAAGTGCGATTGACTCGACCGGCTCGGGCATCGTGTCGACGAAGAGCGCCTTCAGATACCGCTCTTCGTGGGTGGCGAGTCCGGACCACTGCTCGCGCGGCCGCACGAGGTGGAACACGAAATCGGTATCGGAGACCAGCCCGAGCAGCCGCTTCTCCGTCTTCTCCTCGATGCGCACGTAACCGCGCACGGCCAGATCGACCAGCGTGGCGGTGATGTCGCGCATCTCCGCCTCGTGATCGACGAGCGTTCCCAGCTCGGCAGGCGACATCATTTCGAGCGGCTCGTACTGCACGGCGATCGAATTTTCCTTCGGGTCGCGGCCGCGCTCGTTCCAGGCACGATACGCAAACGCGAAGATGAGAAAGGGAGCGAGGAGTGGCCAGTAGCGCAGCGCTTCCGAGATGCGGCTCTGCGTCTCGCTCGGACGCGAACGGATTGTGCCCGGCGGCCAGCCGACGCCCACCGTCATGCCCTCAAACGGCGGCAGCTCGCCTCGCAAAGTGAACGTGACAACGTTGCCGGCCTTGTCGACGGCGGCATCGCTGGAAGTGGCTCGCACCGCACCGGTGTAGACTGCGGTCCGCGTCGGCACAAGTCCGGGCGGAAGAGTCACCACTGCGCGTGCCCGCTCTATCGGCATGTCCCAGTCATTGCCGGTCACGTTCCAGTAGAGCTCGTCGAGCTCGCCGGCCGCGCTTCCCGCATAGAAGAAGCGAATCGCGTTCGACACGCGGTACCTGATGACGATCTGGCGGTCGGCGTTTACCGCGCCCGGAATCCAGATACGCAGGCGGCGCGTCGTGCTGCCGCCTTCATCATCCACGCCCAGCTGTTCGCCGCCGCCGCCGGTGACGCTGAAGTCGCGAACCCTCAGCTTCTGCGCCCTGCCACGCCCGGTATTGTGCTGCAGCGAAATGTCGCGCACGACGCCGTTCCACTGGCCGCTGAAGACGAACGTCAGCCGCTCGGTAACATCCACGTCGCCGTTGGCGTGGACGAGATACGCCGCATCGAACATGCGGATGCGAATCGTCCGGTCCTGGGCCGCGGAAGGTGGGGCCGCGACCGCGATGGACAGAAGCGCCGCGAGAAGCATCGCGGCGCGGCATTTCGGCATCAGCGTCTCAAAAGCTGACCTTGGGCAGCGCGCGGTCGCCTTCCTCGGCTTCGAAAAACTCGCGCTGCTGAAAGCCCATCGGCCCCGCGACGAGGTTGGATGGCACGGTCTGAATAGCAGTGTTGTAATCGCGGACCACCGCGTTGTAGTAACGACGCGCGCTCTGCACGGACTCTTCGATTTTGGCCAGCTGCCCCTGCAGATCCCGGAAGCCGCCCGACGCCTGGAGCTCCGGGTAGGCCTCGACCGCCACGTTCAATCCCCGTAGCGCGGTGGACAGCTGCGCCTCGGCGACGGCGCGCTCCGCTGGTCCGGCGCCCTGGGCAGCAACGACGCGCGTTCGTGCCGCGGTAACCGATTCGAGCGTGCCGCGCTCGTGCGTCGCATACCCCTTCACCGTCTCGACGAGATTCGGCACGAGGTCGGCGCGGCGCTTCAGTTGGACGTCAATGTCCGACCAGGCGTTGTCGCCGGTGACGCGGAGCGACACCAGACGGTTGTAAAGCATGATGACGGCGAGCACAACGGCCGCCAGGACGGCAAGCGTGATGATCATCTTTAGCTGTTCGGTTGGTGGAAGCCCGAAGATAACGCTCTAGGCGGCCTCGCGAGCGCGCGGCACTGTGAAGAAAAACGTGCAGGAATGTCGCTTTCCCACGCGGTGGAGCGCAGGAAGCGCGAAGCGGCACCATAGACCGCCTTGAGAATCGAATCGTGGCGGTGTTCTGAAACGGGTATTTCCGTCATCGGCAACCAAGATGTGACACAATTACCGGGTTCGGGCAACGGAATTGCTCAACACGTTCGTGCGCTGGCCCACCCCAAACGGAGAACAGGAATGCTTTCACGCCGCTTTGCGACCATCCTCGGTGCGTTTCTGGTCATCGAGGGCGTCTGGGGAATGTTCAGCCCGGTCGTATTTGGGATCCTGCCGACGAACACGCTGCGTGCCTCGATACACCTGGTGCTCGGACTGCTGGGGCTTTGGGCGGGCCGAAGCGACCGGGCGCGCACCTATCTCGTGTGGGCGGGATCCGTGGTATTGCTCGTGGGCGTGCTACGGTTCATCCCCGTAGCGTCCGAATATGTCGCGTCACTTCTCGCCGTAGACACCACGGTTGCGATGGTGAACATCGTAATGGGATTGGCGGCCCGCTGGATTGCGTTCAGCGATGCGCGGCGGCTGCCGGGCCCGATCGGAGCCTGAAAGCCATCCGTACCGCGCCTGAACCTGGGCGCGGTACGGATGAGGTCAGATGTCGAGGTTGCTCACGAACTTCGCGTTCTGCTCGATGAACAGGCGGCGCGGCTCTACTTCGTCTCCCATCAGCATCTGAAAGGTCTGGTCGGCAAGTAGCGCATCCTCGATTGTGACCTTGAGGATCGTCCGCGTCTCCGGATCCATCGTCGTGCTCCAGAGCTGGAGCGGGTTCATCTCGCCAAGACCCTTGTACCGCTGGATGTTGACGGTGCTCTTGCCCTCGCCGTTGCCAAGTCGCGCAACGTAGTCGTCGCGCTCTTTCTCGTCGTAGGCGTAATACTCTTCCTTGCCCTTGGCGACGCGATAGAGCGGCGGCTGCGCGATGTACACGTAGCCCGCCTCGATCAGCTCAGGCATCTGCCTGAAGAAAAATGTCAGCAGCAGCGTCCGGATGTGCGCGCCATCGACATCGGCGTCAGTCATCAGGATCAGCTTGTGATACCTGACGTTCTCGAGCGTGAACTCTTCCTTGATGCCGGCGCCGATCGCCGTGATGATCGTGCGGATCTCTTCGTTGGAGAGAATCTTGTCGATTCTCGCCCGCTCGACGTTGAGGATTTTTCCGCGCAGCGGCAGGATCGCCTGGAACGCGCGGTTCCGTCCCTGCTTCGCCGAGCCGCCGGCGGAGTCGCCCTCGACGAGATAGATCTCGCACAGAGCCGGATCGCTCAGCGAGCAGTCGGCCAGCTTCCCGGGCAGGTTCCCGACATCGAGCGCCGACTTCTTGCGCGTGAGATCGCGCGCCTTTCGGGCCGCTTCTCTCGCTCGCGCCGCCGACACCGCCTTCTCGATAACGATGTTGGCGACGCGCGGGTGCTCCTCGAGGTACGACATGAGCTGCTCGTTGACGACCGTCTTCACGGCGCCCTCGACCTCCGAGTTACCGAGCTTTGTCTTGGTCTGCCCCTCGAACTGCGGCTCACGGACCTTTACCGACAGCACCGCCGTCAGTCCCTCGCGCACGTCGTCGCCCGACAGCGTGAAGTCCGACTTCTTCAACGCATTGCCCTTCGCAGCGTACGCGTTGATGGTGCGCGTCAGCGCCGACTTGAGGCCGGTGAGGTGCGTGCCGCCCTCGTGGGTGTTGATGTTGTTGACGAATGAAAAGACGTTCTCGTTGTAGCCGTCGTTGTACTGCATCGCGAGCTCGATGCCGATGCCGTCACGCTCGGTCTCGATGTACACGATCTCCTGGTGCAGCGGCTTCTTCGCGGCGTTGAGGAACTTCACCATCTCCTTCAGTCCGCCCTCGGCGTGGAACGTCTCATCCTTTTCCTCGCCGACCCGCTCGTCCCTGATGGTGATCGTGATGCCCTTGTTCAGGTACGAGAGCTCGCGCAGCCTGATAGCGAGCGTCGCGTAGTCGTAACGCAGCTCGGTGAAGATCTCCGGATCCGGCTTGAACCAGACCTTGGTCCCGGTTTCCTTCGCCCCGACCTTGCCGAGCACCTTGAGCTTCGTGCGCGTGCCGCCGCGCACGAAATCCATGTAGTGCTCCTTTCCGTTGCGCTTCACCCACACCTTCAGCTCTTCGGCGAGGGCGTTGACGACGGAGACGCCGACGCCGTGCAGTCCGCCGGAAACCTTGTAGCTCTCCTTGTCGAACTTTCCGCCGGCGTGAAGCACCGTCATTGCGAGCTCGATGCCGGGGATGTGCTCGGTCGGATGGTTGTCTACAGGAATGCCGCGACCGTCATCGACGACGGTTATCGAATTGTCGGCGTGAATTGTGACGTCGACCTTTTCGGCGTGACCGGCCAGCGCTTCGTCAATGGAGTTGTCGACGACTTCGTAAACGAGATGGTGAAGTCCGCGCGAAGATGTCGATCCGATGTACATGCCTGGGCGTTTGCGAACAGCCTCGAGGCCCTTCAATACCTGAATTTGACCAGCGTCGTAACGGGGAACGCTGGCTTCCGCGGTTTTAGCCATGAATTGCCGGTGGAATTGCGATTTCCGGTCTACCGAAGGAGAGCCGAATCGTGCTCTGCCGGTACATTGTTAAAGATAACCCCGCGAGGGGCCGTTGGCAACTCTGCGGCCCCCGTGCAAGCCTTTGTGCCGCAATAACTTACCGCATCAGCTGCAAGCGGAGTTTCCTGATTTTCTCACGTCCGGGTTTTGCGTTCAGCGACGCGAGCAGCTGAGGTTCCATCAGCGAAAGCTCATTCATCCACGCGTTGCTTTTGACGGCAACGAAAAGAGTGCCGTCGGGAGTCACGAAAAGCGGATTGGTGACCGCCGCTATCTGGCTTCCGACGAGTGATGTCCATTCGGGAATTACGGTCGCCTGCTCGACGCGCGACTCGA
>Ga0180121_10000362_pt1 | contig 18748 bp, 14 predicted proteins | sample AntDrymUQ5402106_2_FD_129676 | JGI IMG/M metagenome (GOLD analysis project Ga0180121, IMG submission 129676) | Polar desert sand microbial communities from Dry Valleys, Antarctica - metaG UQ540 (21.06) (version 2) (version 2) | ecosystem: Environmental > Terrestrial > Soil > Desert | place...
TATGAGGTGTATTCCAAATATGGTGATCAGCGCTCCTATGAATGAATCAGAATTGCGGAACCTGATGTTCACCGCTCAACTTGATACCACCGATGTTCCTTTTGTAATCAGGTATCCGCGAGGAGAAGGTGTGATGCCTGAATGGAAAACACCATTCGAATCGATCGAAATTGGAAAAGGCAGGCTCATTAAAGAAGGATCTGATGTGGCAATACTATCCTTTGGCCATCCTGGAAATTTTGCATTGTCCGCAATCCGGCAATTAAGAACAGAAGGGGTTATGCCTGCTTTATATGATATGCGATTTGCAAAACCACTGGATGATTCACTGCTTCATGAGATATTTGCAAAATTCAATAAAATCATCACCGTGGAAGATGGTACGGTTGTCGGGGGATTCGGATCCGCAGTTGCCGAATTTATGGTAGCAAATAAGTATGTAGCAGAAATCCGGATGCTCGGAATACCTGACCGTTTAATTGAACATGGCACATTAAAGGAACTGCAGCAGGAGTGTAACTTCGATGCAAATGCGATCATGATAACCGTCAGGGAATTAATGAAGGAGAAATTAAATGTGACATTGCTGGGTTGATTGTTTCACGCAAAGCATTTAACAGCCTTTGTATTTTTTTCCCCCTTGCGTGAAAATTTTTCTAATCTACAATTCTAACCGCTTTTCATTGAACTCTATAATAAAATTATTCATTCCTTCCCCCGTTAAAATAGTGAGGTAATTCAATTGTACCAATTCTAATAAGGAAAGGAATACAAAGATGGCGTGCAACCTTTCTTCACATATAGCAAATATCTTTTCGAAAGACAACACTTTTTCTCGCAGGGCAGCTTCCAGCATTTCTTCCCGCGTTTCTTCCAATGTATAATTATATCTTACAACGGTATGTACCTGCTTGTTATTTCTCTCTTCCATTCTGCGTATTACTTTTTCAAACGCCTTCATGAGTTTGAATAAAGTAATAGCCTGTATCTCTGTTCCTTCCCCGGTTTCTTCCCCAATGCTACTTAATTCCGCGTGAATATTTCCCCGTTTAACCATTAACATTCGGACGGCTTCCATTTCTGACATCCGTGCTGCAGCTTCTTTGAATTTTCGATATTCAAGGATCTTATCGATTAATTCCTGCCTTGGATCAATTTCATTACCCTGAGCATCCAGTTCTTTTCGTGGCAAAAGCATTTTTGCCTTAATACGCATAAGGGTGGATACGAATAATATGAATTCACTCGATAATTCAATATTTAATTTTTCCTCGGAATGTATAAAGTGAAGAAAGTCCTGTATGATCTTAGTAATGGGAATATTATAAATGTCAAGTTCATCGCGCTCAATAAAAAAAAGTAATAAGTCGAAAGGACCTTCAAACTGTTCAAGTTTTATCTGATATGTGTATTGATTCATGCTGAAATTACGATTCAGTATACTTTGATAATTAAATCGATCCTGCTTTACAGGCACAATGCTTACAAAAATGCTTCATTTAATGCAGGAAGCTCAGTGTTATGAGTATTAATTATGCACAGATAATATACCAAGCATGGCTTAAAATTTCAACGAAAATCCAATACCAAGCATGGTACGCATTTGGGCAGCTGCGGAAGTTCCTTTGTCTCCAAACTGACGGACATCATCATCGTATATGAGGTCAAAATTATAAGTCACATTCAAAAATTTGTTGATTTTCATTGCTATGAGGTTAGACCAGAATACGTCGATATTTTTTGGTTTCGCTCCTACTTCGTCAATTCTCAATTGATCCGGCCCAATAGGGGTAAAACGATAAGTTTTCCGGTAATTTGAAAACAGGTCGAGCCTTGATTTGTAGGTGACATTCTTAAAAATATCTTTATTAAAATTCGCAGAAATAAATCCTCCAATTTCATTACGCACTTTTCGGGCCGGGTCAACACCGTACAATACGGCGAGGGGAACTTCAAATTGTGGTCCACCGGGTGTGCGCACGGAATCAGGAATCACACCTCCCTGGAAATAATAGCTTTTGTTTTCATTAGTCACGATTACAAACCTTGCTGAAACCGGTGAAACGAATATGCTGAAATAGGGCGTTGGATGCCAGTCAATACCTGGAGCGATGATAGCATAGGCGGGTGCGAATAAACCAGATGTCCTGCGCCTCAAACCCTTTTTCAAATAATTATAATCATATCCGTCTGTTAGCTGTGTCCGAAGATTTCCAACCAATCCAAAACTCGTAGTGGTGGTAAGGTCACGCGACAATTTTGTGTACAAATCTATTTTATCATCTGTCTTTCTTGATCCGAGAGAGGTGGTATTTACAAGTGCATATCCCACATCCAGTGTGTTATCCCAATTATATTTTCCCATCTGCCGGTTGGCAAACAAACTCATATAGGAAGCAATGGAAAAGGAAAATTTTTCAGCACCAGCTGCCCAGTTACGGCTTCCTCCCTGACCGATATTAAGCGAGAAGACGCCACCTTTCCTCCAGGAAGAGGTGATGGTATCTCTCTTAATATTCCGTTGAGATTGATTTTGAATTTCCTTCAATGCAGGGTCTTGAGCAAGAGCACCGGCATACCAGCTCATCAATAATAAGGAGACAATTATTTTTTTCATAATATATTTTATCAATTTTCTATTATAATACTTATGCCCTGTTTTTCAAAGAATCCCTGATTTCCATCAACAATAATTCGGTGGTTGTCGGGGCCGGAGCTACTGCATCTTTAGAAGCATTCCGTTTTCGATATGCTTCTATGCCACGAAATACCATGAATACTGCAAATGCGATAATAATGAAATTGACAATGGCGGCAATGAACTGCCCGATTTTAACTCCGGGTCCAATTTCCAGGTCTTGCCACCCTGTCCCCGGAATAAGAGGGTTAATCAAAGGCATTAATATGTGTTCGACAAATGAAGTAATGATCTTGCCGAACGCAGCACCTATTACTACCGCAATTGCAAGATCTACAACATTCCCTTTGATAGCGAAAGCTTTGAAATCTTTTAGTAAACCCATAAAAAAAAATTATAAATGAAAAAAAAATACTTATTTCTCTAAAACAGGATACTGCATTTTCAAATCCTTCAACTCCGCATGCAATGTAGATGCCACGATATACTCTTTATACCAATTCTGGTCTGCAGGTGCAATTATCCAGGGAATTTCATTGCAATGTTCAAAACAGTCTTCATATACCCGGCGGTAATCATCCCGGAATTTAGCCTCCTGAAAATCTTTTTCATTGTATTTCCATTGTTTCGAAACATCGTGAATGCGCTCCTGTAATCTTTTCTCCTGTTCTTCAGGAGAAACATGGAGGTAGAATTTTAAAATAGAGGTGTTATTCTGTTCTACAAGTAATCGCTCAAACTCATTGATCGATCGCATTCTTTTTTTAGCTACATCATCATCAATCCATTTGTGAACTCTGGTGATAAGAATATCTTCATAATGAGATCGATTGAAAATTTGTATCATCCCCTTCGCAGGTGTGGCGTTGTGTATACGCCATAAAAAATCATGAGATAATTCCTCACTGGTGGGAGCCTTGAATGATTTGACACTTACACCTTGCGGATTTATTGATGTGAACACATTGCGGATCACGCCGTCTTTTCCGCTCGCATCCATGCCCTGTAAAATTACTAACACGGAATGTTTGGATTGTGCGTATAAAAGGTTTTGGAGTTCAGTTAATTCGGTAAGTAGTTTTGCAGTCCGTTCTTTTGTTTCTGCTTTATCAAATTCTTCTGGCGCTCTGCTACTTATTGATTCAAGTTGAATGGACGCCATGAGGTATCTTTTATTTAAAAATATTGGTTTCTACCGGGTTATTCGTGACATTTGCCAAATTTTTTAAATGACCGCACAAAAGCAACAATGGGTGAAATGGACACTTTTTGTTGCTTTATGTGTTATCTGGGGTAGTTCTTTTATTTTGATGAAGGAAGGAATGAAAGCATTGTCCGCATATCAGGTGGCAGCGATTCGAATCCTCAGTGCCGGTTTGGTGCTTCTGCCCGTAGTCATAAAAAACCTGCGTGCGATTCCTATAAATAAAATAGTATTAATCTTAGTATCGGGCTTGCTGGGAAGTTTTTTTCCCGCTTTTCTATTTTGTATCGCAGAGACCCATATAGATAGTTCGCTTGCCGGATTTCTGAATGCATTAACTCCTATACTTACTATTTTTATTGGAATGCTTTTTTATCAGGTGCCATTGGAAAAAAAAAGATTACCGGGCGTATTGATCGGTTTCGCGGGGATGTTACTGATATTTCTTGCAACCGGTAGTCGCGGCGTAAAAGAGGTTTGGTATGCTGCGCTTGTATTAATTGCTACGATTAGTTACGCAGTGAATGTAAATATGGTAGGACGATACCTGAAAAAGGTGGGATCTATTAATATTGCTGCATTTGCTTTCGTAATGCTGATTATTCCCTCAATGGTTGTGCTAATTTTTACTGGTTTTTTTAATCTTCATTTCGGAAATAAATTATTGATTTATTCTACACTTGCAAGCGTGGTTTTGGGAGTAATGGGAACTGCCGTAGCATCCATTCTTTTTTATATATTATTAAGGCGTGCAGGACAATTGTTCTCATCGATGGTGACTTATGGTATTCCTTTTGTGGGGTTATTCTGGGGATTTCTTGCAGGAGAGACTGTGATGGCACTTCAGATTGTGGGATTAGGTGTTATTTTTATCGGAGTCTTTTTAACTTCGAAGCCTGTAAATGGTAAATTGGTAAAACCCGACAATATGCTTACAAAAGCATAAACTTTCTGAAGGTTTGATTTTGATGAAATGTTCGTGGTATGGAATCTGATCCAATCAGACTGTCATAATTTCCTTTTCCTTGGAAGCAAGGTGTTTATCGACTACTCCAATAAAACGATCCGTCATTTCCTGGATATTTTGTTCTGCATCCTTGCAAAGATCTTCGCTTAAACCGTTCTTTTGTAATTTTTTTATTTGTTCCATTGCATCGCGACGAATGCTTCGAATTGACACCTTTGAATGTTCCCCTTCCTGGTGTGCTTTTTTTACAAGATCTTTTCTGCGTTCTTCCGTTAGCGGGGGCATAAAAAGCCTTATCATATTGCCATCATTCTGCGGTGTGATTCCAATATTTGCTGCAATAATACTTCGCTCAATTGGTTGTAACATATTCTTTTCCCAGGGTTGAATAGTAAGCGTTCTTACATCAGCTACGGAGATATTTCCTATCTGGCTGATGGGTGTGGGGGTACCATAATAATCCACCACAATTCCGTCAATCAGGTTGGGATTTGCTTTGCCGGCTCTCACTTTTACCAATTCTGTTTCCAAATGTGAAATGGCTTTCGACATGGTGTCTCCGGTCAGTGCAGTAATACTTTTTAATTCTTCTGACATAACATCATCATATTAAGGTTGCAAACCTACGTTAATTCGAAAAATTGCACAATGTGCAGACAATAAAAGAACGTTAGTTTTTCTGTTCCAGAACGGTATCTTTCGTGAGGGGAACGATTTTAGAAACTTTAACCTCTTTTGAATCAGAAGATTTTGCCACAAATAACCTGGGCTCTGGTCTCGTATAATATAACACTGCTATACCTGAAAAAAAGAAAGTAACAACTGAAAGTAATAACCAGGTAGAACCAACACCACGGCTAAGATAAGCACCAACAATGAAAGCCAGATTAATGCCTGTTAACAGGAAGGTGATACCGCGATGTGAAAACCCTTTATCAAGCAAGAGATGGTGAACATGGTTTCGATCCGGACTGAAAGGAGATCTCCGGTGGATAATACGAATACCAAAAACGCGCAGTGTATCGAGCAGCGGGATCATCAGAATCGTAAACCCTATGGCAGGTGATGCATCGATTGGAAATCTCGTATCCGGGAGTTGTGCAACGTTAATGAATTTGATCACCAGGATAGCATTTACCAATCCTATCAACATCGATCCGGTATCCCCCATAAATACTTTAGCGGGTGGGAAGTTGAATATCAAAAATGCTGCAACACTTCCTGCCAATGCAAAAGCGAGGATTGAATATGCCTGCATATCTACCCTTAGAAAATAAATTCCAAAAACTGCAGCTGCCATAACTCCCAAGGTGCCTGCAAGTCCATCAATGCCATCAATGAGGTTGAAAGAATTGATAATGACAATGACTGTGAAATAAGTTAGCAATAAGCTGAACATTTCAGGCAACTCATAAATTCCCAAAAAACCGTGCATGCTTTTGATCTGTACACCGCCTTTATATATTATTAGAAATGCAGCAAGTACCTGCCCAATAAATTTTTTAATAGCAGAAATAACAAGAATATCATCTTTAAGACCAAGGAAAAAGATCACAAGACCAGCCGCAAAGAAATACTGGAATTCAGAGGCTATATGAAAGGGAACCGTTACAAGACAGGATAGTACAAAGCCGGCAAAAATTCCTAACCCCCCCAATGAGGGAATAGGGGTCTGGTGAATTTTACGTTCATCAGGTATATCAAACAATTTTTTCCTTTCAGCCACTGTGATGATTACAGGGATGGCGAGGAAAGTAATTGTGAAAGAAATTGCAATTGAGAGTACTACATCAAACATTAACCCGGTTTTGGTTCATTAGTTATTCATAACATTTATACAACCAGAGGTTATTTCAAGGACGGGCTGCAAATTACGGCTTGTTTCCAGAATAACAACTTTTTTAATGGCGGTTTATTGTGGGCTGACCACAGGTTTGAGGGTGGGGGCTAACATTAAAATTGTAACGTACTAACCCAATTATAAATCGTGTAGATTTGCCGCCTCGTCTCAAAAATCTATGGCTGAATTAAAAGAACTGGCAACTCAGATCCGACGCGATATCCTGCGAATGGTGCATGGATGTACCAGCGGACACCCCGGCGGTTCACTTGGCTGCACCGAATATTTTACCGCATTATTTTTCAGGATAATGAAACATAATCCCGCATTTGTTATGGATGCAACCGGGGAAGACGTTTTTTTCTTATCAAACGGACACATTTCCCCTGTTTATTATTCAACGCTCGCACGCGCGGGATATTTTAACATAAAAGAATTGTCCACTTTCAGAAATATTAATTCTAGGTTACAAGGACATCCGGCTACTCATGAACATTTACCAGGTATCCGGATAGCTTCCGGTTCTCTGGGTCAGGGAATGAGCGTAGCTATTGGAGCTGCATTAACAAAAAAACTCAATTCAGAAGATACTTATGTTTATTCGTTGCATGGCGATGGTGAACTTCAGGAGGGTCAGATATGGGAGGCAGTCATGTTTGCAGCACATCATAAGGTGGACAATCTGATTTCTACCATTGACCTCAATGGTCAGCAAATTGACGGTCCTACGGAAAAAGTAATCAGCATGAGAAACCTGCGGCAAAAATTTGACGTCTTCGGTTGGTCAACCATGGAAATGGATGGTAACAACATGGATGAAGTAGTAAGCGGCCTTTCGCGTGCAAAAGAAATGAGTGGGAAAGGAAAGCCAGTAGCCATTATCATGCATACTGTAATGGGTAAAGGAGTAAGCTTTATGGAAAATGATCACAACTGGCACGGAGTAGCACCAAGCGATGCACAACTTGAACTTGCTTTAAAAGAGTTACCGGAAACGATCGGCGATTTCTAAAAAAAGACTGAGGTTATACAAAGTTTCCTGAATAACTTCTTGATGAAATTATCGTCAAAATTGGGCGTTTCTTATTTTGATTCAACTCTTCAATTCAATTGGTTGCAATGCTGCCTTTCGTGAGGGGAACCATGATGCAATAAAAGCGATGATGATAACAGTAGTAAAAACGATCAATAAATCAACGGGTAATAAAACAACGGGATAGTGATCAATAAGGAAAGTTCCCCCTTCAATTGGAACCAGTTTAAATTTCACCTGTGCCCAGCAGATTATGATAGCTAAGATCATTCCAGATATTGTTCCTATCGAGGCGAGTAATAATCCTTCTGTAAGAAAAATTTTTTGTACCAATTGCCTGCGGGCACCCATCGATTTCAGCACTTGAATATCTTTTTGCTTTTCAAGTACTAACATGGTGAGTGCTCCGACCATGGTAAAGGTAGCAACGATCAACATTAAAGTAAGGACTCCATAAATGGCCCATTTTTCCAGTGTCATCACACTGTATAGACTTTTATTCTGTTCATATATTGTTTCTACAACATATCCCTTTCCGAATAGCTTCTCTAATTGCTTTTTTACTACTTCTGTTTTGCCCGGAGCCTCTACAGCTATTTCAACACTTCCATATTCATCTGGCTTCATAGACATCATTCGCTTCACGAATGCTACATTCGTGATGGCATATTTATTATCAATGTCCTGCTGAATAAAAAAAGTACCGGTGGTGGTTATATTTTCCGCGGCAAATGCCTGTAAAGGATCAATTACATTAATATTGACCCCTCTCCGAAACATGTAAGCAGTGAGTGGGAAAATATTTTTGTCTGATTCAACTGCCAATGCATTTTCAATTCCGCTTCCAAGTACAATAGAAGGCCTGTCAACAGTCCCCAGGTTAAAATCCCCCCGTATCACTTTTGATGCAACTCCGGTCACTGATGAATAATTCGAATCCACTCCCTTTATAAATACCGGGCTGGTAATATCCTGGTTTTGAAGCAGGGCTTCCTCTTCAACTACATATGAAAAACTGCGAATGTCTGTAATGGAATGGAGCTGCTGCTCCTGACTTTTATTGATGGTGAGAATTTTACCTGAGGCAGGAATAATTCTTAAGTCGGTATAAAAGGTAGAATAAAGTGATTTTACCAATCCCTCAAAACCGTTGAATACACTTAATAAAACTATAAAAGCGGCAGTAATGAGAACAATTGCAAGCATACTGATCCATGCAATCACATTGATTGCGTTGGTAGATTTTTTTGCATTGAAATACCGCCAGGCAAAAATGAGGTACACAGAATGAAATGTGAAAATTTAAAAAATATCAATCTAATCGGATGGTTGAGTTCCAGGATTTTCTTCCTTATGGATTTTTCTGAATAATTCTTCCATTTTAAAAACCTGGTCGAGCGTATCATCAAGATGAAATTGCAAATCAGGCATTCGCCTGAGTTGTTTCCCTACCCGCGCAGATAATTCTTTTTTTATTTCCCAGCTTTTCTCCTGCACCTTTTTAAGCATCAGCTGGGGATCCGTGATATTAAAAATACTCAAATAAATTCTGGCTTCCAGCAGATCCGGGGTAAGTTTGACGGAAGAAATGGAAATCATTCCACCTTCTATCACATTCCATCCAAGACGTTGAAATATACTGCTCAACTCTTCCTGCAACAATCCGCCAATCTGTTTCTGACGCTTTCCTTCTTGCATTTTTCTTAACTGATTAATCGTACTAAAATTACTTACTTTGTGGCTTTGGTTATCTTTTATTCTTTCAAATGAAGCGATTTTCGAGGATTTTCAAATACCTGAATGAATACAGGTTAAATATCTTTCTTTATGTCGTTTTCATCTTGTGTTCGATTATTTTTTCTGTCATTTCGCTGGCAATGCTTGCGCCTTTTCTAAAGTTATTATTCGGATTAGACACCATCAACACAAATGCTCCGGTATTTCAGTTTTCTGCAAAAGGAATTACAGAGTATATCAAATATTTATTAAGTACCGTGATCAACGATCAGGGACGCATAAGGGCATTGGGTTTTATTTGCCTTGTAATTATTATTTCCATTTTTTTAAAAAATGTTTTCCTGTACTTTTCTTATTATGTCCTCTCTCCCATACGTAATGGAATAATGACCCGGTTGCGTTCTGACCTTTATCATAAGATCCTTGACTTGCCGGTTAGTTTCTTCACGGATCAGAAAAAAGGAGACCTGATTTCACGCATGAGTAATGATGCAAATGAAGTGGAATGGAGTGTTATGAGTACACTAGAAGCTATTATCAAAGAGCCGTTGACGATCATTTTTTATGTCAGCCTGATGATTGTTATGAGCCCTCAATTATCGTTGTTCCTCTTAATTTTTCTGCCATTAACAGGATTTATAATCGGAAGAGTGAGCCGGTCTCTTAAGAAACAGTCTGCAACGGCGCAGCAAAAAAACGGAATGGTTCTTTCTATACTTGATGAAACCCTGGGTGGGATAAGGGTCATCAAAGCGTTTACTGCCGAAAAATTATTGCGTAACCGGTTTGATACGCTCAATGTTTCACTCAACAACCTCCGTAATAAAATGAATTTCAGGCGTGACATGGCATCTCCACTTTCCGAATTTCTGGGAGTAGTGGTATTATGCGGAATTCTTTGGTTTGGTGGTCAGCTTGTTCTGAGCAATATGGCTGGTGACCTGAATGCAGAAGGCTTTATCACTTACATCTTATTTTTTACCCAGATCATTAACCCTGCGAAAGCACTTTCCACTGCATTCTATAATGTACAAAGAGGAAGTGCAGCAGTTGCCCGGATCGAAGAAATTCTAAATACGCCGGTAACGGTCACAGATAATGACCGGAAGCTCCCTATTCAAACCTTCCGCCATTCGATCGAATTACGAAATGTAGATTTCGGCTATGAAGATGTTACCGTTCTGAAGAATGTTAATCTGCTTATTGAAAAAGGTAAAACGATTGCATTGGTGGGATCCTCGGGTGCAGGAAAATCTACACTTGCAGATTTGATCCCCCGATTTCATGATGTTACTTCCGGAAAACTGCTGATAGATGGTATTGATATCGCCGATTATTCAGTGTTTGATCTTCGTCAACTGATCGGCATTGTAACCCAGGAACCAATTTTATTCAATGATACAATAGCAAATAATATAGCGCTCGGGAATCCTGCTGCGAATATTGCAGAGATTCAGGATGCTGCAAAAATTGCAAATGCCCATGATTTTATAATGCTCAAAGAAGATAATTATCAAACAAATATTGGTGACAGGGGTAGCAAGCTAAGCGGCGGAGAAAGACAAAGATTAACGATAGCAAGGGCGGTATTGAAAAATCCTCCAATCCTGATACTTGATGAAGCAACTTCTTCCCTGGATACCGAAAGCGAAAGACTGGTGCAGGATGCCATAAATAAGATGATGCAGAACCGCACCAGCATTGTGATCGCACATCGGTTAAGTACCGTGCGTCATGCAGATGAAATAATAGTGCTGAAAAACGGAACAATTGTAGAAAGAGGAACGCATGAAGAGTTAATGAATAAAGCCGGGTTCTACAGAAAGCTGGTAGACATGCAAGAAGTAAAATGAATTGTAAATAAATTTAGAAAAACGTACATCTAAAATTTAAAATCTAAAGATACATATGAGGTTATTTATCATTTGCCTATTGATTATTAATTCACAAATTTGTAGTGCGCAACAAAAATTATTTACGTACGAGCAGTTATTCAAAGGCTCCGTTACGAACGTAACTAAACCTTTGCCTATTATCAACGGCTGGGTAGATGATGATCATTACCTGGAAATGCGCACAAGCGATGGAGACAAGGTCAGGCAACAGTTGTATGCTGTTGAAGTAAAATCCGGAAAGGCTATCCCGTATGTAGAAAAGAAAAGCGAGAATAAAAACACAACATCCATTGCCTCTCTTGGTTTAAGTAAAGATGCCAGGAATATAACTTTCTCACCAGATGGTAATTATGCCGCGTATACCCTCAATAACAACTTGTATATAATTGAAGGGGCATCTCTAAAACAAGTTGCATTGACAACAGACGGTTCTGATGTAATATTGAACGGATATGCTTCGTGGGTTTATTTTGAAGAAATTCTAGGACGTGCATCACGGTATAAAGCTTATTGGTGGAGCCCGGACAGTAAAATGATTGCTTATATGCGTTTTGATGATTCCCGCGTTCCTGTTTATCCTATTTACGTAGCCGAAGGACAACATGGTTATCTTGAAAACGAACATTATCCGAAGTCAGGTGATAAAAATCCGGAAGTTAAGGTTGGCATTACTTCAATAGAGAACCCGGTAACTATATGGACTGATTTTAATTCCGGGGATGACCAGTATTTCGGTGAGCCATTCTGGACGAAAGAAAATAGACTATGGATTCAATGGATGAATCGTGGCCAGGATAACCTGAAGCTGTATGAAATCAATACAGCTGATGGTAAGAAAAAAGAAATTTATGATGAAAAACAACAAACCTGGATCGATCTTGACGATGCCAGTCGGGTATATTTTCTATCTAATAAGAAATCGTTTATATTGAAAAGCGATAAAGATGGTTGGGAAAACTTGTACCACTTTGATCTGAGTGGAAAATTTTTGAACCAGATCACAAACGGAAATTTTTGGGGAACCAGCATTGTAAGGGTAGATGAAAATCTTAAAACCATCTTTTTCCGTGCCCGCAAAGAAAATTCTGCCAGATTCGATTTCTATCGAATCGGCCTGGACGGCAAAGGATTAACGAGGCTCACGTTCGGTGAGTTTTCTCACGATCATGTAAATCTTTCTCCAGGTGGAAAATATTTTATTACTACTTATTCGAATGTCTCTACGACTCCTGCCATGGCGCTCGTTGATAATAAAGGCAAAGTAATTCGTAAACTGGGGAATATTAAAGGAAAAGAATATGACAACTATGCAAAACCAAAAACGGAAATTTTACGTGTAAAATCCGGGGATGGGCTCTTCGAACTTCCTGTATTGATTACATATCCGCTGAATTTTGATCCTGCAAAAAAATATCCTGTATTGGTGAGTATTTATGGAGGGCCAAACGCAGGAACGGTATATGATCGGTTCAGAATACCGGCAGGTAATTTACAATGGTGGGCTCAGGAAGGAATAATCCAGATAGCGTTCGATAACCGAAGCTCCGGACATTTTGGAAAAAAGGGTTTGAATTATATTCATCGCCAGTTGGGAAAATGGGAAATTGAAGATTATATCACCTGTGCCAGATGGTTAAGAAAGCAAAACTGGGTCGATACCACACGATTTGCCATCACCGGCGGCAGTTTTGGTGGATACCTGACCTGTATGGCACTTACCTATGGCGCAGAAGTTTTCACCCACGGAGTCGCAAATTCGGCAGTTACCGATTGGCACTTATATGACACCCATTACACAGAACGATTTATGGACACTCCAGGAGAAAACCCGGAAGGATATAAAAACACTTCCGTAATGAGTTATGCAGAAAAATATAAAGGTCTTTTGCGAATTGTTCATGGAACATCAGATGATAACGTTCATATGCAAAACAGTATTCAACTGATCAGTAAGCTACAGGATCTGAACAAACATTTTGAATTCATGATATACCCCGGAGAGAGACATGGCATTGGAGCAAATAGTGCCAGTAAGGCATTGCATAACCGTACCGAATCTTTCAAATTTCTATATAAGGAGTTACTGAATAAACCATTGCCGGCTGTATTCCGAGCTCCGGCACAAAAAGGTTTTTAAAAAAGCTCCACGCACAGCGTCCGCCGAAGCGTTTACGTAGCCCAAAACACTTCGCTAAGCTACGGTGGTCAAAGAAAGATGCCAAGGAAATACAAAAGGTGCAAAGAATGTATTCTTTGCACCTTTGCTTTCTTTTGACCCTTTGGGTGAAATATTGTTACCTATTCATTGTTTGCTTCGCTTCGATGCTTAATGTAGCATGGGGAACAGCACGCAAACGCGCTTTATCGATAAGTTTACCGGTAACCCGGCAGATACCATAGGTTTTGTTTTCTATTCGCATCATTGCTTTTTCCAGGTGGTCAATATAATTTATCTGCCGGCTTGCCATTTGCGCCAATTGTTCGCGTTCCATACTCATGCTACCGTCTTCCATTGTCATATAACGGTTTTCATTTTCATCCCCGCCCATCTCATCTTTACGCGTAATAAGCCCCTGCAAATAGTTTAATTCCTTTTTAGCCTGGTCCAGTTTCTTTTGAATCAATTCACGAAATTCAGATAATTCACCCTCGCTATATTTCATTGTTGGTCCCAATTGAATATGTTGCGGTTGATCTAGTACAGATTTGGTAAACTCAGGTTCATACCTGCGGGATGTTTTAGTTTTCATTTCCGGAATCACCAGTTTTACTTGTTTTACGGGTAGAGCAGGTTTTTTAACAGGAAGGGGCGGAAGTATGACTTCATGTTTTTTTGCTTCAATTTTTCTAGGTTCGGAAATCTCAGGCTTCTTCTGTTCTACATTTTTTAATTCCGGAACTTTTATTTCTGGTTTTTTTATTTCGCTTTTTTTCTCTGGCTTGATCGCTGCAACTTTTTTCACTTCTTCTTTTTTTATTGATTTTGCAGCAGTTATTGGTTTGGAAGATATAGGTCTCGCGTTAGGACGAGACGATTTTTGACCTGCCTTAGTTGCTTTACCTGAAGCTTCTTTATTACTGACCTTATGCGTTACAGATTTCCCGCCTTTAACCGATGAAGGTTTTGAAGTTTTGGCAGAGGCTTTCTTTACAACGTTCGGCCTTTTTACAGGAATAGGTTTTTTTGCCGATTTAACGGCTTTCTTTTTGGTTGCCATATTGTTAGGCTTTTTTTATAACAAACACTTTTAAAGGAATATCATTAATCTCAATATCGGTGCCTTCCGTTAGATCAGGCACAAGCTCTAGCTTATCGGCCAAAATTTCGGCGCAAATATAATTATAAAATTCGGCTATTGATTGTTTTACTACACCATTGCCAGTAATCCGGACAATAATCCTGTCTGTTAATTCAAATCCATTGTCCTTTCTGATTTTCTGAATTCTGTTGATCAGTTCCCTGGCATTTCCTTCATTTTCCAGTTCCGGTGTGATGGTTACATCGAGAGCAACCGTCAGGAGGTTTTTATTTGCTACCATCCACCCCGGTATATCTTCGCTGGTTATCTCAACTTCAAGTCTTTGTAATATTAAGGGTTCGTTATCAATTTGCAATGTAATTGTTCCTACTTTTTCTAATACAATGATTTCTTCCTGACTGACTGAGTTAAGTGCAGCGGTAACTAATTTCATCTTGGATCCCAGCCGTTTTCCGAGCGATACAAAATTTGGTTTGACCTTTTTCTTTATAAAGGCATCATCTTCAGTCAGATAACTGATTTCTTTGATATTAACTTCCGACTTCACCAGGTCCTCAACCTGCTCTAATTGATCTTTCATTTTTTGATTAGCGACTGGGATAAGGACCTTTTGTAGTGGTTGTCTAACCTTGATATTTACTTTCTTTCTAAGTGATAAAATCAGAGAAGAAATATCCTGGGCCATTTGCATTCTTTCTTCTAACGATAAATCGATTGCTATTTCATCTATTTCCGGGTAATATGTATGATGTACTGATTCCTCCTTTTGTCTACCAGTTACTAAATTCAAATTCCTGAAGAGCATATCGGTGAAGAAAGGTGAAATTGGTGCCATCAATCTGGCTATAGTTTCCAGACAAACATATAAAGTCTGATAAGCCGCGATTTTATCGTGTTCGTATTCCCCTTTCCAAAAGCGACGCCTGCATAGCCTCACATACCAATTACTTAAATGCTCATCAACAAAATCTTCTATCTCCCGTGCAGCCTGTGTTGGTTCAAAATCATCCAGATAGTATCTAACTTTTTTGATAAGTGAATTAAGCGATGAGAGGATCCACTTGTCTATTTCCGGTCTATCAGATAATGTAATTTCCGGTTCCCTGAAGGTAAAGTCATCCACATTTGCATACAATGCAAAAAACTGATAGGTATTATATAATGTACCGAATAATTTACGCTGGACTTCGTGTATGCCTTCGAGGTCGAACTTCATATTATCCCACGGAGAGGCATTTGATATCAGGTACCATCTGGTTGCATCGGCTCCAAATTGTTCAAGAGTTTTAAAGGGGTCAACGACATTACCCAGCCGCTTACTCATTTTATTACCATTCTTGTCCAGGACAAGACCATTTGAAACACAGGTTTTGTAAGCTACACTATCAAACAACATTACAGCCAGGGCATGTAGCGTATAGAACCAACCCCGGGTCTGGTCCACACCCTCGGCAATAAAATCTGCCGGAAAATTTTGCCGGAAAGCATCCTGATTTTCAAAGGGGTAATGCCACTGAGCATAAGGCATTGCGCCACTATCGAACCATACATCTATCAGGTCTGGAACCCGGGTCATGGCTTTCCCATTTTCACTCACCAATACAATCTCATCCGCATAGGGTTTATGCAGATCAAGAATACCCTGATGCAGGTAATTCTTATTAACCTCCCCTCCCAGGATTTCATTTGCTTTTTTTATTTCTGAGTTCAATTCTTCAATAGAACCTATGCATAATTCTTCTATACCATCTGCGGTTCGCCAAATAGGTAGTGGTGTACCCCAATACCTGCTTCTGCTGAGATTCCAGTCGACCACATTTTCCAGCCAGTTACCAAATCTTCCCTCTCCGGTTGATTTTGGTTTCCAATTGATTGTGTTATTTAATTGAACCATCCGGTCTTTTACAGCACTGGTTTTGATGAACCACGCATCCAGGGGATAATAGAGAATAGGCTTATCAGTGCGCCAGCAGTGAGGATAATTGTGTTCGTACTTTTCGATTTTGAAGGCCCTGTTCTCTTTTTTGAGTTTCACGCAGATATCTACATTCACATCCACGTACGATTGATCATCCTTATAATTTTTTACATACCGGTTACTGAATTCTCCAAGCCCGTCTATAAACTTTCCCTCCTTATCGACCATTATAAGAATACCGATATTATTTTTCCTGCCCACTTTGTAGTCATCTGCTCCAAATGCAGGGGCAGTGTGCACTATACCTGTACCATCTGCTGTGGTTACAAAATCACCGAGCAGGATACGAAAAGGATCACCCCCTGCTTTTTCTGTTGAATTGGCCTCAAAAGAGAGTAATTGTTCATACCTGCAATTTTCAAGGTCAGATCCATTAAATTCGGAAATACGTTTCCAGGGGATAATTTTTTCCTCAGCATTGAAATTCATTTCTGCTGTCTTTTCACCTTCAGACCTGAAATAATGAGTGATGAGATCCGTTGCAAGAACTACTACAATAGCTACATGAGTGTAAGGGTTAAAAGTCTGGATAACACTGTATTTTATTTTCGGACCAACGGTAAGTCCCAGATTAGATGGAAGCGTCCACGGTGTGGTCGTCCAGGCAAGAAAAAATATTTCCGGGGTTGAATCACCGGTTCTCTCCTTCACAATTTCAAAAAGAAAACCTGATGTATGATCCAAAATGGCTTTGAACATAGCCACAACCGAAGTATCCTTCACTGGCTTATACGTTCCCGGCTGATTAAGTTCGTGCGAGCTTAATCCGGTTCCTGCAGCGGGGGAATAGGGTTGAATGCTGATGCTTTCATAGAGCAAGCCTTTGGTATACAGTTCCTTCAGGATCCACCATAAGGATTCAATATATTCATTTTTAAAAGTAATATAAGGGTGATGGAGGTCTACCCAATACCCCATTTTGGTGGTAAGTTCATCCCATTTATCCTTATATTTTAAAACCTCCCGGCGACAGGTATCGTTATAATCGGCGACAGAAATTTTTTTGCCTATATCCTCTTTGGTAATTCCCAACATTTTTTCTACGCCCAACTCAACCGGCAGACCGTGTGTATCCCATCCGCCTTTACGTTTGACCTGAAATCCCTGCATGGTTTTATAGCGGCAAACCATGTCTTTCAGAGTCCTGGATATAACATGATGAATTCCAGGCAAACCATTTGCGCTGGGAGGCCCTTCATAAAATACAAAAGGGTCGCATCCTTCCCGCAGGGAAATGCTTTTTTCGAAGGATTTTTCTTCATTCCATTTTCCCAATATTTCCAGTTCCATGGAAGGAAGGTTCAACTTGTCAAATTCACGGTATTGTAACTGTAAAGGCATGCGGATAGAAAAAGTGCGCAAAGGTACTGAAAGAAATCATTGGCCTTTTGCGTCACCTGTTGCATTTAGTGGAAAAAAAATATCCTTTTAATTGCTGCTTAATTAAATGGGAGAATGAATTAGATGTTGTTGGAAGGAGAAAAAGAAAGTTTCTAAAAAATGGTTCCCTATCAAACGGAACGACTTTTCCGTTCACATGCACAATGGGTGTCTGTTGGTGTTTTTCCACATTTGGTCCATTTGGCATAGTTTATGGTTTGTAGTAGTCAAAGAAAATCTAGAGTGAGGTTATAAGGGAGTACATAATAGAGTGATTTTCAACTAAATATATAGAATACCTGACAAAAGTACCTCGGATTTTTACTTACCCGGTAAGTTATTTTTGGTGTATTTTGATAAGCGCATAATATGAAAAACCTTTTCTACGGTTTAGGGTTTAGGGGTTAAAAAGGGGAGTATTCCTACTCCCCTTTCCTTTGAATAAAAGGGTTATTCATACTTCGCTAATAAATTTTTATTTCTATCCGAACCCTTCCCGTTTTTAATCTCTGGTAAACTAGCCACCTTTACCCCTTAATTCAATTTCCTAAAAACCAATATTGTTAAGGCCAATCCTATAAAACTATTATTCCCTTTTACTTTAATGATGCCTCCAATGGAGGCATCTTTTTGCAGTTAGAGAGCAAAAGAAAGAAAAAGGCTTCGCCTTTTAAAAGGCGAAGCCTTTCCCATTTCCTGGAATACGAACCGAAAAATAGAAAATCAAGACATCCCTGAATTCTTTCAAATTCTATCCTATACCAATTGCCAGTTTACCACTTAGCTCCTATTGAAATGAATACAGTTCTACCATCA
>Ga0180121_10000363_pt1 | contig 18742 bp, 12 predicted proteins | sample AntDrymUQ5402106_2_FD_129676 | JGI IMG/M metagenome (GOLD analysis project Ga0180121, IMG submission 129676) | Polar desert sand microbial communities from Dry Valleys, Antarctica - metaG UQ540 (21.06) (version 2) (version 2) | ecosystem: Environmental > Terrestrial > Soil > Desert | place...
GAAGTTTCCTGATAAGGTTTGCACGAATTTCTTCTTTTACAGTCCTGGGTACATAACCGCTCTTTCGTAATTCTCTTACTGTTTTAATTTGCTTATAATTCATGTGCTCGTTTGCTTCCTGCTGTACATGGGGTACAACAAATTTTCTAGTTAAATAATTTTAATAAACTGTTTTTCTTCTTCCACTTTCAAAATCCCGGAAGATGAATGCACCTAATTTATCCAATGCGGCAAAGAATGCTTTTCCATTATTGGTTTCCGTAAATTCCTGAACAAATCGTTGCAGATAAGGATCTGTGGCGATCATGAATGTTGTGATGGGTATTTTCAGTTTTTTACATTGCGCGGCCAGGTTGAGACAACGGTTGGTGATTTTCCTGTCGAGACCAAAACTGTTTTTATAGTAACGTTTTCCGGATTTAAGACAAGTAGGTTTGCCATCAGTAATCATGAAAATCTGTTTGTTTGGATTTTTCCTGCGCCTTAATATTTCCATAGCAAGTTCCAATCCTGCCACCGTGTTGGTGTGATACGGCCCTACCTGGAGATAAGGAAGATCTTTAATCTCTACCGTCCATGCATCATTACCAAAAACTACAATATCCAATGTGTCTTTAGGATACTTTGTAGTGATCAGCTCACTGAGCGCCATCGCTACTTTTTTTGCCGGTGTGATGCGGTCCTCCCCGTACAAGATCATTGAATGCGAGATATCGATCATGAGAACAGTTGATGTCTGCGCCTTATAATCTGTTTCCCGGATCGCAAGATCATCTTCCTGCATATTAAAACTTTCAATCCCATGATTGATTTGTGCGTTGCGGATAGATGTTGTGAAGTCTATCTGTTCAAGCGTATCACCAAATTGAAATGGTCTTGATTCCGGATTGATCTCGTCTCCCTGACCTGGTTTGAAGGTATGGTGATCTCCCTGCTTTGTTTTTTTCAATTTTCCGAAAATCTCTTCTAGTGATTTTTTTCTTATCCCCTGTTCTGTTTTGGAGGTAATTTTTATTTCTCCACTTACCTGATTTTCCTGGAGGTAACCTTTGTCTTTTAGTTCATCAATAAAATCTCCCATTCCGTAGTCGTTTTCTGTAAGGCCATACTCCTTGTCTAGTTGATTCATCCAATTCAATGCTTCTGTCACATCACCATTTGTGTAGGTGAGCAATTGAAGAAATATATCAAGCAACTGCTCGAATTTTGTTTTATTCTGTTCGTTGGGATTAAATCTGGAAAATCGATAACTGATCATATGAAAATGCTGCTGTGATTCAACTCAATTTAAGAAGAAATTTTTGCGTGAAGGCTGCAGGTGCAATTTTAACAAAGAAGGGCAGTAATGGTTTTAAATCTAAAATGAAAAATTTAAAATGTAAAAAGAGTAGTGATTACTTATTTATTGAAGCAATAAATACCGGGAGGCACGCGAAAAAACAAAATAATTAAAGCCTTTGGAAACGGAATCTTACCGGATAGGCGACAATTATCGTACCATTCACGCTACTAATAATAGACCCGATACCTGATACCTACACTATTTTCTATCCGTATCCCCTACTTTAGGTTGCGGGTTAGTTAACATGGGAGGAGGACCTTCCTGTTGTTGCACACCAATAGCAAATTGTTTTTCCCATTGCGAGATTTGCTCGAGCATCTGATAGGATGTAATAATGTCATAAGCAAACGGTTCCTGTTTCGATGAGAGGGAACCGCCTTTATTATTCAATATAGAAGCTGCCTGCATCGCCATCTGATCTATTGGCATTTCCTCTTCTCCCAACTTGTGATAATAAGCAAGTTGCTGTTCGAGATCTTTCTTGAGAGATAAATGTACTTTTCTTGCAAGTGTCTTATCCTCGCTGCGATATGCAGCTTCCAGGAAGTCAAGTGTAAGGTTATTGTGAAAATTCCCGCGATTGGAAGTCATGCCATAAGGAACATTATTATTCAATACCATTTTATCATACTTATTCAGGATCTTTCTGGCAGAATCCAGCTTATTAAAACCGATCAGACTTTTTGCGAGTGAAGCATGAGTCAGTCTGAGGCTGTTGATATGCCTCCTGTTTTCTTCATCAAAATATACTCCTGAAACTTGTGCATTGCCATATGCAAATTTTTCCATGACATTTTTGTAAGCGATATTATTCTCCACAGCCGAATTTTCAACTGGCACCAGTCTGTATGCGAGCCCCTCCATCCTCAGGTATTTCTCGAGTCCAAAAGGGCGCAGTTCCTGTGTTGATGTAAAATATAAAGGTCTTTTCCAATCATTTGCTGCAATGAGCGCAAGAATGGCCAGGTGATTTTTATCAAGGGAACTAGTATTCTCTGCAAAATCCAACCGTAATTCACTAACAATGGTATCACCCGGATTGAATGTCATTGATTGTTTTACGGCTTCTACATCTACCGGAATCTTAAATTTCTTTACAGGAAAAACATTGGGTCTGTCTGAACCTTCTGCAGGAGCCGTTTTTGATTCTTCATCACTTCCTACAACATCTCGTAAGATGGTTTTTAAATCATAATATTCGGTCTGATTATATCCCGGCAAAGGATAATAATAAACGCGGTCGCGTTTACTTCCCTGAATTTGTGCAGCGGAAAAAAGTACGTCCGCAGGTGGACTATCATTCAATTTATAACGCAACTGGTTAATATACCAGTCTGTACCTAACAGACTGTAATTGATAACCCGGAGATCTTTGCGTACACCTTCCACTTCTTGAGTATACCATAGGGGATAGGTATCATTATCTCCAAATGTCATGAGAATCGCATTTTTATCGCAGCTTTCGAGATAATCCTTTCCAAGATCTCTCGCCAGTAATTTCTTGCTTCGGTCATGATCATCCCATTCCTGAGATGCCATAATAATCGGAACCGCAATCAGGCATAATGCAAAAGAAGCAATGGTCGGCATGTTGCCTGAAAGATATTTACTGAATTGTTTTCTTACCCATAATACTCCTAACCCTATCCAGATGGCAAATGCATAAAATGACCCAACATACGCATAGTCACGTTCCCTCGGTTGATACCCAGCCTGGTTCAGAAATATCACAACTCCGATCCCGGTAATAAAGAAAAGCAAGAAGGTGACTAAGAAGTCTCTTTTGTGATAGTTAAATTGAAAGATGATCCCAAGAATTCCCAATATCAGTGGAAGAAAATACAAAGAGTTATTGGCTTTGTTGTTTTTTCCTGCAGTATCCGGCAATTCGTTGGTAGGGGTGTGAAAAATTCCGTCTATAAAACTAATTCCGCTGTTCCAGTTTCCGTCACGAATATTCCCCATTCCCTGCAGGTCATTTTGTTTACCTGCGAAGTTCCACATGAAATACCGCCAATACATCCAGCGGAATTGGTAGTCAGCAAAATACCTGATATCTGTTGCTATCGTAGGATCCTCTCCCTGCTCCAGTTTGCCAAATGTTCTGTATACATATTCCTGGTTGCGGTCATTATTCGGATCCCAGGTCCGGGGAAACAAGTGTGCGGTCGGCATACTACTATAATCAATTTTTCCTTTCCTGCCGGCTACTTCATATTTGTCTTTTCCTTTAACATACAGATCACCTGTCTCCACATAATTTTCCTGGGTAGGGCGGTCAGTAAAAAAAGGTCCGTATAGGATGGGCCAGTCACCATATTGTTCACGGCTCAGATAACCCACCAGGGAAACCGGATTGTCTACGTTGTACATATCCACGGAAGGATTTGCAGAGGAGCGGATCAGTGTCGTGAAATAAGTTGAATAACCAAGAATGATAAATATTGTAGACCAGAGTCCTATCTTCAAAAAAGAGGAGATCCGTTGTTTATAATAATAGCAGAGTGTTAAAAGACCACCTGCACCTAACAGGAATAAGAATATTTTTCCTCCCGACTCTAAATAAGGTAAACAAAAAAGCAGTAAAAGGGCTGTCAGCCAGACAGGGAATGCGGTAAATTTCATGATCCCTTTATCTGTAAATCTCAGCCCGATAATGAGTAATACGGCAAGAAGAACGAAATAAGTTGCAAAACCTACAAAGAATGGAGCATTCAATTCGTTTACAAAGAAAATATCGAATCCTCCGGCAGCTTTAATTGACAATTGTATAATCACAACCTGCACGATACCTTCAATGATACATCCAATCAGGAAAGCAAAAAAAGTCCCCCAGCGGGAAACTTTATACCGCTTGAAATAATACACCATTACGATGGCAGGGATCGTAAGAAGATTTAGTAGATGCACGCCGATGGAAAGTCCCATCATGAAAAAGATGAATACGATCCAGCGGTCTGCTCTTGAAAAACGATGGCCGTCTGTTTTACTTTCCAGATCAACCTCATGTTCCCATTTTAATATTGCCCAAAAAACGATTGCAGTAAATAAAGAGGAAAGTGCATAAACTTCACCTTCTACTGCACTGTACCAGAATGAATCGGAAAAAGTATATGCCAGGGCACCTACCACACCTGCCGCTATTACTCCATAAACTTGTTGGTTGTTCAAAGGTTCCAACCCGGAACGCAGGAGCTTACGTGCAAAATGGGTGATGGTCCAAAACAGAAATAAGATAGTGAAGCCGCTTGCAATAGCGCTCAGGAAATTTACGCCTCTTGCTGCGCTTAGGGGGTCATCTCCAAAGAGAATGATAAAGAAACGGGCCAGTAAAATAAACATGGGAGCACCCGGAGGGTGAGGTATCTGTAGTTTGTAAGCGCTGGAAATAAATTCACCTGTATCCCAAAAACTGCCGGTGGGTTCCATGGTTAATACATATACCGTACAAGCAATTAGGCAGATAACCCATCCGGTTATATTATTAATCCTTGTAAAATTAAGGGTCGGGGGGATATAAGAAGTTTCAGTGGTTTTTTTAACGGGTATGGTTTCAGTCCTGGGTTGATTTTTCTGTTGCAGCATGGTATTGATTAAAGTTGGCAAACCTACATGAATTTTAAATACTTGCAAATATCAGGAGGGTTAAATTCAGCGGCATTTCAAACCGTTATAACTAATAAAAAGGTGCTTATTCAGAGAACCCTGGTAAGTCATTTGTTCTTTTTTGAACCATAATAACAAAAAGTGCCGTTATTCCCGGTGTATCTTTGCTAATAATGGGTGGATCTGATACGCATGTTATTCTTTTTGATGGTGTATGTAACCTTTGTAACAGTTTTGTTAAATTTATCATCAGTCGCGACCCGAAGGGTAAATTCAAATTTGCTGCTTTGCAATCAGCTCCAGCCCGTTTGTTGCTTGAAACCTATTCGATTTCTCCGGAATCTGTTGAGTCATTCGTATATATCCAGCACCATCGAGCTTATATAAAATCAACAGCTTCTTTAAAAGTTCTAAAAGACCTGGGTGGTTCCTGGCAGCTTTTGTATGGATTTATGATCGTTCCCAAATTCATTCGAGACTTTATCTATCATCAAATAGCAAAAAGAAGATACCGGTGGTTTGGAAAAAGGGAAGAATGCTTAATTCCTACTTCCGAATTGAGAAGTCGTTTTCTTTCGTGACGCCAAGGACTATTTCGTAGTAAGATTTCTTTTCTGAGAATTGTATTTCAACAATCCGGAAGGTGACTGTTCCATTAGTAAAAACCGAATGGATCTTATTTTGAATTACCTCAACGCCTTTGAATTTGTATTTTTCTTTTATCAGATTTTCAACAAATATTTTATAATGATAGGGATTATAGAGGTTGTAAATAATTCGGGAACTGTTTAAGGCATCGATATATTTCGTCAATAGAGAACCCATGCCATTTTCTTCAGGAATTCCGTTAATCCAGAAAGCCCAACTATAACTGGTGTCCTTATCGTTTAAAACAAGTGTGTTGCTAATTCCAAACCCTTTTTCTTTTAGCATATTGTTTATTAAGGGATAACCTTTTTTCTGGATATTAATAATTTCATATGGTTCAAGTATTTGTGATTGCAGGTCGTTTTTTGCTATGACGAATAATGTGAGTAATAAGAATATATAGTTGCTTTTCATATAACTGTTTGGAATCTGATGCCATAGGAGCGAATTTTGCATAAAAAATATTTTTATTTTAAAATTGCAAATAATACCGATCACATGATGAGTGATGAGTTTTATATCCGGGAAATTTAATTAATTTTTGCATGTTTTAAAAAGGTAGTTACATTGTTCATTCAACCTTCAACATAAAATGGACAGACGCACTTCCATCAAAACTTTTCTTGCTATTTCTGCTGGCATTACGCTTTTGCCCGCGTGCCTGCAGGAGAAAAGTAAATCGTCTTTGTTGCTAAAGAAAATCAAAATTAATAACGATGAAGAGGAATTGATGGCAACATTATCGGAAACAATTTTACCAACGACGGATACGCCGGGAGCTAAAGATTTGTCTTCTCACCTTTTTGTGTTGATGATGGTAGATGAATGTCATTCTAAAGCTGAACAGGAAAAATTTCTGAAGGGGCTCGGGCAGTTCCAAAAAATATGTAAGGAAAAGTATGATCAGTCATTCAACCGGATGTCTCCTGAGAAACGTTATTCTCTTTTAAAAGCATTTGAAGACAAGAAAGGCATTCCCGAGGAAGCAATGTCATTTTATGCCACAACAAAACGGATGACGGTTCAAAGCTATACCACATCACAGCATTATGTTACTAAAGTGCAGGTTTATAAACTGGTACCGGGAAAATTTATTGGCTGTAAACCGGTATCACCGCAGGAAGTAATTGTGCAATAAAAATCATTTTCTTTTATGGGAGATAATCAATCAAGAAGTTATGATGCTATTGTGATAGGATCAGGGATGAGTGGAGGATGGGCTGCTAAGGAGTTCTGTGAAAAAGGTTTTAAAACCCTTATGCTTGAAAGAGGCAGGGATGTAAAACATCTGAAAGATTATCCTACCACCAATCTGAACGCCTGGGAATTCAAACACCGCGGTGAAATTACAACAGAAGTCAGGGAAGCTAATCCGGTAGTCAGCCGATGTTATGCATTCCGTGAAGATGCGATTCATTTCTTTGTAAAAGATAACGAGCATCCATATGTGCAGGAAAAGCCATTCGACTGGATACGGGGATACCAGGTGGGTGGAAAATCTATTTTATGGGCAAGACAAACACAGCGCTGGAGCGAATATGATTTTACAGGACCAGCCCGTGACGGATTTGCAGTAGACTGGCCAATCCGGTATAAGGACCTGGCCCCCTGGTACAGTTACGTAGAAAGATTTGCAGGCATATCAGGTAATAAGGATGGACTTGATATTCTTCCTGACGGAGAATTTTTGCCACCCCTTGAAATGACCTGTGTAGAGAATTATTTCAAAGATTTTGTTTCTAAAAATTATAAGGACAGACATGTGGTGTATGCACGATGTGCGCATCTTACCCAACCCACGGAAATGCACCTGCAGCAGGGTAGAGGCCAATGCCTGAACAGAACTCTTTGTCAGCGTGGATGTCCTTTAGGAGGTTATTATAATTCCAATTCTACTACTATTCCCGCCGCTGACAATACGGGAAATCTGACTTTGCGACCTTTCTCAGTTGTGCATTCTGTTTTGTATGATGAACAAAAAGGCAAAGCATCCGGCGTACGGGTCATAGATACAAACACTAATGAAGCAATTGATTTTTATGCGCCAGTAATTTTCGTGAATGCCGGTGCACTCAATACAAACCTTGTGCTACTGAATTCCACTTCGAACCGCTTTCCGAATGGATTAGGAAATGACAATGAATTGTTGGGTAAATTTGTGGCATTTCATAACTACCGGGCACGTATACGCGGAACCCATCCTGGTCATAAGGAATTTACAATGGAAGGGCGTTCGCCCACAAGTGCCTATATCCCTCGCTTCAGAAATGTAAAAAAACAGGAAACGGATTTTCTTCGTGGTTATGCCGCCGGATTTTCTGCAGGAAGAAGAACTTCGCGCAATACAGAAGGATTTGGAGAGACCCTGAAAAAAAATCTTGAGAAAAAAGAATGGGGGCCATGGTACGTGAGTTCGCATATGATGGGAGAGACCATTCCGAAGGAATCTAATTTTGTGGCACTGGATGCAGATAAAAAAGATGCATGGGGCATTCCGCAGTTAAAAATCGCAATTGATTATGACGACAATGACGATAAAATGGTGAAAGATTATATTGAACAGATGAGTGAAATGTTTACAAAGGCTGGGTTTACAGATTTGAATTCCAGTGATTCAAAACAGGCACCGGGGCTTGACATTCACGAAATGGGTGGAGTGCGGATGGGCAAAGACCCAAAAACGTCCTTATTGAATGAATGGAACCAGTTGCATGTGTGTAAAAATGTTTATGTTACAGATGGTGCCTGTATGACTTCCACCTCCACACAAAATCCTTCACTCACCTATATGGCCCTTACAGCGCGTTCAGTGGATCATGCGGTATCGCAATTGAAGAAGAGGGAATTGTGAAACAGGTATATGGTATCAGCAGGAAGCCAGAGAGGTATTGAGTTGAATAATTTATTTATTTTAATAGAAATTTTTTACATGAAATTATTTTTACAATTAGTGCTGGCATATGTTTCTTGTCAGGCGATAGGTCAGACCTCTCCTGTGGGAGTATTTCAATTTCATACTGATATCGGAAACCCAAAGAATAAAGGCAGTGTCGATTATGATCCTTTATTGCAATCGTACAAATTGAAAGGTTCAGGTTATAATATCTGGTTCAACCGCGATGAATTTCATTATGCATATAATACTTTAAAAGGTGATTTCATTTTAACTGCAAATTTCGAATTTAAAGATTCGGGAAGCCACGCTCACCGGAAGATCGGATGGATGCTCCGTGAATCACTGGAAGATAATGCAGCGCATGTTTCTGTGACAGCACATGGTGACGGCCTGACGATGTTGCAATGGCGTGTGGCACGGGGAGCATACATGAGGGATCCCATCGACGAGGTTCGCGCACCAAAGAAAAATTACCAAATATTACAATTAGAACGTGCAGGAAAAATGCTGATAATGCGTGCTGCCCATCCTGGTGCACCTTTGCAGGTAATTGCGGAAAAAGTTTTTCCTGAATTACCAGATTCCCTGCATGCGGGGCTTTTCATTAATTCTCATAATGCTGATGTCACGGAAGAAGCCCGGATCTGGAATGTAAGGATCGACCAGCCGGTAGCAGAAAATTACAATCCCGGCAGACAAGGGTGGGTAGGTTGCCGACTTGAAATACTGGATGTTTTTAATGGCAACCGGAAGGTGATACATGAATCCGCCGGCAGGTTCGAAGCACCCAACTGGATGCCGGATGGAAAGAAATTATTATTTAACCAGGATGGTTCACTCTATACTATTCCGATTGATGGCGGGGTGACTGAAAAAATAAATACAGGTAATGCAGATCGTAATAATAATGATCACGGAATTTCATTTGATGGAAAGATGCTTGCGATCAGCCACCAAAGGCAGGGTTTACCGGGCGGTGGATCCACCGTATATGTGTTACCGTTAGCAGGCGGGACACCGAAACTGCTTACGGAGAAGACTCCTTCTTACTGGCATGGATGGAATCCGAACGGCAAAGAAGTAGTATACGTAGGTCAGCGTGATGGAAAAGTGTATGATATTTATAAAATTTCAACAAATGGTGGACAGGAAATAAAGCTCACTTCTAATAAGGGTTCACATGTAGATGGCCCGGAATATTCTCCCGACGGGAAATTTATTTATTATAATGGAAACCAGTCAGGCACCATGCAACTATGGCGGATGAAACCGGATGGATCCTCAAAAGAGCAGCTTACATTTGATGAATATAATAACTGGTTCCCGCACATTTCACCCGATGGCAAATGGATTGCGTACATTTCTTTTCCACCCGACATCGAGTCGGGTTCTCATCCTTCCTATAAACGGGTTACACTGAAACTAATGGGTAATAATGGTGGCCCTTCTAAAGTAATTGCTTATTTATACGGAGGACAAGGAACCATCAATGTGCCTTCGTGGTCTCCGGATAGTAAAAGGCTGGCGTTTGTGAGTAATAGCAGGCCACCTGAGAATAATAAGTAGTATACTAATCTAATGAGGAAACTTTGTACAAAATGTTTCAACTGAATTTTAAAATTATTCTTCGAGATCGGTATACAAAGCAATCTATACCACGAGAGAAAATTTATTTCTGCCCTTTTTTTGTATATATTGTACAGTATTTACATGTATGGAAATAATAAGATAATTAGCCCGGCATTAAGATAGTTCAGCACTGCCTTTCGTGTTTATTTCAATTAAAATCTTTCGATCATTACGGCCTTATGAAGTCTTTGTCGGTATAAGACAATGAGCTTGTATAATTTTATTCTATTGAAGTCGTATGCCGGGGTTTTTACAATCAGCATCCGTACCAATTGAATTACCGTTAAAAAGAATTATCCTGCCAGACCCTAACGAAAGAATGTATTTTTTTCATTTCCACCCTGAAAGAAGATAAACCTGACTAGTTATTTATTATCCTCCCTCCTGACATTTTTTGAAACTTTCTAATTCAACTGCATGAGAAAGGAATTCATTTGGTCCCTCTTATCATATTGGCTGCCGGTACTTATCCTCATCCTTCAGGTATTCTTTCTAAAAGCACAGGACGGTAATCACATCCATAGCACTTCAACAAATTCTTACTCATCAGAGGTTTTAGATAAGTGGATGGGTTTACAGATAAGGCTAATGAGCACAACGCCTGCTTCTTTCAATGGACCTTTTGTCCGCATATATGCCTACCCAGCAGTCTCGCAGCTTATGAGGCTGTGTATCCCGGGATACCTGAAAATTCTCCTAATCTGTTTCCAGTGCACGGTTAAATCAAATGCCGGCTATGCCCGCAATTGATCACAGTAAAAAGTATCACTGGCCTTCGAGTGCCAACTCGGCGTTGGCATCTATGAGTAGGTGGATGTTTTCATTTACTAATGCAAATAACAGATTAGCTATCGATTCACTTGAAATGGCTATGAAAGGACAATTCACCATCGAAGCTGATTCAGGTACCATTGAGTTCTCAGCATCCTATGGAAAACGAGTAGCCCAAAAAGTATTTGATTGGGCAGAGACAGATGGGTATCGTAGGGGCAATGAACCCTATACACCACGTCGTGGGCCCGGTATGTGGGCACCCACTGCTCCATCATTTGCAAAAGCCTCTACTCCATACTGGGGAAATCTCCGCCCCATTGTTCCAGGTAGTAATGATAATACGCAACCACTGGCTCCAATCCCTTATTCAGAAAAGATTTCCTCTGATTTTTATAAAGTAGTAAAACAAGTACATGATGTATCCCGGAATCTTACCCAAGAACAAAAAACCATTGCATTATTCTGGAGGGATATCAATCCAGGTGTTACTGCACCCGGTCATTGGCTGAATATTCTGCGACAAGTTTTTCAAAAGGAAAAAACTCCACTGGATAAAGCTGTATTTGCTTATGCACTTTCCGGAATGGCTTTGAATGATGCCTGGATCAGTTGCTGGAAAACAAGGTATACCTACAACCTTCTTCGTCCCATCACTTATATCCATGATGTTATAGGAAATAATGACTGGCAGCCGCTGTTACCCACACCACCACACCCGGAATATCCCTCCGGCTTTGCTGCTATGGCAGGAGCCATCAGCGAAGCACTTACCCTCGTGTTCGGGAACAATTACAAGCTAACAGATCATACTTATGATCATCTGGGCATGGCCCCAAGATCCTTTCGTTCATTCCGGGCAATTGCAAATGAAGCAGGAATCTCCAAGTTATATGCAGGCATACACTATCAGTTTTCAATTGATATCGGCCTCCAACAGGGAAAAGAGGTGACCCAGAATATTGCTTCTATATTATTAAACAAAGGAAAACCGGTTCCACCAAAAAAAGACGAACTGCGATGAAGCTTGCGATAGATTTAATCCAATTGACATCGTCTGTCAAAGTGCAGGATTACAATTCAATTCCTGATGCATCATCCTGCTTTCCTGAAAATATTTCCATCAATTCTTCGAAATGCCTAATGAATTCCGGCTGTGTTGAACTGAATTATATTTAAAACTGCATTATGAAAAATTTTTTTACACTCATCCTCTTTGCATTGCTGGGAACACGGGGTATTGCACAAACCTGCCTGCTCGACTCTACATTCGGAACCAGGGGTAAGGCTATTGGATTTACAAATTTCAATAATTCACCACACAGTGCGAATATCATTGTCCAGCCTGATGGAAAAATTATTCAGGCTTGGCATTTATATACCACTCTAAACAATTATGGTTTTAGGCTGATTCGCTATAACAGTAATGGCAGCCTCGATGCTAATTTTGGGTCAAACGGCATCGTTACAACGTCATTCTCTCAAAGTGGGGATGACTTTGTAGCCGCTTCAGCCCTCCAGGCAGATGGGAAAATTATAGTAGCGGGAACTACCAACAATCAGGGTAATTACGATTTTGCCTTAGCAAGATATAAGAGTAACGGGACCCTGGATTCATCCTTTGGCATAAATGGAAAATTGACAACGGCATTAGGACCGGATCAGGATTATGCTAGTTCTGTATTGCTGCAGTCAGACGGAAAAATTATTGTAGCTGGGTCAACCAGCAGGCTAGACAGCATTTTATGTCCGGGTTCTCCTTACTATGTTCCTGTCAGTGCAATCGTGCGGTATAATAGTAATGGTAGCCTTGACAGCAGTTTTGGGAAAAATGGAAAAATCGTTTTACCACTGGGAAAGGGTTATGATCATGCTAATTCTCTTGCATTTCAGCAGGATGGGAAAATAGTGGTGGCAGGTACAAGCTACTACAGTTGTGGCTGCGGGTACTATGGAGGAGCTGAGTGTTACAACTCTTTCCTGGTCTTAACGAGATTGAACAATAATGGGAGCGTTGATAGCACGTTTGGTAAAAACGGAAAAGCGACTGATTCTTTATTGTTAACGAATCCTTCTTCTGTTGCTCTGCAACCGGATGGAAAAATTGTTGTAACGGGACGGGGTTTGCAACAGGGATTTATTGCTGAACGGTTCAATTCCAATGGAAAATTAGACAGCAGTTTTGCAAATGGTGGAAAAGTCCTTACAATTATTGGGGGAATTGGTATGGACGATTCATGGTCAAATGCAATCACTATACAACCAGATGGTAAAATTGTGCTAGCCGGAGGGGTTTATGTTAATGGTACCAGTTTTTCTGATTTTGCTATTGTACGGTATTCAGGTAATGGCAGTTTGGATACCACGTTCAACAAGAATGGTATCGTAGTAATTCATGTGGGGCCATCAGGGTCTTATGATATGGCAACAGGGGTGGCTTTGCAAGGAAGTAAAATAATTGCTGGTGGTTACAGCCGTGGTAGTAATCCCTCCGGTAGCATCCAGGTAATACGTTTCCCGGATTCCTTCAATCAATACCAATTGCCATATCACCCAAAGTTGCTCTTACTTTCTGCGAAGGAGGAACTGTCACTTTGTTAAGTAATACCAGCGGCAATCTGCAATGGTATAGAAATGGAGAACTCATAATTGGTGCAACTGATACTATTTATTCTACAACCCTTAGTGGATCTTATACGGCAATTGTAACAACCTCCGGTAGATGCGGCGTATCTCAGCCGCTTTTTGTTACTGTAAAAGAGAGTCCTCCTAAACCCCAGATCTATTGGAATAGTATAAAATTAAACACAGATGAAGGTTATTCATTCTATCAATGGTATCTCAATGGTACCGCCATTGCTGGTGCATCTACCAGTAGTTACCAGCCAGAACCGGGAAAAGCAGGGTTGTATAAAGTAACAGTAAGAGACTTTTCGAACTGCAGTAATACCTCCGATGAATTTAACCTCGTCATAACAGGTATTACAGATGTAGTGATCGGAGATACAAAAATTCGCTATTTCCCGAATCCGGTACAAAAAATGTTGTACCTGGATATACCCAATGCACGCATCAATAAAATCAGGGCTGAACTTTATGATATCAAAGGAAGAGTTGTTGGAAAACATTCATTGAATCAAAACCATAATGAAATGTCGGTACAACACCTGAGCTCAGGGGTATATCAGTTAATACTTTTTAAAGGTTTTGATAAAATGGCAGTCAAAATAATAGTTATAAAATAAAAGTTTTTAAAGCCAGTTTGGTTTGTCCGATTTGCTGACAATTTAATCTTTAGAAACTGTTGGGTGCAACGCACATTTTCCAGTATTCCATCATTACATTAATTGTTTTTTCTAATCCTGCTACGCTATTCTGCTTGATGAAAAATCCCTGGACAGACAAACTATATGCATCCACCACGTGTTTTTGACTTGCCGCAGTGGAAAAAAATAAGTACGGGATACACTTAATTTGTAATTGGGCGTCCATACGAATTTTGCTTCTTAACTCGAACCCATCGAGCTTAGGCATGTTAATGTCTGATAGTATGAGAAAGGGAACCACCTCCGTCTTGTTTAGAAAGTCCAGTGCTTCCTGTCCATCAGTGAAAAAAATGATCTTATTGGAATAGTTCAATTTTTTGAATACTTCCTCAAATAGCTCCTGGTCATCCGTATCATCCTCAATGATGATTACTGGTCCTTTACTATTCATAGCAATTTATTTAGAGGTACAAGGTAAAGTAATCGATAGAAATGCGATATTTCGAACCTGCAAAAGAGTGCAATCATAATTTTTAAGGGATTGTTCTATTTAGTTTTGGGTGTTTTAGTTGACAAATAGTTAAGTTTTCGATATATCCAAAGCATGAGAATAATATTCCAGATTCTTCGTTAATACCTCTATCGTTGTTCGTCAACGACCCCCTAAATCCATTATTATGAAGATTGAATCTATTTTACAATCTCTTATTGCGTCCCTTGCCATCGTAATATTACTAACTAATTGCCATACTCACCATCATTGCAGTAATGCGCATCATACGCATACCGTATATGCTAAAGAGAGATCCAGTGGCAATTACTCCAAAGACAGATCGGATGTCTCTGTTGCGAAAGAGCAAACAAAAAAAGAAGTCATTGTTAAAGAAAAACCAGATGTAATTAACAAAGAGCAAAAAAAAGTAGGGCTTGCTGAATCAGAAACTGATAAAAGCAACAAGGAAAAAGCAGAGAAAGATCGTAAGGAAAAAGAAGAGAAAGAAAGTAAGGATAAGGCTGACAAGGAAATGAGAGACAAAGCGGATAAAGACAAAAAGGATAAAGAAGATAAAGAGCGAAAAGAGAAAGGTGATAAAGAGAAAAAAGACAAAGAGGATAAAGAGCGTGGGGACAAAGCAGATAAAGACAAAAAGGATAAGGAAAATAAAGACAAGAAGGATAAAGAAGAAAAGGAGCGTAATGACAAAGCAGATAAAGAGAAAAAAGACAAAGAGGACAAAGAGCGTGGAGACAAAGAAGATAAGGACAAAAAGAATAAAGAAGAAAAAGACAAGAAGGATAAAGAAGAAAAAGAGCGTAATGACAAAACTGATAAAGACAAAAAAGATAAGGAAGAAAAAGACCGGTTAGCCAAAGAAGATAAAGACAAAAAAGACAAAGAAGATAAAGACAAAAAGGATAAAGAAGATAAAGAACGTATTGACAAAGCTGATAAAGAGAAAAAAGATAAGGAAGAAAAAGACCGGTTAGCTAAGGAAGACAAAGACAAAAAGGATAAAGAAGAAAAGGATCGTAAAGACAAAGAAGAGAAGCAAAGAATAGAAAAAGAAGAAAAAGACAGAAAGGATAAAGAAGACAAAGACAGGATCGCTAAGGAAGAAAAAGAGAAAAAGGATAAAGAAGACATAGAACGCAAAGAGAATCAGGAGAAAGACAGGTTAGAAAAAGAAGAAAAAGAGAGAAAGGACAGAGAAGAAAAGGACAGAATTGCTAAGGAAGAAAAAGAGAGAAAAGAACAGGCAGAAGCTGACAGAAAGGAAAAAGAAGAGAAAGACAGAATAGCTAAAGAAGAAAAACAAAGGAAAGAAAAAGAACAGGAAGAAGCTCGCGAAAAGCAAAAAGCAAAAGAAGAGCAGGAAGCAAAAGAAAGGAAAGCTAAAGAAGAATTAAAAGCGAAAGAAGAGGCAGCAGCCAGGGAAAAAAAGGCTAAAGAAGAGCAGGAAGCTAAGGCAGAAAAAGAAAAAGGTAAGGGTAATAAATAATAGAGTCGAAATTTTTAAGCAACATAACCGCGGTCAATTGATCGCGGTTTTTTATTCTTCCAATGATCATCTGTTCCACCAATAAGTAACCTTCAATACAAGCGCCCGGTTTCTGACTGAAAACGGGGCAGGTAAATAATTATCTGTATATACCAGGAACAGATCTGAGGCTGGTTTATATCTCCACTGAAATCTGCTGTTGACATTGATATTCTTCAACTGCTCATTGTATTGAAAGAAAGTTGAGAAGAATAGTTTATTGGTAAACGTTACATCCAGTTGCGAGCCCACCAGCCAGAAAGTAGTAATATTCCATGGTATAGGCAGATCAATATGATTGTAACTGGCATTTAACAGGATGCGCACATACGGTTGAAACCTGTATCCCACTTCCCCAATAAGGTTCAATCGCTTACCGCCCGCATAATATTTTCCATAACGGCTATAGAACGAATACGTAAACACGCTCTGAGGTTTTGAAGTGTACTGCATTTGTAATGCATTCAGGTGGTGTTCCGTTCCACGTGCCAGTGTATCTTTTCCGGCATTGGTAGGATCGAATGGAAACAACAATTTGACAAATTCATCCACCAGAGACAGGGTGAATGTGCTCTGACTTCTGAAATTCGTTGCATAGGAAAATGAGTTAAGATTATCAGTGCGGGTTAATGATTCGTCAAAAAAATACAGGAAGTTTAACCGGGGCCCGTGACTTAATATTTTAGTTCCCTTTGGAAAAAACAATCTGCTGAAACCCGGGTTCAGTTTTATATAACCATTGCGAGGGATATATCCGACTTCTGCATTGTAGTTACGGCCCACATATTCTTCCTGCATCGAGATGTTCCATTTTCGCTGGTTGTATTGAAGATCCGCAGCCTGCACAAAATCTCTACCTTTTTTTCCTGGTGTAAAAGATTTTAAAACAAATGCTTTTCCAGTCCAGAGATTGCTGGCAGAAGCTAACTTATATTCAAGACCTAAGTTCCGGTTATACATCGAATACTGAATTACCGGAGAATCCTTCAAAGGATGATAATTCAGTGATTGTTTATTCACGAATAGAAATCCGATATTAGACCGGCTGAATACACGACGCTGCAATGCAACAACAGCGAAATTTTGTTCAGGTAGAAAGGTCTGAGATTGACGCGCAGTCTGCATATCCATAATTCCAATTCGCCAGTCTTTATTTAAATTTCCGCTCAGCCTGGCACCTGCCCTGATAGGTACTCCCAATCCAATGCGTCGTGAGAAGAAAGGTCGAAGGGAAGGGTATCCGAAATTCGCAAAGATGTCGCCATTCTCCAGGAAGAACTGTCTTCTTTCGGGAAAGAACAATTCAAATCGTTCGAGATTCGTAACCTGCCGATCCACTTCCACCTGTGAAAAATCAGGATTGATAGTAACATCCAGGTTTAAAGAGGAGGTGATGCCGATCTTAATGTCTGCTCCGGCTTTTTTTTGCCATTTAACTGGCTGACCTGTTTCATAATTTTTTATAATTCCTCCAAGCGCATAAGGGATAACGGAAATATTTGTTCCGGGTGAAGGAGGAGGCGTGTCCCATATCAGGTTTCCGGTGTGCGCGAGTGATGCTGTGGGAAACTGTCTGGGTACAGGTGCCCAGCTTGACTTTTCAGTAGTCTTCAGATCAAGGCGACTGAAATTGATTCCCCACTGGGTGATCCCTTTTTTGAACCGGATGGTAGTGAAGGGAATTGCCATTTCAAAAGTCCATTTTTCTGCATCATAGGTTACTTCGGAGACCCATTTGTTATCCCAGTTCAGATCGACGGCTCCTCCACTATTCATAGTTCCATCCCATTGTGCTCCTGCTGCGTTCGCTCCGAAAGAAAAACCATTTGTCTTATCATTGAAAGGATCCATGAAAAGGAGAAAATTGTCATTCTTTCCAAAATTAAAATCCCTGCGCAGGGATTCCACATAATAAGGACCCGGTACAGCATGATAACAAACAGCTATGAGATAAAGGTTTTGATCATCATAACTCATACGCACTTCCGTACGAACATTTGCGAAAGAAGTGTCCATTGGCAGCACCATATAAAAGTTAGATGCAACAGCCGCTTCGTTCCAGGCAATGTCCGTAATCAAACCGTCTATTTTAACAGGAGCGCTTGTTTTTCTGATCTGCAACTGGTAGGCATCATTTTTCTTTTGCGCGAAGGGTGAAATAGAACTCATTAATAAACATGCGGTAAAGAAAAAGGTAAGAGGGGAGTTCAAGATGGTTTTTGTGGTGAAAATAAAGTATTATGGATTATCACATGCGTCGTCTAAGCGGAGTCCTGCGAAGCCGACCCCGATCTGTCACACACTGTCTAAGCGGGGTCTGGGCGAAGCGGCCCCAATCTTTCACACTGTCTAAGCGGGGTCTGGCGAAGCCGACCCCGATCTGTCACACGATGTCTAAGCGGGGTCCGACCCCGATCTGTCACACGCTGTCTAAGCGGGATCTGGCGAAGCCGACCCCGATCTGTCACACACTGTCTAAGCGGGGTCTGGCGAAGCCGACCCCGATCTGTCACACACTGTCTAAGCGGGGTCTGGCGAAGCCGAC
>Ga0180121_10000364_pt1 | contig 18735 bp, 17 predicted proteins | sample AntDrymUQ5402106_2_FD_129676 | JGI IMG/M metagenome (GOLD analysis project Ga0180121, IMG submission 129676) | Polar desert sand microbial communities from Dry Valleys, Antarctica - metaG UQ540 (21.06) (version 2) (version 2) | ecosystem: Environmental > Terrestrial > Soil > Desert | place...
GTGGTCGTCCTGCACGACTTCGTCCTCCACCACCTCGTCGCCGGGCTGACGATCGGCCGTCGCAACGGCCACGGCTACCTCGACGCGATGGAGCGCGAGGGCGGCGTCGTCGGCCGCCTGCTCGGCCACGGCGTGCTCGACAAGCGGATTCCGCCGCTCTGGGAATGCCGGCCCGAGGACTACCACCTGGCCGGCGAGGTGCTCGACCTCGCGTCGGGCCTCGTCGTGCACTCGCACTACGTCGAGGAGCGGGCACGGGGCGCCGGCTACGCAGGGCCTGTCTGGCGGATCCCGCATCCAGCCTGGAAGGCGCCCGGGGTGAAGCAGGCGCCGATCAAGGGCGGCCCGCTGATCGGCTCCTTCGGCAACGTGAATGCGAGCAAGCGGATCCCGCAGCTGCTGGAGGCCTTCGCGCGGCTGCGCCGTGAGCGGCCGGACGCGCGTCTACTGCTCGTCGGTGCCGTCAGCCCCGGCTTCGACCTCGACCGCAGGCTCCAGCGGCTCGGCCTGTCGGGAGAGGGCATCGTCCGGGAGGCGTACGTCGAGGAGGACCGGCTGTGGTCGCTGATGGCCGCGTGCGACGTCTGCGTCAACCTGCGCGCGCCGACGATGGGAGAAACCTCGGGGAGCGTCATCCGCCAGCTATCGCTCGGCAAGCCGGTGATCGTCAGTGATGTGGGCTGGTTCGCCGAGCTGCCCCCCTCGGTGGCGCTGAAGGTGCCGGTTGACGCCGACGAGACCGACACGCTTTACGCGGCGCTCGAGTTGCTCGCTCGCGACGAGCGTGCGCGCGCGGCGATGTCGGCGGCCGCGCTCGAGCTCGTCCGGCGCGAGCACGACCTCGGGCGGGCGGCCGAGCGCTTCGCCGCCGCGCTAGAGCAGGCGGCGGGGGGTGAGGCGGTCGCGGACGCGGTGCTCGGCGACGTCGCGCGCGCGGCGGCGGACGTCGGGATCGAGCCCGGCTCGCCCGAGGCAGCCGAGCTCGCCCAGCGCCTCGCCGAGGTCGAGCTTGGCCGATAGGTTGCGCCGCGTCCCGGCCTGGGCCTGGCTCGCCGCGATCGTCGTCTGCTCCTACGTGCTGCGAGCGTGGCTCGCCAGGGCGATGGTCGGACCGTTCATCATGGTCGACGAGCTCATCTACTCAGAGCTCGCGCGAAGCGTCGCGACCGGTGACGGCTTCCGGGTGCGTGACGTTCCCGCAAACGGCTTCAGCCTCGTTTATCCGATTCTGATCAGCCCGGCGTACGCGCTCTTCGACGCGCTGCCGGACGCCTACGCGGCGGTCAAGACGCTGAACTCGCTCTTCATGTCGCTCGCTGCAATCCCCGGCTACCTGCTCGCGCGGCGGGTCCTGGGGCAGGGACTGTCGCTCGCCGCGGCGGCGCTCGCGGTCGCGATCCCGTCGCTCGCCTACACGGGCACTGTGATGACGGAGAACGTCTTCTACCCCCTCTTCCTGACCGGGGGGCTGCTGCTCGTGCTCGTGCTCGAGCGGCCGACGCCGGCACGGCAGCTCGGGTTGTTCGCCCTGGTCGGCATCCTGTTCGCGACCCGTGTGCAAGCCGTCGCCTTCTTGCCCGCGATCGTTGTCGCACCCTTCCTGGTCTCGCTGCTCGGTAGACAGTCGCTGCGCTCGACGCTTGTGCGCTTCCGCGTGCTTTACGCCCTGCTGGCCGGCGGCGCGACGCTCGTGCTCGCCGCGCAACTCGTGCGCGGCCGCTCGCTCGCGGACCTTCTCGGCGCGTACTCGATCGTCGGCGAGCGTTCGTACGACCCAGAGACCGTCGCCCGCTTCTTCCTCTACCACCTCGCCGAGCTCGACCTCTATCTCGGCGTGCTCCCGTTCGCCGCGTTCATGCTGCTCACCGCGCTGGCCCGGCGTTCGCAGCCGGTGCTGGCGCCCTTCCTCGCCGCGGGAATCGCCTTGACGATCTCCGTGCTCCTTGTCGTTGCCGCGTTCGCGTCGGAGTTCGCGAGCCGGATCCAGGAGCGGAACACGTTCGTGGTCGCACCGTTCTTTCTGATCGCGCTGCTCGTTTGGGTCGACCGCGGGCTGCCGCGTCCGCGCCGGACCGCGCCCGCGGTGATCGCCGTCTGCGCGCTGTTGCCGCTCGCGATCCCGTTCGAGCGCTTCATTGAGACCGGAGCGATCTCGGACACGCTGGCGCTGCTGCCGATCTGGGACGCGTACGGCTCGCTGCTCTTCGACTCGATCGACGCGACGGTGCTCGCCGGGGGCGTCGTCGCCGCGGCGCTCTTGCTGCTCGTGCCCCAGCGGCTCGCCCTCGCGCTCCCCGCGGCGACGTTCGTGTTCCTGGGCGCCGTTTCGTACAACGTCTGGAAGGGCGAGTACGGATTCGCGACCGCGCGCGGCTCGGCTGGAGCCCTGTTCACGGGAATTCGCGTCGGGCAGCGAGACTGGATCGACCGTGCGCTTCCGGAAGGGGAGCAGGCAGCGTTCGTCTGGACGGGTGTGACCGATCGCTACGCCGTCAATCAGAACGAGTTCTTCAACCGCGGGGTCGGACAGATCTACTTCATCGGCGGCCCGACCCCGGGTGGGCTGGCCGAGAGCGAAGTCGTCATCGACCCGAAGACGGGCGAGATCCGGACGCGCGACAGCAGGCGGGTGCAGGCCCGCTACGTGCTGACGGAGGACCAGATCACGCCGGACGGCGTCCCGATCGCGCGCGACGCCGGGATCGGGATCACGCTCTGGCGCGTCGCCGTCCCGCTCGTCGCGACCGCGACGACGATCGAGGGCCGTTATCCCAACGACACGTGGTCCGGCCGCACGGTCACCTGGACCCGCGAGCGCTGCCGGGGCGGCACACTGACGGTCGGCCTCTCCAGCGATCCCAACCTCTTTGACGAGTACCAGGTCGTGACCGCGACCGTCGGCGGGACGGTCGCAAGCCGGGCGCGAATCAACCCCAGCGGGACCGCGCAACTGCCCGTCCGCCTGCGGCCCGAGAACGGCACCTGCCGCGTCGTCTTCCGTGTCGCCAAGACGAAGGTGCCGGGCGGCGGCGACGACCGCGAGCTCGGCGCCCACTTCAACACGTTCGGGTACACACCGTGAGGATCGCCTTCGACGTCAGCCCGCTCTCGCACCCGCGCACGGGGATCGGCAACTACGTCCGCGGCTCGCTCGTCGGCCTCGCGGAGGCTGCAGCAGGACGGCACGAGCTGGTCGCGTTCGCACCCACCCGTCCGCGCGGCAGGCGGCTGATCCGGGAGGCCCTCTCGGACGTCCCGGTCGACGTGCGCACGCTCGTCCTGCCGTGGTCGCACGCGTTCCGGATGGGCTGGAGTCGTCTTGGCAGGCCGCCCGTCGAGCGCTTCCTCGGCCGCGTGGACGTGCTCCACTTCAGCGACTGGATGGTGCCCCCACAGCGGGGCGGGATCCGGTCGACGATGGTGCACGACCTCGTGCCGCTCCTCTACCCGGAGTTGGTGACCCCGCGCACGCGCTCGATGCACGGCTACAAGTACGCCCGCACGGCTAAGTGCGACCTCGTCTTCGTCAACTCGGCGTACACCGGGCGCGACGTCGAGGAGCACCTCGGCGTCCCGGCCGGCCACATCCGCGTCGCGCCGCCCGGCGTCGCCGGGGAGTACACGGCGGAAGGCGATCCCGCCGAACTGGGGCGGCAGTACGTGCTCAGCCTGGCCACGCTGGAGCCGCGGAAGAACCTTCGCACCCTCGTCGACGCCTGGCGGCCGCTCCGGCAGGAGCTGGCACTTTCGGTCGCGGGCGGCGCCGGCTGGGGCGACCAGCAACTCCCGGACGAGGTGGGGATCTTGAAGCTGGGCTTCGTCCGCGACGAGGAGGTACCCCGCCTGATGCGGGGCGCCGCTGTCTTCGTCTATCCGTCGCTCTTCGAGGGCTTCGGGATGCCGATCGTCGAGGCGATGGCGTGCGGAGTCCCCGTCGTTGCCTCCGCGCACCCGTCCATGGACGAAGCCTGCGGTGACGCGGCGGTTCGCGTGGATCCGACAGACGCCGACGCGATCACGGCAGGGATCCGCGACGCGCTCGACCGGCGCGACGAGCTCGTGGCCGCCGGGCTCGAGCACGCGGCGGCGTTCACCTGGCGCCGCTGCGGTGAGATCCATCTGCAGGCGTTCGAGGAGGCGGTATGAGGGTCGGGCTCGACACGGCGCCGCTGCTGCAGACGCGAGCGGGCACGGCCCGCTGGGTGAGCGGCCTCCGGCGTGGGCTCGAGGCCCGCGACGAAGTCGACCTCCTGTCGCTCACGTGGGGCGGCGGCGGCAGGCTGACCGCGGTTGCGCGCGACGTCATCTGGTATCCGGCCTTGCTCCCTCGAGCCGCCGCGAAAGCCCGCGTCGACGTCCTCCACTGCACGATCTTCCGCGCGCCGCCGAGGGCGCGCGTGCCGACGATCCTGACCGTGCACGACCTCGCCGTTCTCCGCCATCCGGACGTGTTCCCGGCGTGGACGCGGCTCTACGGGCGGACGCTGCTGCGTCCGACGATTCGCGCGGTCGACCGCGTCTTCGCCGTCTCGGAGTTCTCCAAGCGCGAGACGGCGGAGCTCGCGGGCGTCGACCCCGATCGCATCGACGTCGTCCCGAACGCGCTCGAGCCGGCCTTCGGGCCGGACGGCCCGGCGGCGGACGGGGAGTACGTGCTCGCGGTCGGCACCCTCGAGCCGCGCAAGAACCTCACGAGGGTCGTCGAGGCGACCCGGCTGGCCGGAGTGCAGCTTCGGCTCGTCGGCGCGCCGGGATGGGGGGACGCCGGCGTCAAGGGCGACCACGTCACCTGGCTCGGCAGGATCGACGACGAGGAGCTCGCGGCCGCGTATCGGGGCGCCCGTGTGCTCGTCTTCCCCTCACTTTACGAGGGCTTCGGCATCCCGGTTCTGGAAGCGATGGCGTCCGGTACGCCGGTGGTGACGAGCGCCGGCAGCGCGATGGCCGAGGTGGCAGGCGATGCGGCCGTCCTCGTCGACCCGCGGGATCCCCCGGCGATCGCGGTTGGGATCTCGGAGGCCGACCGGCGGCGCGGTGAGCTCGTCCCTCGGGGACTGGCGCGGGCGAAGGACTTCACCTGGGAGCGGACGGTCGACGCCGCCCTCGCTGGCTACCGGAAGGCTGTCGGATGAGCGATCCGCTCGTCGTCGTCGACGCCGACGTGCTCGGTCGCCGCCGCACCGGCGACGAGACGTACGTGCTGAACCTCCTGCGCGCCTTCGTTCTCCTCGCGCCCGAGGCGGGGCTGCGGATCGCGGCGGTCACGCGGCATCCCGAGCTCATCCCCGACGGCATCGAGCCGGTCGAGTTGAGCACGCCGACCCAGGAGCTGCGGATGGCCCTGATGCTGCCGCGCCTGCTCAGGGGGCTCGGCGCGGCGCTCGGCCACTTCCAGCACGCGCTCCCGCTCGTGTTGCCATGCCCGGCCGTCGTCACGATCCACGACCTGTCCTTCGAGCGCGAGCCGGGGTTGATGAGCCGCAAGGACCGGCTGATCTTCAAGGCCGTCGTGCCGCGGGCAGCGCGGAGGGCCAAGCGCGTGCTGACCGTCTCCGAGCGCACGCGCCGCGACCTGCGGGAGCTATACGGGATCCCCGACGCCAAGATCGTGGTGACGCCGAACGGCGTCGGCCCCGCTTTCACGCCGAGTACCAAGTTGGCCCAAGGCGACTACGTCCTCCTCGTCGGAGCGGTGCAAGAGCGGAAGAACCCGCTGGCGGCGCTCGCGGCGGCCGAGTCGGCGGGGCTGCCGCTCGTCGTGGCCGGCCCGGCGAAGGACGAGGCGCTCGTCCGCGAGCTCGAGCGCCGCGGCGCGCGGATCGCCGGCTATGTCGCCGAGGACGAGCTCGTCGAGCTGTACCGCGGCGCCGCCTGCTTGATCCAGCCCTCCCGGTACGAGGGCTTCGGCCTGCCCGTCCTCGAGGCGATGGCGTGCGGGACGCCCGTCGTCGCCGTCCCTGAGCCGGCGCTAAAGGAGGTCGCGGGCGAGGCGGCGGTCTGGGCCGAGGTGCACGAGCTCGGAAACGGGATCCGCCGCGCGGTCGCCGACCGAGACCGGCTCGTCGCAGCCGGGCTCGACCGCGCGCGTCTGTTCTCCTGGCCCGAGTCCGCCCGACGCACGCTCGAGGTCTATCGGGAGGTGCTCGGCCGGTGAAGGTCGCAGCGATCGTTGTCTCGCATGGGCACGCCGACGAGCTGGAGCGCTCGCTGCCGGTGCTTGTTCCGCAGGTCGACGACCTCCTCGTGATCGCCAACCGGCGGGGCAGCGTCGGAGTCGTGCCCGATGACGTGCGTGTGCTCGAGAACGCGCGGCCCCTCTCGTTCGCCGCGAACATCAATGTGGGGATCACGGCCACGACCGGCGACTACGTCCTCATCTCGAATCCGGATGCCGTGCCGGAGGAAGGCGCCGTCGCCAAGCTGGTCAAGTTCGCCGACGCTCATCCGCGCGCCGGGCTCGTCGGGCCGCTCGTGCTCTGGCCGGACGGAACCTGGCAGCCGTCGCTGCGGCGCTTCCCGACCCTGCTCGGGACGATCTGGCGTCGGACGCCGCTCCGCCTGCTCCGCCGGCCCTACGAGCATCAGGTGTCGCACTACGCCACTCGCCCGACCGAACCCGTCCAGGGAGACTGGCTGCTCGGCGGTGCTTGCCTGCTGATGCGCCGGCGCATGCTCGAGCAGATAGGTGGCTGGGACGGCGGCTTCCGCCACTACGTCGAGGACATCGACGTCGCCTACCGCGCCGCGCAGGCGGGTTGGGAGCGCTGGCTCGTCCCCAATGCGGTTGCGCGCCACGACTATGCCGCGGTGATCGACAAGCGCTTTCTCACGCGGCACACGCTGTGGCACCTACGCGGGATGCTCCGTTTTCTCCGCAAGCATCCTGAGCGGCTGAAGGCCTGGCGCTAGCTGCCGAGTGGGACGAACTCGAACGAGACAATCGCTCCGAGCGCGCGGCGGTCGCCGAGGCTCGGGTCGAGGTCGTTCGGCACGAACGTCGATGCGACGCTCACTTCCGCGCGCCAGGGGACGGAAGGCACGGCCACGAGCAGCGGGGTTATCTGTCCCGGCGGCAGCATCCCTTCGCCGGTTGCCGTCACGCGTCCGATCGCCGGTTGGTCCTTGGGGTCGACGACCACGGGACCCACCTTCACCGCGACGCGCACGGGTTTGAGTTGTGGAAAGCCCGCTGCCTGCCGCGAGAAGATCACCTTGACGAAGCCGCGCACGTTCGGGTCGACCGCGTAGTGCGTGAAGCTCGCCTCCTCACCCATCCAGCCGTCCGGGGAGATTCCGGCGGTCGTCTGGATCAGTTTCACGGGCCTGCCGGCGAGGCGGTAGAGGACAGCACCCCCGACCGTCGTCACTACGGGCGCCGCGATCTCGACGCCGTTGACCGCGACGGCATAGCCGGCGTTCAAGTTGGCGGGATCCTGCGTCCCGTCCGGCCGCAGCAGGTTCGGCGTCCGGCGCTCACCTGGGCCGGGGGCGCTTCCGTCCATGCCCCAGAACCAGTCGACGTTCGGGTTCCAGAACTCGACCTGCCAGGCGGCGAAGGCGTCGATGCCCTGGCCGACATAGATCGTCGGTTCGTCGTTCGCCGTCCGCTGGATCCAGTCCGGCGGCTTGGGCAGGTTGGCGTAGATTTGCTCGGCGGCGATGCGCTCGCCGTTCGCCGCGTAGATCTCCGTCGTCAGGCTCCACGCGAGGACGAAGGCGCCCACGACCGCGACGGCGGCGCCTGCGAGACGGGGCGCCCGGGCGTACCGGAGCGCGACTAGGACGGCCGACGAGCCGAGCGTCAACAGCACGAGCGTTGTCTGGATCGTCGAGTCAGGCCAGCGCAGGATCCTGTTCGCGAACGCTGCGATCGACAGCCCGTGCGCCTCATAGTTCGGGTACTGCGCGAGCGTGTAGGGCGTGGTCGTCACGAGGTAGAGCGCGAAGGCGGTCGCGGCGGCCAGGGCGACGAGCGACGCGCGCCTGCGCTCCAGCACCAGCGCGGTGCCGAGGAACAAGACCGGGTAGAGGTAGATCAGGTTCCGCTCTGCTACGACGATCGCGAGCGTCGTCGAGATGTACGCGGTCTTGACGGCGGTGTAGAAGCCGAAGGCGAGGATCGTCGCAACGGCGAGCGCGGCGAAGGTCCGGCGGCGTTCGTCCGGCGCCTCGCCAGTCGGACGCGCGAGCCCGGCGAGCCCGGCGACGAACGGCAGGACGCCGATCCCGATCGCAAGCGCGCCGGCAGCCCAGAGCCCGTATTCGAGCATCCGTCCCTTGAAGAACGCCGTCGCCACGTACCAGGTGTTCGAGCGATGGCCGATGGCCGCGGCGAGAACCACCGCGAGACCGATCAGCAGGACGACCGCACCGACCCAGTCGCCCACGCTCCAGCGGGCGCGCCAGCGGTGAATCCTCTCGCCACGCCACGCTCGGGCGAGAAAGACCAGCATCAGGATCGGGAAGAGCACGGCGAGCTGCGAGCGGACGAGCGTCCCGAGCACGCAGACGCCCACAGCCAGCCCGAGCGACCAGCGGGTCGGCGCGACCGCTGCCCGTGCGATGAGGAAGAGCGCCAGCGTCGAGACGGGATACGCCATCGGCTCTTCGACGAGGAATGGCGCGTAGGAGAGCGCGGGGGCCGCTACGGCGGCGACGGCCGCGAAGAGCGCGTACGGTCTCGCGACGATGAGTCGCGCCAGGGCGTACGCCGGGAAGATCGTCGCGGTCATCAGCAGCACCCCGAGAAGCTTCACGGCACCGAATGCCGCATCGACCCGGTCGAGCCACCACGCAGGCGCCACGACGTATGCGTAGAGAGAGGCGCCGGGGGCAGGCTCGCCGCCGCGCAGCGCCGCCCGGCCGGTCTCCGCGATCGACCGCGAGATCTGCGTGAACTCGATCTCGTCGCTGAAGAGCGTCACCGTCTGCCGCTGCCATGCCTGCCAGCCGTAAAGCGCGGCCAGCACGAAGTACGCCGCCAGGAGCGGCACGAGCGACTCCAGCCGCTTCACTCCGCGGGCACCTCGACGAGCGAGGGTGCGCTCAGCTCCGTCGTCCGGCGGACGATCCGGCAGGCCACACCTGCCTGCTCCCCGGCGGTGACAACGGCGTGCAACCGGTCCGGAGAGACGTCCGGGATCGTCACCAGCACCTCGTCGGGCCGCGTCGTGACGATCTGCGCGGCCGCCTCGTCCAGTCCTCCCAGCACCTTGACGCCGAGCACGCGCCGGCGTCGCACCCGCGGGTTGTCGTCGAGGAAGCCGACCACGCGCCGGTCCGGTGTCTCGGCGAGCTCGCGCGCAAGCGCCCGGCCGGAGCGGCCGGCGCCAACGATCAGCACCCGGCGGCGCTCGCCACCCGCCCGCAAGCCGGGCAGCAGTCGCAGCGCGAGGCGCGAGCCGGACACGAGCGTTGCGCAGAGGAGCGCGTCGACGGCGAAGATCTCGAGCGGGAAGCTGTTGAGCGTCTGCGTCGCGGCGACGATCGCCATCGTGATCGGCACCGAGAGCCCAACCGCCGTCGCGATCGCGAGCAGGTCCCGGGCTGACGCAAAGCGCCAGACGCGGCGGTAGATCCCGAAGAGGACGAAGAGGATGTAGCGCACCGCGAGCAACACCGGCAGCGTCGCCAGGAAGACCGCGCGCTGAACGTTCGTGCCGCCGCCGTCGACGAAGAGCAAGTAGGCGACGAGCAACGAGGTGCAGACGATCGCAAAGTCGACGAGCACCTCGACGAGGCGGCGTGGGTTGGAGACGAAGAGACGCCAGAAAGATGGCGCGGGGCCGGGCTCGGCGCGGCGCGAGCGCTCTTCGAGGTCGCTGAGGAAGCTCGCGAACTGCACGAGCACGACGAAGGAGACGAGCACCCCGACCGCCGTCACCCGCGCATTCGCGAGGACGTTGTACGCGAGCGCCGTCGCGCCGAGCAGCGCCGCGAGCAGTGCCAGGGCTGCAACCGCTTGCCGTTCGGAGAGGCCGTAGTAGACGAGCCGGTGCGAGGAGTGGTCGGTTCCGCCCTGCGTCACAGGTCGCCGCTCGAGCGTCCGCCGCACCGTCACGAGCGTCGTGTCGAGAATCGGGATCGCGAGCACGAGCAGCGGCAGCACGACGCTCGTCAAGGTTGCGCCGGCGGTGGTCCAGCTCGACGCGAGCGCGAGCGAGGCGAGCCCGAAGCCGATCACCTGGCTGCCGGAGTCGCCCATGAAGACGTCGGCGCGCCCTCCGCGCCGCAGGTTGAAGGGGAGGAAGCCGAGGCACGCGCCGCCGAGCGCGAGCGCGATGACGAGGCCGAGCTCGCCCGAGTCACGCGCGATCGCGTCCACTGCGAGGACTGCGCACGAGACTGCCGCGAGCGTCGCAGCGAGCCCGTCCATGTTGTCGAGCAGGTTGAACGCGTTCGTGATCCCGACGAGCCACACCAGACCGAGGACGGTCGCCAGGATGTCGTTGCCGACGATCTCGACCGTCAGCCCGGAGGCGAGCACGAGCGCGGCCGCCCCGAACTGGGCTGCGAGCTTCGCGACCGGCTTCAGGGTGAAGATGTCGTCGGCGAGGCCGGCGGCGAAGAGGAGCGCGCAGCCGCCGAGGACGCCGTAGAGCTCAGAGGTGCCCTCGACGGCGCCGGCGGCGATCGCGATCAGCACCCCGGCGGCGAAGCCGGCAAAGATGCCGACGCCGCCGAAGGTCGGGGTCGCCTGGGCATGCCAGCGCTGGCCCGAAGGCTCCGTGACGAGCCGCCCGCCCAGCGGGGATCCCAGCGGGGAGCGCAGGAGCGCCCAGAGGACGAGCGCCGCGACGGGAAGGGCCGCGAGCGTGACGATCGCGCTCATCAGCCAATCCTTGGCCGATGAGCTTTAGGGGGTGTGGGGGATCTTGGAAGTTCCCCCACAGAGCCGAAGAAGGGGGCTCGTGGGGGAAACATGGTTTCCCCCACGGGAGCGGGCCGAAGGCGCGCGACGCTCACGACTCGGAAGGGTACGCCAGCCCTGTTAGGGCGGTGTGTGCAGGCACGACGCCTAGACTAATCCCCGCTCGTGACGATCTACGCCGACCTCCTTCGCTATCGCGAGCTCTTCGGCAGCCTCTTCCGCCGCGAGCTCCGGGCCAAGTACAAGGGCTCGGTGCTCGGCCTGACGTGGTCGCTCGCGCATCCCGTCGTCCTGATGCTCGTCTACCTGCTCGTCTTCAGCGTGCTGTTGAAGATCCAGACGGCCGACTACGAGCACTACTGGCTGTTCTTGCTCGCCGGCCTGCCCGTGTGGGTCTTCTTCGCGACCTCGCTCCAGTCGGCTTCCCGCAGCCTGCTCGAGAACGCGAACCTGATCCGCAAGGTGCGCTTCCCGCGTCAACTACTGCCGCTCTCCGTTGTCGCGACGCAGCTCGTCGGCTTCGCGGTGATGCTCGCAATCGTCGTCGTGCTCAGCCTCGTCTATGTGCCCGAGGCTCGTGACACCGTCTGGCTCGCGATCCCTCTCGCCGCGCTCGCCGTTTGCCTCGTGGCTGGCCTTTCGCTCGCAGTCGCGTCGCTGAACGCCGTCTACCGGGACGTCGAGCATCTTGTCGCAGCGCTCCTCCTGCCCTGGTTCTTCCTCACGCCAGTCCTCTACTCGCTGGAGGGGATTCCAGGCGTTCGCGACCATCCGCGTCTCGTCGACCTTCTGCACTACGCGAATCCACTCACTCCTGCGATCGAGGCCGTCCGCGACCCGCTCTTCTTCGGACGCCTGCCGGAGGTCGGGGACACGGTCTACCTGGCGGTCTCGGCGCTGCTCGCGCTCGCGCTCGGAGCGTTCGTCTTCAGCCGCGTTGACGACCGCGTGGCAGTCGAAGTCTGATCCGGCCGTCGAAGATCGCGGACTCGCCCTCGTAGGCGGGGAGGCCCTGGTGCTCTGCGGGCTCGAGCCCGGCCAGGAGCGACGGCAGGAGAAGCGGGTGAGGGAAGGTCGGATTGCGACCGCCGCCCGGCGCCCAGGGACGCAGCGACCGGTCGCGTGTCTCGATCGAGCCGCCGACCGCCGCGAAGCCCTCCGCGTGCGCGTCGAGTACGCGCCGTGACCAATCCGGCTCGGGAATCGCACCTGCGACGAGATGGGCGGTCGCGACGGCCCCGTCGACTACGAGTGGCTCCTCCTGTCCGGCAAGCGCCGCCGCGGTCTCCGCGTCCTCGCTTCCGTGGACGACGACCGCCAGCCGACGCTCCGCGATCCGCGGGGCGACGACTACGTCGAGCTCGAGCGGGGGCGAGCCGACCTCCGCGAACCAGAAGCGGAGTTCCTCAACGAGGTCGAACGCGAGCCGGTAGCGGCCGGGCGGCTGCGGGGCGCGCAGAAGTGTCTCCACCTCGACCTCCCCGCCGGGAGCGACCGGCCGCTCGAAGCCGACGCGCACTCCGTCCCAGACGATCGCATTCCCGCGGTCGTCGAGCCAGTGGTAGGAGAGCTGCACCCCGCTCTCCCTCCGCGTGCGCCACGTCGCAGTCCCGGCGTTGCGAAGCGCGACCCGCGCGGCTGCGACGACCCCCGCCCGAAGCTCCGGCAGCTCATAGCCGAGCCACCGGACCGCGAGCGGGCCGACGGGAACGGGATGCTCGCCGACTCGCTCCATGGCGCAGCTAGCCTACTCCGGCGATGTTCGAGGCTCCTCTTCTCGTCCGCGCGGCGCGCCTCGAGCCGACCGAGCGCACGCCTGTGTGGTTCATGCGCCAGGCCGGCCGCTCGCTGCCTGAGTACCGCGAGATCCGGAAGACGCACACGCTCTTCCAGGTCTGCTACGAACCGGAGCTCTGCGCTGAGGTGACGCTCCAGCCGGTGCGTCGTCACGACGTCGACGCGGCCGTGATGTTCGCGGACATCATGCTGCCCCTGCTCGGAATGGGCGTCGAGGTCGAGCTCGTCGAGAACGTCGGGCCGGTGATCGCAGACCCGATCCGTACCCGCGCCCAGGTCGATGCGCTGCGGGTCACCGAACCGGAGGAGTCGGTGCCGTTCCTCCTGGAGGCGATCGCGATCGTGCGGCGCGAGCTCCGCCCCGACCAGGCGGTGATCGGCTTCTGCGGTGGCCCTTTCACGGTCGCCGGCTACCTGATCGAGGGCAAGCCCAGTCGGGAGTTCCTGAACGTCAAGCGGATGATGTACGCGGAGCCGGAGCTGTGGCACGCGTTGATGGAGAAGCTGACCGACGCGTTCGCTCGCTACGTAAGCGGCCAGGTCGGGGCGGGTGCCGATGTGATTCAGCTCTTCGACTCCTGGGTCGGCGCCCTCTCCCCGGCTGACTACGTCGAGTTCGTCCAGCCCTACTCGGCACGGATCCTCGCGGCCGTCGACTCCCCCACGATCCACTTCGGTACCGGCACGGCGACGCTGCTCGAGCAGATGCGCGACGCGGGTGGCGACGTCATCGGCCTCGACTGGCGAATCCCGCTCGAATGGGGCTGGGAGGTCGTCGGCGAGGACCGCGGCGTCCAGGGGAATCTCGACGGAGCGATCCTCTTCGGGCCGTGGGAGCGCGTCGAGGCGGCAACGCTCGACGTGCTCACCCGTGCCGCGGGCCGTCCGGGGCACATCTTCAACCTCGGCCACGGCGTCATGCCCGACACCGACCCCGACGTGCTCGGCCGCCTGCGCGCCTTCGTGCACGAGCAGACCGCACGCACGTTTGACATGAACAGCAGCGTATGAGCACCGCGGTCGTGTTGATGGCGTACGGCTCGCCGAGCCGGATCGAGGACGTGCCCGGCTACTACGCCGATATTCGCGGCGGCCGGCCGATCAAGCCCGAGTTCCTCGAGGACCTCGTCGCGCGCTACAAGCGGCTCGGGATCGAGGACTCGAACCCGCTCAACGAGATCACCGAGGCGACGCGCGCCGCGCTCGAGGCGGAGCTTGGCCTGCCCGTCTTCACCGGCATGCGCCACTGGACGCCGCGCATCGCCGAGGCGGTAGAGCAGGCGCTCGCGGGCGAACCGGACACGATCGTCGGCCTCGTGCTCGCCCCCCACTACTCGAGCCTCTCGATCGAGAAGTACCGGGAGCAGGTCGTGGCCGCGCTCGCCGGGCGTGCCGAGCTCCGCTTCGTCGAGCGCTGGGGCCACGACGCCAGGTTCGTGGCGCTGCTTGCGGAACGGCTCGTGCCGCACAAGCACGAGCACGTGGTCTTCACGGCGCACTCGCTGCCCGCCCGGATCCTCGAGGACGGCGATCCCTACCGCGACGAGCTACTCGAGACGGCTCGTCTCGTCGCCGAGCGCGCCGGCGCGCATGAGTGGACGTTCTCCTTTCAGAGCGAGTCCCCGACGGGCGAGCCGTGGCTCGGACCGGACATCCTGGAGCATCTCAACGAGCTCGCCGCCTGCGATGTGCGCGATGTCGTCCTCTGTCCGGTCGGCTTCGTTGCCGACCATCTCGAGATTCGCTGGGATCTCGACGTCGAGGCGGCAGAGAAGGCGCACGAGCTGGGCCTTCGCCTGAGCCGGGTCGAACTTCCGAACGCCGATCCGGCGTTCATTCAGGTGCTGGCGGGGCTCGTCCGAAGGCACGCGGCTGTACCGTCTGCAGCGTGAAGACGGGGCAGATCCGCGTCGAGGGGGTCTCGCGCCGCTTCCGCGTCCGTGCGAACGAGGCGCGCAGCCTGAAGGAGTTGTTCGTGCTCCGCGGCCGCACCGAGGCGAGTGACGTGCTCGCTCTCGAGGGCGTCTCGCTGGCGGTCGAGCCCGGTGAGGCGGTGGGGCTCGTCGGCCGTAACGGTTCCGGCAAGTCCACGCTGCTTCGCCTGATCGCGGGGATCATCAAGCCGACGGAGGGCCGCGTCGCGGTCGGCGGCCGGGTCGGGTCGCTGCTCGAGCTCGGCGCGGGCTTCCACCCCGACTTCTCCGGCCGCGAGAACGTCTTCCTCAACGGCTCCATCTACGGGCTGCGCCGTGCGCAGATTCGCGAGCGCTTCGACGAGATCGTCGCCTTCGCCGAGCTCGAGCAGGCGATCGACCGGCCCGTGCGCACCTATTCGTCGGGGATGTACATGCGTCTCGGCTTCGCGATCGCGGCGCACCTGGACGCTGACGTACTCCTGCTCGACGAGGTGTTTGCAGTCGGCGACGAGGCGTTCCAGCGCAAGTGCTTCGGGACGGTGTTCGACTTCAAGCAGCGGGGCGGGACGATCGTCTTCGTCTCGCACGACGCATCGCAGGTCGAGCGGCTCTGTGAGCGAGCGGTGCTGCTGCGCGAGGGACGGCTCGAGTTCGACGGCCCGACCCACGAGGCGATCGTCCGCTACCGGAAGGCGCTCGCGGCGGACGCCGATCCGGCCGAGCGCGCCGCCGGCCTGCGGGAGTGGGGCACCGGCGAGGCGATGATTACGGATGCCCGGCTCGTGGGTTCCGAAGGAGAAGCGCGGCAACAGTTCCTCGCCGGCGAGCCGTTCTCGCTCCGACTTCGGATCGAGGCAGAGAACGGGATCGCGCCACCACAGCTCCAGCTCGAGCTGCGTGACGAGGGGGGCCTGCTCGTCGCCTCGGACGTTCTTGACACCGGCAGCGTCGGCTGGGCCGCGGGCACGCGAGAGCTGCGCTACGACGTCGAGCGGCTGCCGCTCTCGGACGGACGCTTCCACCTCCGGCTCGGGCTCGCCAACGGCGAGGGCGAGCTGCTGCACTGGCTCGACGACGCGCTCGCCTTCCGCGTCTATCCGGCCGGCGAAGAGCGGGGGGGCGTCGTCCGGCTGGAAGGGAGCTGGACTGCGGAGCAGAACTCTGAAAGTCGATGAGCTCGCGCACCTGTCCCGACTGGCCGGATCTGATGGAGCTCGCCCCCGATCTCCAGTTCATGCACTACACAGTCGCCGAGGCGCAGCTGCCCGTCGATGTGCTGACGACGATCGATCATGTGTCGCTCGGTGACGTCGCCATCTGCTGCGACCTCGACACCCACGTCTTTTACGCCGAGCACACCGACCCTCAGGTGGCCGAGGCGCTCCGCGCCACCCACTGGTACGAGCTCCGCGAGTATGCCGAACGCGGCCCAGGCGCCTCAGCAGCCTAGGCGGTCGCATCCGGAAGTTCGGTCGGCGTAGTCTCCGGCACGTGTGGGTCTTACTCGGCGCTCCCTTCGACTCTTCTGGCACCGGCCGGGGGGAGGAGCGCGCGCCCGACGCCCTGCGCGCCGCGGGCCTGCCGGCTAGCGTCGCCGACTTCAACCCGGACCTGGACGAGGACGGCGCGCATGCGCGGCCCGTCGTCGATGCGCTCGCCAGCGCGCTTCATGTCCACAACTAGAGTCCTTACGCAAATGGCACAAATCGTCGTCCCTTTCCGCGGCGAGTCGGCTAAGCAGCGCCTTGACGCATCGGACGAGATTCGGTCGCAGCTCGCGCTCGCGATGCTCGGTGACGTCCTCATCGCATGCGTCGCGACGGGGCGCACGCTCCTCGTCACGGACGACCCCGATGCGCGCGCGCTCGCGGACGAGCTCGGCGCCGAGATCGTCGATGACCCCGGGGGCGGGCAGGGATCTGCGGTAGCCGCAGCGCTCGAGCGGACGGAGGATGGGCCGGTGGCGGTGTTGAACGCGGACCTCCCGTGCGTCGTGCCCCACGATGTCCGCACGCTTGTCGGCGCCGCAGAACTGGGGGCGTTCGGGTTCGTCGAGGCCGAGGACGGAACGACGAATGCCCTCGCGCTTCCCCGCGCCTCGCTCTTTGCGCCGCTCTACGGCGCCCGCAGCGCCGATCGGTTCCGCAGACATGCCGAGGCTCACGGGGTCATAGCGGTCGCGGCGGAAATTCCGAACCTCTCCGACGACGTCGACACCTTGGAGGACCTGGCACGGATCGGCTTCCGCGCCGGCCCGCGCACCCAGGCCGCGATCGGCGGGATCCAGGCTCTGTGAAGGTGGCACTCCTCTCCGGCGGCGTCGGCGGCGCCCGCTTCGCGCGAGGGCTCGTCACCGCCGCCGATCCCGCCGGCGTGACGGTGATCGGCAACGTCGGCGACGACCTCGACGTGCTCGGCCTCGCGGTCTCGCCCGACCTCGACAGCATCCTCTACGCGCTCGCTGGCCTGCACGACGAGGAGCGAGGGTGGGGCCGCTCGAGTGAGACCTGGGAGGCCCTCGCCACCGTCTCCGCTCTCGGGGGCGAGGACTGGTTCCGGCTCGGCGACCGCGACCTCGGGCTCCACCTCGTGCGGACGCAGGCGCTGCGCTCCGGCGAGCCGCTCTCGGCCGTGACGGCGCGGCTCGCCCGAACGCTGGGGATCGAGGCTGCGGTCGTGCCGGCAACGGACGGCCGGCTGCGAACCTGGATCGACACGCCCGCGGGCAGCTTCCCGTTCCAGGAGTGGTTCGTCGCGCGCGGCCACCGCGACGAGGTCGACGGCGTACGTTTCGAGGGCGAGACGCGCCCCGCTCCGGGCGTCCTCGAGGCCTTGACCAGAGCCGACGCGATCGTGATCGCGCCTTCGAACCCGTACGTGAGCATCTGGCCGATCCTCGCCGTCGAGCAGATCCGCGCCGCGATCATCGCGCGCCGCGTGCCGTGCGTCGCGGTCAGCCCGCTCGTCGGCGGCCGCGCCGTCAAGGGCCCGGCTGACCGTATGCTCGCGCGGATGGCAGGCGGCACGACTCCGGCGCACGTGGCGGGCTGTTACGCGGGCCTGATCGACGCGCTCGTCGTGGACGAATCCGACCCGGCGGGACCGCTCGCGGTGCGGCGCATCGTCACGCAGACGCTGATGACCGATCTCGACGCGTCGCGCCGGCTCGCGGAGACGGTGCTGGGAGCGGCGGCGTGAAGGTCGCAGTTGTGGGCGGGACCGGCAGCTTCGGGCAGGCGGTCGCGAAGCGGCTCGTCGACGCCGGCATCGAGGTCGTGATCGGCTCGCGCGATGCCGAGCGAGCGCGCGAGGCGGCCGAGGCGATCGGCGCTGCGGGCGCTTCGAACGACGACGCCGTCCGCGGGGTCGACCTCGTCCTGTTCGCGGTCAAGGCGGAGGCGGCGGTCGACACGGCGCGCGACCTGCGGCAGACGATCGGCTCGACACCCGTCCTCTCGGTCTGCGCCGAGCTCTCCTTCGGCCCCGGCGGCGTGAAGCCGACGACCGAGGTGACCTCGATCGCGAAACGGATCCAGGACGAGCTCGATGCGCCGGTCGTCGCGGGGCTCCACTCACTTGCCGCCTCGAACCTGTCCGAGGCGCCACCGGAGGAGGACGCGCTCGTCTGCGGCGACGACGCCGAGGCGAAGGAGCTTGCGCTCGAGCTGGCGGGCAAGCTCGTCTCGGGGCGCGCAGTCGACTGCGGGCCGCTCGCGAGCGCCCGTGCGCTCGAGGGCATGACCGCGGTGATCGTCAACCTGAACAAGCGCTACAAGGCGCACGCGGGCCTGCGCATCACCGGCCTGGGGCCGTGACGGCCGGGTTCCGGGTCTTTCCGCTCGAGGGCATCCCGGAAGTCGAGGAGGGCAACGATCTCGTGGCGCTCCTGGCGGAGGCGGCCGAGCGGTCGGGAGAGCTCGAGGACGCCGACGTCCTCGTCGTCGCGCAGAAGATCGTCTCGAAGGCGGAGGGCCGGGTGATCAGCCTCGACGGGATCGAGCCGTCCGGGCGGGCGTACGAGCTGGCGGGCGATCACGATCCGCGCCACGTCGAGGCGATCCTGCGCGAGAGCACACGGGTGGTTCGCTTGCGGCCGCCGCTCGTGATCTCCGAGACCCGGCACGGCTTCGTCTGCGCCTCGGCGGGTGTCGA
>Ga0180121_10000365_pt1 | contig 18730 bp, 20 predicted proteins | sample AntDrymUQ5402106_2_FD_129676 | JGI IMG/M metagenome (GOLD analysis project Ga0180121, IMG submission 129676) | Polar desert sand microbial communities from Dry Valleys, Antarctica - metaG UQ540 (21.06) (version 2) (version 2) | ecosystem: Environmental > Terrestrial > Soil > Desert | place...
ATGATGTGGATACCGCTAACCCCGTTCGGCGGGCGGGCGAACTCCCTGGCATACGTGAGCTTGCCGCGAAAATAAAGACCGCTCAGGAAGCTGAACACCTCCCCGAGTGGCGCGCCTGCCGCTGTCCGGACCTTGAGGGCGAGGACGAATTCGGCGCTGTCGTTATAAACCAGCCCGGCGCGCTTGCCGGCGCTGCTTGCTGGCGAAAGGAGAAAAATCAGTGGCGTCCGCACCGCCGCCCGATTCGCAATTTTTCCGCCGTTTGAAGCGAGCGCAAAACGCCTTCGGCGGTTAAAATTGGAAGAGGAGGGTGACATGGCCAATAACAGACTAAAAGCGCTCCGCGACGCCGGGCAGTCGATCTGGCTCGACAGCATCGATCGCACGATGCTCCACAACGGCGACCTCGAGCGCCGCATTCGCGACGACGCGCTGACGGGCATGACATCCAACCCGACGATTTTCCAGAAAGCGCTGTCTCAGGGCACTGCGTACGACGAGCAGCTGCTGGGGGCGCCGGACGGACTGGAGAGCTGGCAGCTGTTCGAGCTGGTCGAGACGCAGGATGTGCGCGATGCATGCGACCGCTTCGCTGGAGTTTTCAGCTCGACGCGCGGCGCCGACGGTTATGTGTCCATCGAGGTTTCACCCGGCGTGTCGGGTAGCGTCGACGACACCCTTGAGGAAGCACGGCGCCTTTGGAAGGCAGTCGACCGCCCGAACGTAATGGTCAAGGTTCCGGGCACGGAGCAGGGGGCAGTCGCCGTCCGCCGTCTGATCGGCGACGGGATCAACGTCAACATTACGCTTCTTTTCGCGATCTCGGCCCATGAACGCGTGATTGAGGCGTACCTCGCCGGCCTCGAAGACCGCGTCAGGGCGCACAAGCCCGTCGACGGGCTGGCCTCTGTCGCCAGCTTTTTCATCAGCCGTGTTGATACGGAAGTAGACAAGCGGCTCGATGCGCTCGCCGCAAAGGCGTCGCCCGCTGAAGCAGAAAGGCTTGGAATGCTGAAGGGGCGTGCGGCAATCGCCAACGCCAGGCTTGCCTACAAGCTCTTTCGAGAGAAGTTTTCCGGCCCGCGCTGGGAGGCGCTCGCGAAAGAGGGCGCCCGCGTGCAACGGCCGCTCTGGGCGAGCACGAGCACGAAGAACCCCGCCTACCGTGATGTCATGTACGTGGAGGAGCTGATCGGTCCCGATACGGTGAACACGATGCCGCCAGCGACGATCGATGCGTTCAGGGACCACGGCGCCGTCTCACGGACCGTTACCCAGAAAGTGCCGGCGGCGGAGGGAGTTCTGCGCGAAATCGAGGCGGCGGGAATCTCGATGAAAGCTGTCACCGATCTGCTGCTCGAGGAAGGAATCGCGAGCTTCCAGAAGTCGTTCGACGAGTTGATCGGCGGCCTCGAGGCAAAGGCCGGAACACTGGCACCAGGCGGGAAGTGACCGGCGTCTACATACCGCGCACGAAAATCGTATGTACGCTGGGTCCGGCCACCTCGACCAGCGATGCGATCAGGGGGTTGCTCGAAGCCGGAATGAACGTGGCCCGGGTGAACTTCTCGCACGGGACCCACGAGCAGCACGCCCAAACAATTGAATTGGTTCGCCGCCTCGCCGACCAGGCGGGGCGGCCGGTCGCGGTTCTGGGAGATCTGCAGGGTCCGCGCATCCGCATCGGCGACCTTGCGTCGCCTATCATGCTTACCGTCGGCGACGACATGACGCTCGTGCACGAGGGTGAGGAGCGGCCGGGTGAAGTCCCCGTCACCTACTCCCAGCTGGCCGTGGACGTCCATGTGGGCGACCGCATCCTGATCGACGATGGGCTCATCGAGCTCGTCGCGCTTGAGGTGGAGGACGCGCGCGTGAAGGCCCGCGTCCTCCACGGTGGCGAGCTGAAAAGCCACAAGGGCCTCAACCTCCCCGGCATTCAGGTGTCGGCGCCCTCCATCACGGAGAAGGATCTCGCGGACATCACCTTCGCCGTCGAGCACGAGGTCGACTACCTCGCCCTCAGCTTCGTCCGGCGCGCCGAGGACATCGATTCGCTCCGGAAGCTGGTGCCAAAGTCGGTCCTCGTGATCGCCAAGATCGAGAAGGACGTCGCGCTCACGAACATCGAGTCGATCGTGCGCGCATCCGACGGCGTGATGGTCGCCCGCGGTGACCTCGGTGTAGAGCTGCCCTTTGAAGCGGTGCCGGGCGCGCAGAAGCGCATCATCGGACTCGCCAACAAGTTCGGCCGACCGGTCATTACCGCGACGCAGATGCTCGAGTCGATGATCTCGCACCCCCGGCCGACGCGTGCCGAAGCGAGCGACGTCGCCAACGCGATTCTCGACGGTACCGACGCGGTCATGCTGTCGGCCGAGACCGCGGCCGGCGCATACCCGCGGCTCGCCGTCGAGGCGATGACCAGAATCATCAAGGAAGTCGAGCAGCATCCGCCGGGCGCGCTCTTTTCGGGCACGCACACCCACGGAATCGTCACCACTGAAGTAGCAATCGCTGCCGCGACCGTCGCGGCGGTGTCCATGCTCGCGGCTCCTCTTGTCGTCGTATTCACGAAGAGCGGTTTTACGGCACGTGTCGTCTCGTCGCACCGGCCCGGCGTGCCGATACTCGCCCTCACCGATGAGGCGCGCACATACCGTCAGCTCGCGCTTGTGTGGGGGGTCGTGCCGCAGCTCGTTCCGCACTGCAACAGTTATGACGAGATGATGGAGCGCGCCAAGGCTGCCTCCGTCGAGCGCCGACTCGCGACAGCGGGTGACCGGATCATCGTCACGGCCGGCGTGCCGTTCGATACCCCCGGTACGACTAATCTCCTTAAAGTGGAAACAGTGTGAAGCTCGTTTTTCTGGGGACCGGAACAAGCTTCGGCGTTCCCCAGATCGGGTGCGGCTGCGACGTATGCCGGTCTCCTGACCCGCGCGACAAGAGAAGCAGGGTGGGCGCACTGGTCGAAACGGAGAGCGGCGCGCGAATCCTCATTGATACGCCGACGGAGCTGCGGCTCCAGCTCATCGCCGCGGCGGTCGACAGCGTCGATGCGGTGTTCTTTACCCACGACCACGCCGACCACGTGCACGGCATCGATGACCTTCGCGCGCTGTCGGTGCGCCGCAACGGGCCCATCGACATGTACGGCCCGCCGGACACGATGGACCGCCTGGCGCGCCGCTTCGCGTACATCTTCGACGAGACGATCCGTCCTGCCCCCGGTACCAGCAAACCGGAAGGCCGCGCCCACTCCATCGAGCCCGGCCAGACGCTCAGTGTCGGAGGCGCAACGGTGAAGGCAGTCGCCCTGCCGCACGGATCGATTTCCGTTTACGGTTACAGGATCGGCAAGCTCGCTTACGTCACCGACGCAAAGGAGCTTCCCGACGAAGCGGTGAAGGTTTTCAGGGGAGCCAGCGTGCTCGTACTGAATGCACTCCTCCGCGGCGAGCATCCAGGCCATTTCAGCATCTCGGAGGCAGTTCGCGCGGCGAAATTGATCGGCGCGCGCCAGACTTATCTGACCCACCTGACACACCACAACTCGCACGCCGCGCTCGAAGCCGAGCTGCCGGCCGGGATTGCGCCCGCATACGACGGGCTTGCCGTGAGCATAGACTGATGGCAGTCAGGCTCGATTTCTCCAACATGCTTCTCGCTTCCGGCGGTATCGCGGCGGCGGAATGGGCCGCTGCCGGTGATGAATTCGCCCGCGCTCACGATGCGTTCACCGGCCTGCGATCTTCGGGCGCAGTCGGCTTTGCCGATCTGCCGAGGCAGAAGGCGCTTCTCGACCAGGTTGTCGCTTACTCGACCAGCGTCCGCGGCCAGTTCGACGACGTCGTGATCCTCGGCATCGGTGGGTCCGCGCTCGGGCCGATTGCTCTGCGCACGGCACTCCGGCCCAGCGCGTGGAACATGCTCGATGAAACGGCGCGCGGAGGATTTCCGCGGCTGCAGGTTCTCGACAACGTCGATCCTGAAACGATCTCCGCGCTCCTTGGCAGGCTTCGCCTGGATCGCTCGCTTTTCATCATCACGTCAAAATCCGGCGGGACCGCCGAGACGATGGCGCAGTTCCTCATCGTCCACGAGCGTCTGACGAGCGCTGGTGTCGATGTCAGGATGCACATGGTGTTCGTGACCGATCCGTCACAGGGAGCCCTTCGTCCGCTCGCCAATCGCCTCCGGGTTCCTGCCCTCGACATTCCCGCAAACATCGGCGGTCGCTTCAGCGTGCTCTCCCCCGTGGGCACACTCCCCGCGGCGCTTATCGGCATCGATGTGCGAGTCCTTCTTCAGGGTGCGGCAGAGATGGCGTCGCGGTGCTCATCGCCCCAGCTCGAAAAGAATCCAGCCGGGGTCTACGCCATGCTGCAGTGGCTCGCCGACACAAGGCTGCAGAAAAAAATCAACGTCTTCATGCCTTACTCCGATGCGCTGCGGGATTTCGCCGACTGGTTCGTCCAGCTCTGGGCGGAGAGTCTCGGCAAGCTCAAGCCATCTGGAGAATCCGTCGGGCCAACGCCCCTCGCAGCGCTTGGCGCCACCGACCAGCACAGCCAGGTCCAGCTGTTCATGGAAGGAACCGCCGATAAGACAGTCACCTTCGTGGGGGTGAAGAAACGCGCCCACGAGCTCGAGATCCCGCGCGCCTTCGCCGATGTGCGTGAGCTCGGATACCTCGGTGGTCACACGCTTGGCGAGCTCATCGACATCGAGCAGCGAGCAACGGCGGGCGCGCTGGCGAAGAGGGGCCGGCCGAACATGACGCTGACACTCGACCGCGTTGATCCGGGTCACATCGGGCAGCTGATCATGATGCTCGAGATCGCCACTGCCTACGCCGGACAGCTCTACGGGGTGGACGCCTTCAACCAGCCTGGTGTCGAGCTGGGAAAACAGTTCGCGTACGCGATGCTCGGGCGTCCCGGCGCCGAAGAGGCGCGCAAGGAGTGGGACTCACTCCCCGCCGCCGATCCCCGGCGTGTAGTCTGAGACCTTGAATCCGTTCCCCACAGCCCCAACATTGTGACTCAAATGGAAGATCATCCCTTCGGCGGCGCGCTAACTGTTCTTGACGGATCGGTCCGGGTAAACGACGAGGCGGCGATCGCGTCTCCGGCGATGGATACGCTCGTCTCCACAGCGGTGTTCGGGGAGGAGACCGCGCGTGAGGAAGCTCGCTGGCTCATCTGGGAGATCGGGCAGGCGCTCGGCGTCCGGCCCGCTTCGATCCACGATCTGTACCGCGCGCGGGGAAGGGGAAAGACGGGCGGCTTCACGGTGCCGGCAATCAACGTCCGCGGGATGGCTTACGACACGGCGCGCGCGATCTTCCGCACCGCCGTCCGCAATAACGCCGGCGCGTTTCTACTCGAGATAGCGCGTTCGGAGATTGCCTACACCGAGCAGCGTCCCGCCGAGTACGTCGCCGTGATGCTCGCCGCCGCGCTGCGTGAAGGCTTCAGGGGACCGGTGTTCATACAGGGAGATCACTTTCAGGTGAACTCGAAGAAGTTCGCTGTCGATCCAGTCGCCGAGGTAAACAACGTCAAGCAGCTGGCGCGGGAAGCAATCGCGGCGGGGTTTTACAACATCGACGTCGACACTTCCACGCTGGTCGACCTCTCGAAGAAGACCCTCGACGAGCAGCAGCGCGTCAACTATGAACAGGCGGTGGACATCGCGCTCGCGATCCGCGGGCTGGAGCCGGAGGGCGTGACGATCTCCATTGGCGGAGAGATCGGCGAGGTCGGCACGGAGAACAGCACCGTCGAGGAGCTGCAGGCTTACATGAACGGCTTCGACCGCACGATGGACAATCGCGCGCCGGGAACCGAAGGCCTTTCGAAAATCAGCGTGCAGTCCGGAACATCTCACGGTGGCGTCGTGCTTCCCGACGGCACCCTCGCCGACGTCAGCATCGACTTCGACACTCTCTCCACTCTCTCGAAGGTAGCGCGCGAGCAGTATGGACTTTCGGGCGCCGTGCAGCACGGCGCATCGACGCTTCCGGATAGCGCGTTCGACAACTTTCCGAAAACGGAAACCGCCGAGATCCATCTGGCGACGAATTTCCAGACGATGCTGTACGACAACGCGCCGCGCGAGCTGCGCGACGAGATCTACAAGTGGCTGCGCGAGAACGCGAAGGACGAGCGCAAGGCATCCGACACCGATGAGCAGTTTTTTTACAAGACGCGAAAGAAGGCGCTCGGTCCGTTCAAGCGGCGCTTCTGGGATCTTTCGCCGGCGGACAAGGAGCGGCTCGCGAAGATGTACGATGAGAAGTTCACCTTTCTTTTTCGCCAGCTTGCGGTCGTGGACACTGCCGCGACGGTGAAGCGGTTCGTCACCGCACCCGTGCAGCACAAGCCGAGGCCCAACCCCGGCCTCGCTGCCGTCGAAACCGCGCCGGACGACGCCGACCTGAGTGACTGAGGCGCGGCCAACGGAGCGGGTACTCTCCCTCATCACGGCAATCCTCCGCCGGTCGGCGCACGAGATCCGCAATTCGCTCAACGGTGTCGCCGTCAACGTCGAGGTTGTGAGAAGCCGGTCTTCGCGGCCCGGCGGATCGGGCGAAGTCTCCGCATTCGCCGAGCGCGCGGTCAGCGAGGTGGCGACGGCGAGCGCGTTGATGGATGGCACCCTCGCGCTCGCCCAGGAATTTCTTGGCGCAATGGCGGAAGGCAAGGTCCGGGCGGGGGCCGACGCTGGCGGCGACGAGGGCACCTTCAGCATCACGGGCGCCGGCCCGCGCCTGGAGGGTATCCGAGCGGCTATTGCCACGCTGGCGCCGCGAATCGGGGTCACCGTCGAGACGAACGGGCAGACGGTTATATTTAGAGTCTTGCCCGAAAGCAGCAGCCTTCCCAAAGCATGAGATGAAGCAAGCTAAGATTCTGATCGCTGACGACGACCGCTCCATTACGGAGGGCCTTGGCGCAATCCTCCGCGACGAGGGCTATGACGTATCGATCGCGGTCGATGGCCAGAAGGCGCTCGACCTGCTTGGATCCGACAGCTTCGGCGTCGTTCTCGCCGACCTGAAGATGCCAAAGGTCGATGGCCTCGCGCTGCTGAAGGAGCTGCAGCGGAAGTCGATCCCGACCGAGTGCATCATCGTCACCGGCCAGGCGACGGTGGATTCAGCCGTGCAGGCGATGCGCGAGGGCGCCTACGACTACGTCGAGAAGCCACTCACCGCCGACAAGCTGAACCGGCTCAAGGCACTCATTCCGAAGGCGCTGGAGAAATTCAACGTCCAGCAGACAAACCGCGAGCTGTCGTCCAAGCTCGAAGGGTTGACGCACTACGGCGAGCTGACGGGCCGCTCGGACGAGATGCGCTCCGTCTATCAGATCATCGAGGCAGTCGCGCCATCGTCGGCCAGCGTGCTGATCCTCGGCGAGTCGGGCACGGGGAAGGAGCTCGTCGCGCGCGCGGTGCACGCAAAGAGTGACCGGGCGAAGGGACCGTTCTTCGCGCTGAATTGCGCAGCGCTGCCGAAGGACATCCTCGAGAACGAGCTGTTCGGGCACGAAAAGGGGGCGTTTACCGGCTCGACCAACGAGAAGCCCGGCGCGTTCGAGATGGCGGATGGGGGCACGATCTTCCTCGACGAAGTTGCGGAAATGCCTACCGACATCCAGGTGAAGCTGCTGCGCGCGATCGAGACGCGGAGCATTCGCCGGCTCGGCGGCAAGAAGGAAATCGACGTGGACATCCGCATCCTTGCCGCGACCAACCGGGATCTCCAGAAGGCGCTGTCCGAGAACGAGCTGCGCGAGGACCTCTACTACCGCCTCGCCGTGGTGGAGGTGTTCCTGCCGCCGCTCCGCGAGCGCATCGGCGACATAAAGCTTCTCGCCAATGAGTTCCTTGGACGTTTCGGACAGCAGAACGGGAAGCCGATGACAGGCTTCGAGGAAGCGGCCTGGGAGTGGATTCTTTCCTACAACTGGCCTGGCAACGTCCGCGAGCTGAAGAACGCTGTCGAGCGGGCGGTGATCATGGGGAAGGGCGAAAGAATCACCGCCGCCGATATAATGCCGCGCCACATTCGCCGCGGCGCTGATGGGTCGGTGGCGATCAGCCTGCCTCCGGAAGCAACGCTTGCCGACACTCGCCGGCAGCTGGTGCTGCGGGCGCTCGCATCCACGAACGGCGACTACGCGCGCGCGGCGACGATCATCGGAATGAGCGCCGGGGACGTGCGCGCAGAGATTGCATCGCTGATCGGTGGGAACGGCCATTCGGCGGGCTCGGTGAACGGCGCGCAGAAGGCAGCTCCTCACGATCAGGCGCCAGCACGGCAGGCCAAATCGCAAAAGCCCGCGACGCGCAAGGTTGCAGCCGGGCCGCCCGCCAACGCGAAATCGAGAAAGCGCTAACCCCAGCGGAGGACTGATGGACGAGTATGAGTGGTACGACGACGAGCCTTACATCGCCGAAGAGCCTTATGTGATCGTGCAGCGGCAGTCGGCGGGCATTGGCCCGCTGTTTCTCGGACTTGCTCTTGGCGCCGGAGTGGCGCTGCTGCTCGCACCGCAGAGCGGTGAGGAAACCCGCCGCCGCTTCGCGCGCAGCGCACGCCGCGCGCAGGACGCCGCGCAGGATATCGTCGAAGACCTGAGCGGCTCGGTTGCGGAAAAGCTCGACCGGGCGCGCGACGCGATCGAGGAGAAGCTGGAGGCGACACTCGATGCCGTTGACGACAAGAAGCGCCGGATGACTAACGCCGTTGGTGTCGGCAGGGCGGCGGCGCGAGAGGCGAGGGGTGAGCTCGAGGCGCGCATCGCCGAGAACAAAGCGGCCTACAGAAACATCTAATGGCCCAGCGCCGGCTAATTGTCCGGCTGGGCTGGACGTTTCGCGACTACGCGAAGCGGATCTGGGACAACAGTGGCGAGGACAACGTTTTTTTCCTCGCCGGCGGAATCGCCTTCAACCTGCTGCTCGCCGCCGTCCCGTTCTTTCTGCTGATGGCGAGCGGGCTCATTTTCGTGCTCAACAAGTCGCCGGCCACCACCTCGGTGGAGATCATCGCCATCGTCGACAAATTCCTGCCTCCTTCGCCAGCCGGCGTTGAGGCGCCGACGGCAAGAATTCTCACCGACATCATCAAGTCTTCGAGCTCAATCGGGCTCTACAGCCTTTTCATTTTCATCTGGTTTTCAACGCGGTTGTTCGGCTCGCTGCGGTCGGTGCTGGCGTCGGTGTTCGACATCGACGCCGACCGTGGTATCGTCGACGGGAAGATCTTCGATATCAAGATGACCATCATCGCGAGCCTGCTGCTCGTTGCCTACACGGGCCTGAGCGCCTACCTGACGTTCGCAACGACCCAGGGAGTGCTCATCCTCTCCAACCTGGGGCTCAGAAAGGACGTGATGGGCCGGCTCGAGTACAACCTCGGCCAGTTCGTGGCGTTTCTGTTCATCCTGACGATGTTCTTCTGCCTCTACAGATTTCTTCCCAACAAGAAGATCCGGTGGAAGCAAGCGCTGATCGCCGGACTGTTCAGCAGCATCTCCCTGGAGCTCGCAAAGAGGGTGTTCTCGGCCTATGTACGGTCTTTCGACCCCAGCTCCTTCTACAAGGGCACGGTCGCTGCAGTAGTGCTGACCGTAATCTGGGTGTATTACGCGTCCCTGATTTTTATCCTCGGGGGCGAGGTGGCCCAGGTCTACGAGCTTCGCCGCGTGCGAAAAAGGCAGCGCGAAGCGTTCGAAGATTGATTATGTTTCCAACGTTGCCCGGGGGGCCCCCCGGCGAACAAACCATTTGGAGGTAGTATCGTGCGCAAGCTTGCTGCAGTTGCGGCCATCGTGGCCGTTGTTTCCATCTCCGCCTGCAAGAAGACGGGCGAGGGTGAGTACCAGGTTGAGAAGCCTGTCATCGGGACGCAGACGGATACGATCAATACCCCGTCGATCGACGTGGGCACGGACTCTGCCACGGTCAACGTTCCCAAGGTCGAAGTGAAGACGGACCAGGCAACGATCAAGGTCCCGACCGTCAAGGTGAACTCGGCGGGCGACAACAAGAAGCGCTAGGCTTTTTGTGAACGGAAGCCCCGCCCCGCAAGGGCGGGGCTTTTCGCATCCATGAATCTCCCCGCCAGTTTCATCCGCGGCTATATTTCTGGTGCCCCAGGTCCCGGAGGGCGTAAGCCCACTAACTCCGTCAGGACCCCGAAGGTAGCAGCGGCATGCGGTGTCTAACGTTGCTCCGTCAGGCCTGGGGTATCTGGTGCCCGCCGTCAGCTGCCTACGTAAGGAACGTCACGATTGGCGTAAAGTCCATCCTGTGCGGTCCCGAGCGCAGCCTTGGTCCTTCCAGCTCCCCACACAACGACTCCCGACGTCTGCAGCTTTAAGCGGATAGCTTTAGAGCGGATAGCTGATAACGCATTCTGTTGCAGTCCTACGAGAGCCGTCCACCGCAGAAATGTCTCTAGCCCTCGCGAGAAAGTACCGCCCGAAGACCTTTGCTGACGTAGCCGTCCAGTCGCACGTGTCCAACACGCTGCGCGGGGCTATCGCCAGGCAGAGGGTCGCGCACGGGTATCTGCTCTGCGGACCGCGCGGCGTCGGCAAGACGACGCTCGCGCGTGTCCTGGCAATGGCGCTCAACTGCGAGCGGAAGCGTGACGATGGAGAGCCCTGCGGCGAGTGCACCTCGTGCACCCGCACCTGGAGCGGTTCGTCCAGTCTCGATGTCATTGAGATCGACGCCGCGTCCAACCGCGGCGTCGATGACGCGCGCGACCTGCGGGAAAGGGCGATGTATGCTCCATCCGGCGACGACCGCTACAAGGTCTACATCGTCGACGAAGCGCACATGCTCACGCGGGAAGCATGGAACGCGCTGCTCAAGATTCTCGAGGAACCTCCGCCGCGCGTGATCTTCGTATTCGCAACCACGGAGCCGCAGAAAATCGCGCAGACGGCGGCGCCGGTGCTGAGCCGCCTCCAGCGCTTCGACCTGAAAAGAATCGGTCCAGCCGACATCACCCGCCGGCTCGCCACGGTTCTCGCCGCCGAGGATGTAACGGCGTCGAGCGATGCGCTGGGCATGATCGCGCGTGCCGCCGATGGATCGATGCGCGATGCGCTCAGCCTCACCGACCAGGTGATCTCCATCGGAACCGGCCCGCTCACCGCCGAACGAGTGCGCGAGGCGCTCGGTCTCGTCCCGGAAGACGAGTTCATCGCAATACTGGACATCATCGGCTCCCATCGGGCTGGTGAAATATTCACGACCGTCAACAGGCTCGCCGACGCTGGCGTCGACTTCGGGGTTTTTCTCGCCGGCTTTGCGGACATTCTGCGCGCCCAGCTGACCGTCGTGCTAAGCGGGAAGGCGGACGGAGTTTCGGCGACGGCCGCTGCCTCGCTTGCCGAGAGAAAAAATCTCTTTTCGGCCGGCGACCTGCTGCGGATGATCAGTGCCATCAACGCCCTTGAGCCGACGTTCCGGAAGAGCGGACAGCAGCAGCTTCTCGTTGAGATGCTCCTCGTCCGAATGGCGCTGCTGGACAGGACCGTGTTACTCGAGGACATGCTCGCTGGACTGGGCAACGCCGCCGATGCATCGGCGCCGTCCGGAGGCAGCGGCGGCGTCGGGGCGGTGAGGTCGGCACCGGCGTACCCGCCCGCGGCACCAGTGGCGCGCTCGGCAGCGCGGCCGCCGAATGCGACACCACGGCATCCGGCACCGCCCGTGCGGGCCATTTCGGTTGCAGCGCCGCCGTCGCCTCCCGACTGGGCGCCCGCTCCCACTCAGGCCGCCACCGACGCATCGGTGCAGGAGATGAAGCGCGCGATGGAAAGCACGGCCCGCGACACGAATCGAAGCCGCATGACGCCGGAGGCTCTCAGGGAAGAGCGCCTCGGTGTGCTCAGGCAGAAGGATCCCGGCCTTGGCGCGGCGATCGACGCGCTCGATCTCGAACTGCTCGACTGAACGAGCTCACGCTTACAGGAAACCAAATGGCTGACTTTTCCAAAATCTTCGAGCAGGCGCAGCAGATGCAGTCGCGCATGCAGGAGATGCAGGACTCGCTTCAGAAACAGACCGTCAGTGGTGCGGCGGGCGGCGGGATGGTGACCGTCGAAGCCGACGGGAAGGGCACCGTCACCCGCGTTCGCATCGATCCCGCCGTCGTGCAGCCAACCGATGTAGAGATGCTGGAGGACCTCGTCCTCGTCGCCGTGAACGACGCCCAGAAGAAGGCTGCCGATCTCGCGCGCACTGAGATGAGCAAGTTGACCGGCGGACTGAATCTTCCTTTCAAGCTTCCGTTCTAGAGTGGGAGCAATAGACGATCTCGCCGCGGAGCTGTCGAAGCTCCCCGGTATCGGCAGGAAGACCGCGCTCAGGCTTACCTACCACCTCCTCCGGCAGGCTCCCGACCAGAGCCGGAAGCTGGCGAACGCCCTGTCGACGCTCACCGAAAAGGTGCGGCCGTGCTCGCAGTGCTACAACCTGACTGAGGAAGAGCTTTGCGCGATTTGCCGTGACGCCCGCAGGGACACGGCAGTCATCTGCGCAGTAGAGGAAGCTTCCGACATCGGGGCGATCGAGCGGTCGGGCGAGTTCCGGGGCGTCTATCACGTCCTTGGAGGCCGCCTCTCGCCTCTCGACGGCGTCGGCCCGGAAGACCTCACCATCCCGCAGCTGGAGACGCGAGTGTCGGCTGGAGCTGTACGCGAACTGATCATTGCGACGAATCCGAGCATTGAGGGCGAGACCACCGCGCTGTACGTTCAGCGCAAGCTGTCACGGTACCCGCTTACGATCTCACGCATCGCGCGCGGCCTCCCGGTAGGTGGCGATCTCGAATACGCGGATGGTGTCACCATCGCACAGGCGTTGACTGCCCGCCGGGCAATGTCGTGAGCGCGAAGGCTGCCCGTCTGGTGGCGGCTGGTTTCGTCGGCGGAGTGGCCGCCGGCGGACTCGTCTGGAGCCAGCTTCAGCGCCAGTTCCGCCGCGACCTGTTCAGCTCGTCTCCGTTCCGGCGCGTTGCCGCGCTCGGCTTTCTTCGCGCGCGACCAAGCCTTGCCACTGCCCAGATCCTGCGCGAGTACATCGCGTGGGAGCAGCGCCCGCTCCTCAGGGCGCGTGGCGCACGCATGCTCAAGCGGCTGGAAGCGTCACTGTGAGCGGAGCTAGATGACCGCCGGCACAGCGAACTGGTCGTTCACCGAAGATGATTTCGCAGCTATTTCCGGATCGCTGAAGCGGTTTCTCAGTGAGACGAGCGCGACCTTTGCGCTCCTCGTCGACCGGTCGGGCCAGCTCGTGACGACCGTCGGCGATGCGCCGAACCTGGATACGACCACGTTCGCCACGCTCACGGCCGCCGATTTCAGCGCCAACGACCAGCTCGCAAGGCTCGTCGGCGAAACAGACTTCTCCAGCCTGTTCCATCAGGGCGAAAACGAATCCATTTACGTCGCCGATGTCGCGCGGCGGCTCTTGCTGGTGATAATCTTCGATTCTCGCACGACCGTGGGGCTCGTCCGCCTGAGAATGAAGGACGAGATCGACGAGTTGACGCTGTTGGTGGATCGCGTATTTTCGCGCGGTCGGGACGGCGACGCACCAAAGCATCTGCTTGAAGGTGCGGACGACGAAATCGACAAACTCTTCAACTGGTGAGGAAGAGCTAGAAGTGTCGATGATCAACTACGCCTCGCGCGAGATCAACTGTAAGATCGTTTACTATGGTCCCGGGCTCGGCGGCAAGACAACGAACCTCGAGCACGTCTACGGCAAGGTGAAGCCGGAAACGCGCGGCAAGCTCATATCGCTGGCCACGGAAACGGAACGCACGCTGTTCTTCGATTTCCTGCCCGTCGATCTTGGCACGATCCGCGGGTTCAAGACGCGCTTTCATCTTTATACTGTGCCGGGCCAGGTCTATTACAACGCCAGCCGCAAGCTGATTCTCAAGAACGTGGACGGCATCGTTTTCGTCGGAGACTCGCAGGCGGAGCGCATGGAAGCGAATCTCGAGTCGATGCAGAATCTTTACGACAACATGTCCGAGTATGGGTACGACCTGACGCGCATGCCCTTCGTCGTGCAGTACAACAAGCGCGACCTGCCGAGCGCGTCGCCGATCAGCGAGCTGCAAGCGGCGCTCAATCCGGGATGGGAGGTCGAGGATCCGGCGAAGTTCCGGGTCGCCCCGGATCCGTACCACGCCGGCGAGAACCTCGTCGACCAGCTGCCCGGCGGCGAGTGGGTCGAACGGGCGCCCTACTTCGAAGCGGTGGCGGTCAACGGCGACGGCGTGTTCGACACCCTCAAGGCGGTTAGCAAGCTGGTGCTGAAGGCGCTCGCCTAGCGAGCCCAGAGTGAATCTTCCCAACACAATCACAACGGGGCGGATCCTTGCGGCGCCTTTCATCGCTGCCCTGCCCTTCATTGCTTCCCCGGGCGTCCGCCTCGCCGCGTTCGTCCTCTACATCGTCGCCGCCGTAACCGACTACTACGACGGCAAGCTCGCCCGCACACGCAACCTCATCACCGACCTCGGCCGGCTGCTCGATCCGCTCGCCGACAAGCTGCTGCTCTTCGCAACGCTCATCCCGATGTTCGTGCTGATGGTGCCCGACAACGATCCTTTCGCGCTGTCACAGTCCCAGAGTCTGGACGCCGCACGCTTCCCGTTCGAGACGCCGTTCGGCCGCGTCGGCCTTCCATGGTGGGTCGTGGCGATAGTCATCGGCCGGGAGATCTTCATGACCGTTTTCCGGCAGGCGGCAGCACGGCGCGGCGTCGTCATCTCCGCCATCGGTCCGGCGAAGTGGAAAACCGGATTTCAGAGCACGTGGGTGGGCGCCGCGTTTTTCTGGTTTTTTGCATCTTCGCTCGCTACTTCGCGAGGTTGGCAGAACGAGCCCGCGTGGACGGCGTTTGCCTGGTTCAACGGCTTTGTCGGAGTCGTCACGATGGTCGCGGCGGTCTTCCTCACGATCTATTCACTCGTCCTCTACCTGCGCCGCTACTCGGGAGTGTTCACCGCTTGACCGCCCGCCAGGTCGAGCTCATCACCATCGGTGACGAGCTGCTCCTCGGCTTCACCGTTGACACCAATGCCGCGCACATCTCGCGCGTGCTTGCCGCAGAGGGGATCGATGTCGCGCGGCGGACGACTATCGGCGACAGCGCTTCGGTGATAGCCGGTGCCGTAAGCGAGGCGCTCTCGCGCACCGGATCGGTGATTACTACGGGCGGCCTTGGTCCCACCAGCGACGACCTCACGCGCCCTGCCATTGCGGAGCTTTTCGGCCGCAAGCTTAGGCTCGACGAGGCCATGCTCGCTGATCTCGAGGCGCGGTGGCGCAGCAGGTTTCCGGACGGGAGGTTTCCGGCGAGCAATCGCACGCAGGCGGAGGTTCCCGATGGGGCGAAGATCCTCGTTAACCGGCACGGGACTGCGCCCGGGCTCTGGCTCGAAGACGATGCGGGCAGGTGGGTAGCGATGTTGCCGGGCGTGCCGCGGGAAATGCGCGGAATTTTGCGCGAGGAGCTGCTGCCGCTGCTCGAGAAACGGCTGGGCAGCGGGAAAACAGTGGTGCTGTCGCGGACTTTGCGAACGACCGGAATCGCTGAATCGGCGATCTCCGAGCTGCTCGGTGCGCGATTTTTTGCCGACTCCGGGCTCGGCGAGATACCGCTTGCCTATCTGCCCGGCGTTGCAGGCGTCGATCTTCGCGTAACAATGAAGGGAATGCCGCGGTCCGCTGCCAAGCCTCTCCTCGATGCCGCGATCGTGAAACTCCGCAGCCGCGTTGAGGCGTATGCATACGGAGAAGACGAAGCCGACATGGCGGAAATCGTTCTGGAGCAATGCCGCCAGCGCGGCTTTCGCCTTTCGGTTGCGGAAAGCTGTACGGGAGGGATGCTGGGCGAGCGCCTCACCTCCGTTCCCGGGGCGAGCGACGTGTTTCTGGGAGGGATCATCGCTTACGACAACCAGGTGAAGCTGGACGCGCTTGGAGTGTCTGCGGCGGGCCTCGAACAGTTCGGGGCAGTGAGCGAGAGAATCGCGATCGAAATGGCCCGCGGGGCGCTCAACGCCTTCCGCGCTGACGTCGCGCTTTCGATTACCGGAATTGCCGGTCCAGGTGGAGGAACCCCCGAAAAACCAATCGGCCTCATCTGGGTCGGGATCGCGGGGCCCGAGACCGCGGCACGCCGTTTTCATGTTGGTGGTGACAGGGCCGAGATCAGGCAGCGCGGCACCCAGGCGGCACTCGAGATGCTCCGGCGTGCGCTCAACAATCGTTAACTTTCAGGCATGAAGAACTGGAAAAAGAAATCCGGCGCCGAGCCGCTTCCCGAGAATGAAGTACTCGGGTCCGAGGATGACTTTGCAGTCGGCGCCGGTGCCGGCGAGTCCGCCACCGACACGAGCGAAGCGGCTGACACCGGGCGCCCTGACACGACCGACAATTTCGGCGTGCCGGACCCCAGCATCGCTACAGGCGACATCGGCGCGGCGGCAATCGATCTGGCCGGCGAACGGGAAAAGTATCTTCGCCTCGCGGCGGAGTACGACAACTTTCGCAAGCGCTCGGCAAAGGAGCGTCAGGACGCAGGCGGCCGCGCCCAGGCGGACCTGGTTCGCCAGCTTACCGACGCACTCGACGACCTCGCCCGTTTCGCCCACGTGGATCCTGCATCCACTGACTCGGCGACGATCGTGCAGGGCGTCGACATGGTGGAGAAAAAGGTAATGAAGGCGCTGACGGCGGCGGGACTTGAGGTGATCAATCCCGTGGACGAGGCCTTCAACCCCGCGCTACATGAAGCAGTCGCAACCGAGCCTACCGAAGCAAAAGAGGACGACCACGTCGTCGCGCGCGTGTTTCAGCCCGGCTATGTGTTCAAGTCGCAGCTGCTCCGGCCCGCGCGCGTCGTGGTGAAGCAGTGGACAGGCTGACGGCCGTCTGCTAGCACATGGCACAATCGAAGGATTTCTACGCCGTCCTCGGTGTGAGCTCGGGCGCATCACAGGAGGAGATCAAGAAGGCGTACCGCAAGCTGGCGAAGAAGTACCACCCCGACGCAAACGCCAGCGACAAGAAGGCCGCCGAGCGCTTCAAGGAGATCTCGGAAGCGAACAATGTTCTCGGCGACGCGAAGAAGCGGAAGCAGTACGACGAGATGCGCCGCCTCGGCGCGTTCAGCGGTGGCTTCCCCGGCGCGCGGCGGAGCGGTCCTCCGGGATCAGGCGGCAATTCCAACGTCAATTTTCAGGAGTTCGACCTCGGCGGACTCGGTGGTCTTGGCGACCTCTTCAGCTCGATGTTCGGCGGTGGAGCGCCGAAGCAAAGCACGCGACCGCGCGGGCCTGAGAAGGGCCAGTCGATCGAGACGAACCTGGAAATCCCGTTTCGCGTAGCAGCACGAGGCGGCAAGGTTCCGATCGATCTGGAGATGAGCGAGGAGTGCGGCATTTGTCACGGCAACGGCGCCTCCCCGGGTGCCCAGATAAAGGTCTGCTCCGAGTGCAACGGGCGCGGCGTGATGTCGTTCGGCCAGGGCGGCTTCGCCGTCAATCGCCCGTGTCCGGTGTGCCTTGGGCGCGGTCAGGTGCCGACCGATCGCTGCAGGACGTGCAACGGGACAGGCGAGGTGCGGGCGCGCCGCAAAGTGAATATCAACGTTCCCGTCGGCGTGGACACCGGCTCGAAGATTCGCCTCAAGGGTCAGGGCGGGAAGGGAACCGCCAACGGTCCGGCGGGCGATCTGGTGATCACCTTCAGCGTCAAGCCCGACCGCTTCTACACGCGTGATGGATTGGACGTGATTGCCACCGTGCCGCTCAACATTGCGCAGGCGACGCTCGGCACGAAGATCAACGTCAACACTCTGGACAACAAGAAGGTCGCACTCAGGATCCCCGGTGGGACACCTTCAGGAAAGCGCTTTCGCGTACGTGGCCAGGGAATCGAAAAAGGAGCTCTGCGCGGAGACCTCATCATCGAGGTTTCGATTGCGGTTCCGGAGAAACTTTCGGAGGAGCAGGAGAGGATGATGAAGGAGTTCGCCGACGCCGGTGGGCTGAAGTACTAGCCGGGGCAGCTCAGGCGGCGAGCACCGGGAGCTGTACCTTCATCGCTGAGGCCCGTTCGATCAACCCGCCGCCAAGCACTCGCTCCCCGTCGTAAATAACCAGGGATTGGCCGGGAGTAATCGCGGCGACCGGCTCATCGAGCGCCAGCTCGATCTCATCGTCCTCCATGCGTACAATCTCTGCGGCGGCGAGCGGAGAGCGATGACGGGCCCTCACCGTCACCGTGTCGCCGACAATGGGCGCAGTAGTGAGCCAGTTCACTTCTCTCGCCACTATCCCGTTCCCGAGCAGCTCGTCGCGCGTGCCGATGACGACGGCGCGATCCTCGGGCCGGATCGCGACGACGTACATCGGGACCGCATGTCCACCGGGAACTCCGCGCCGCTGTCCGATCGTGTAACGCGCGAAGCCGTTGTGCTCGCCCACCACGGAGCCGTCGGAAGTCACAATTGGCCCGCGTGCGAGCGCCGGGGCGCCGGCCGGCAGGCGCTGCTCGAGGATGCGCGCGTAGTCTCCGTCCGGGACGAAGCAGATCTCCTGGCTCTCCGGCTTCTCGGCGATGACCTCGAGGCCGAGCTCGTGCGCAAGCGCGCGCGTGCGCGGCTTGTC
>Ga0180121_10000366_pt1 | contig 18723 bp, 17 predicted proteins | sample AntDrymUQ5402106_2_FD_129676 | JGI IMG/M metagenome (GOLD analysis project Ga0180121, IMG submission 129676) | Polar desert sand microbial communities from Dry Valleys, Antarctica - metaG UQ540 (21.06) (version 2) (version 2) | ecosystem: Environmental > Terrestrial > Soil > Desert | place...
AAGAAAAATGGACGGAACACGTAGTGTAAGGCTTCACGCAAAGATGCATAAGATAGCAAAAGATGCAAAGCCTTATGCCCCTTTGCTTCATTATGTCCCTTTGCGTGAAACTTTTTTCTTATATAACATTTTATAATTCATGAAGACAATAAAAGGCCCGGGAATATTCTTAGCACAGTTCATGGGCGATGCAGCTCCTTTTAATTCTTTGAAATCGATATGCAAATGGGCAAAAAGTATCGGATTCGTGGGAGTGCAGATACCCACCTGGGATACCAGATGTATCGATCTTCAGAAAGCAGCAGAAAGTAAAACATACGCAGATGAATTAAACGGAACGGTGAAGGAATGCGGATTAGAGATCACCGAACTTTCTACGCATCTGCAAGGTCAGTTAATCGCTGTGCATCCCGCATATGATGATTTGTTTGATGGATTTGCACCTGAATCTGTCCGGAAAAATCCGAAAGCAAGAACAGAATGGGCGGAACAACAATTAAAGTGGGCGGCAAAAGCTTCGGCAAATCTCGGACTAAACGCACACGCCACTTTCAGCGGCGCATTACTCTGGCCTACCGTATATCCCTGGCCGCAAAGACCTGCAGGCCTTGTTGATACCGGCTTTGCAGAACTCGCCCGTAGATGGATGCCAATCCTGAATGAATTTGACGCAAACGGTGTGGACCTTTGTTATGAAGTACATCCGGGAGAAGATCTTCATGATGGAATCAGTTACGAAATTTTTCTGAAGCATACTAACAATCACAAAAGAGCATGCCTGTTGTACGACCCTTCTCATTTTGTGTTGCAATGTCTCGACTATCTCGCCTATATTGATCATTATCATGAACGCATTAAAATGTTTCATGTTAAAGATGCAGAATTCAATTCCACAGGTAAACAAGGAGTGTATGGTGGTTACCAAAGCTGGATAGATCGTGCAGGCAGATTCAGGTCTCTTGGTGATGGCCAGGTTGATTTCAAATCAATTTTCAGCAAACTTGCCGCTTATGATTTTAATGGATGGGCTGTTATGGAATGGGAATGTGCTATTAAACATCCTGAAGATGGTGCGCGTGAAGGCGCAGTTTTTATTAAAAATAATATCATCCATGTAACGGACAAAGCTTTCGATGATTTTGCCGGTTCCGGGAGCAATGAAAAATTTAATCGTGCAATTTTGGGATTGAAGTAACTTGCCTACACTAAAAGATCATTATCAAAAAATATCTCAGATGAAAAAAATGTTTGTAATGTTAGTATTTGCTTTTTTTGTTTTTGCCTGTAACTCAGACGGCGACAAAAAGGTAGAAGAAAAAATAGATTCTTTAAAAACTGAAACCCCGGCACCTCCTGTGCAAAATAATGAACGTGGTCTGGAGCTTGTTGCACAGTCAGACTGTACTACCTGCCATAAGATCAATGAAAAAAATATTGGTCCGGCCTATGCCGATGTTGCAAAAAAATATGAAGCAACAGAAGCAAATATTGACAGCCTTGCCAGTAAAGTGATCAATGGCGGACAAGGCGTTTGGGGATCGGTTCCAATGACACCACATCCGGATGTGTCTCGTGAAGATGCAAGGGAAATGATTAAATATGTACTTTCTTTAAAAAATCAATAGACATGAAAATTTGCTGGCAATTTGTACTGTTATTATTGGTGGCTTGTTCGTCCGGAAGACAGTCAACCGTTTCCTCTTCCTCCAATACTATGAATGAATTATCAGATGCTCAAAAGAAAGACGGTTGGTTAATGTTGTTCGATGGAAAAACAAAAAATGGCTGGCATTCTTATAACGCAAAAACAGATGCATCGGCCTGGAAGGTTCAGGATGGCATGCTGTTCATTGAGCCCTTCAATGCAGATAGTACCAGGAACAGAAACGGGGGAGATATTGTAACAGATCAGAATTTTGAGAATTTCCATTTCAAAACAGACTGGAAAGTGGGACAAAGAGGGAATAGTGGTATTATGTTCTATGTACAGGAAGATCCAAAATATCTTCATAGTTATTATACCGGACCTGAAATGCAGGTGCTGGACAATAATGGACATCCGGATGCAAAGATCATTAAGCATAGGTCAGGGGATCTGTATGATCTTATAACGAGTTCTCCTGAAACAGTGAAGCCTGTTGGAGAATGGAATACTGCCGAAATCATGGCGAATAATGGCTTACTTGAATTTTATCTGAATGGTCAGAAAGTGGTGAGTACAACCATGTGGAACGATAACTGGAAGAATATGATCGCCAATAGTAAATTTAAAACAATGCCCGACTTCGGAAATTTCAAAAGCGGCAAAATTTGTATCCAGGATCATGGCGATAAAGTTATGTTCAGAAATATGATGATTAAGAGGCTTTAGGCATTGAGCCGTGGCATTGAGCAATCAGCCAACAACCAACAACCAGCAACCAGCAACCAGCAACCAGCAACCGTATCAAACCCCCTACCTCTACCCCCATTCTACATACCCCCAATACGCTTTCTGAGGATCAGAAAAAACAAGGATGGGAATTATTGTTTGATGGCACCTCTAAAAAAGGCTGGCATGTATTCAATAATAAATCTGATGGATCTGCGTGGGAAATAGCCGATGGTACATTACATCTCAATCCCAAACAAAAGAGAGACTGGCAGACTGTCGGCGGTGGTGATATGGTTACCGAAAAAGAATTTGATAATTTTCATTTACAACTTGAATGGAAACTTGATACAGGAGGAAACAGCGGTATTATTTTTCATGTGAACGAACACCCGCGTTTTGAACATACCTGGCATACCGGTCCGGAAATGCAGATTCTGGACAATGCGATGCATCCGGATGCAAAAAACAGTAAGCATAAGGCAGGGGATCTTTACGACCTGATTTCAAGCTCACCGGAAACAGTTAAACCTGCAAAGGAATGGAATCAGGTAGAAATTATATCTAACAAATCATCACTTGAATTTCGATTAAATGGTTATTCTATATTGAAGTCTGTCTTATGGGATGATAACTGGAAGAAACTGGTAGCGGAAAGTAAATTCAGACAATGGCCTGAATTTGCAACATACAAATCCGGTCGTTTAGCTTTACAGGACCATGGTGACCGTGTTTGGTATCGTAATATCAGAATCAGGGATTTATAAGGAGCAGGAGGTAATCAAAGCTTACCGGACCGAACTGAGGTATGTCAGCACTATTACAAGTGCAAGAAAAGTCACGGCAGTTATAGTTATCTGAGTTTTTTCGGTGAATTTTAGGGAAGAGGTCGTTTTCATACGCTAATCTTTTAGGGTTAAGATGACACGTTGATTACAAAATATTCACAGGAAATTTGAGGATAATGGAGGATGGATACCGTTCTTACGGGAGAATAAGAAAGTTATTAAGCTACCCAGCTGATATAATTTACAAGCATCACGATTGCCAAAAAAGCGAGAGCAATAAGTGTTTCTTGTTTTTTAACTGAGAAATTAGTAGATCGGGTTTTCATTATCTGATGTATAAAGATTGAGATAAGCGCAAGTTAGAATTCCTTCCAATTACGAAAACCACATGATATAATTAACTACCATTACGATTGCAAAAAAAGCAACAGCGATCAAAGTAACCTGGGTGTTAGCGGAGATGTTGGTAGTAGAAGTTTTCATAATTTCTTTTTTAAGGGTAAAAAGTAAGGTTAGTTATCTGTAGAATTAAGCAAACCACATGATATAATTAACCACCATTACGATTGCAAAAAAAGCAACAGCGATCAAAGTAACCTGGGTATTAGCGGAGATGTTGGTAGTAGAAGTTTTCATAATTTCTTTTTTAAGGGTTAAGAGTATGATTAGTTATTCTGATAGTATTAAGCAAACCACATGATGTAGTTAACAACCATTACGATTGCAAAAAAAGCAACAGCGATCAAAGTAACCTGGGTGTTAGCGGAGATGTTGGTAGTAGAAGTTTTCATAATTTCTTTTTTAAGGGTTTCGAATTAGTGGCTGCTAAGTGTTAACCTCATCAGCACATAACAAATGTAATAGCTGTTTTTGGACCTTGCAAGGGTTTTCCGTCGTTTCGTCGAATAAACACGACCGAAAAACCGTATTTTCCGAATAGTGGTCGAAAATCAATGCATTACGACAGCCATTTTTATCCATTCATCGAAAAAATTTAAACAGGCAGAAGGGTAACAAGATAAGTTTAATTGAAAATCAATGATTTGGAGTGTAAGAAGGTCTAAAACTACCCGGTGTGGATGGTTACGGAATGTGTTTCAGCCCTTACTAAAGGGACATTGGAGAATTTCAATCAATTGTCTATAAATTTCCCTCTTATAATGAACCAATTTGAAGACTCTCTCTCCAAAATAAGCAGGGTTGTCTGTAATCAGTGAATTAGCGAGCTTCTAATACAGTATCAGACATTTGGAAGTTTATAGCCATTATGGTAATGGGCTTCCAGCAGTTTATTTGCTTTTTTCTGATCAAATCTTCCTTTTTCTTTATTCCAGCTTAATTTTTCCTGTGTCCGGAAAGCTATGTTGCCCATCTGGCAAACTGTTGCAATATGGGCCCCGGTTTGAATAGGACAATTAAGTAGCGAAGCATTTTTACTTCGTATAGCCTCTATAAAATTTTGCCAGTGTTTTTGTAAGCCGTTGTCAGAAGGTTTTTTTCTTTCAACTTTTACTTTACTGGCGCTTCTTCCTTCTTCTATTACTTCCCAACCCCCTCTGTCCACTTCAAGCGTGCCATTGTTCCCGATAAAAGCAATTCCATGGTCCCGGCCGAATAATCCATTATCGATTCCCATTGCATGATCCCAGATAAGATTGAATTTATCAAATTCATATAAAGCACCCATTGTATCAGGAGTTTCCTGGTAAAGATCCGGATAAGCGAAACTGCCGCCCAATGCAGAAATTGTTTTAGGAAGTGGCGCATCCATTCCATAGATCGCATAGTCCATCAGGTGAACACCCCAGTCTGTCATTAATCCGCCCGCATAATCCCAAAACCACCTGAAATTGAAATGAAACCGGCTTGCATTAAAGGGCCTGCTTGGTGCGGGTCCCAGCCATTGGGTATAATCCACACCAGCAGGGGGTGCAGAATCTGGTCGTTTGATATCTGGCTTCATCCATCCCTGGTAGCACCAGACTTTTACGGTACGGATGTTTCCAAGTTGACCGGTGCGCAAAAAATCTACCGCATCACGGAAATGCTGCTGACTTCGTTGCCATTGTCCAACCTGTACAATCTTATTATACCGTTGCTGAGCTGCTACCATCCTCCTGCATTCTTCCACTGTATTGCCTGCAGGTTTTTCTACATACACGTCTTTTCCGGCTTCACATGCATGTATCATTTGTAAAGCATGCCAGTGGTCCGGTGTCCCGATGATCACCACATCAATATCTTTCTGTTGCAGCAGTTGCCTGTAATCACTGTACGTTTTTACTTTGGAGGCATCCACCTTCAACTTTGCCAGATCTGTCATTCTGCGATCAAGCACATTCTTATCTACATCACATAACGCCACAATATTTACTCCGGGAACGGTCATTGCCGCACTCACATTCGCCCATCCCATACCGTTGATCCCGATAGCACCGATATTGATCTGATCGCTGGGTGCCACTCGTTTTTTGAAATAAGCAAAAGTTTTATTGTCCAGCGCAGACAACACCGCGCTACCCGCCAGCAATGCAGAACTTTTCTGCAGAAATTTTCTTCTGTCTGTCATTCAAAAAAGTTTTCGGATTTGTTATGTTAACCAACGATATTTTTTTTGATATAATCATAGCTTTCTTTGATACACTCAAAAACAGGCTTATCGTATTGCTCTTGTTCCACATAAAGGTATTGAAGACCGGATAATTTCCTTTGTTCGTATATTTTTTTGAAATCAATCACCCCCTGACCTACAATTGTAGTGTGCTTTTCTGGAGTGGGATCAAGATCTTTTACGTGCCACATTGTAAAACGTCCGGGATATCGTTTCATCCACGCAATTGGATCCTGGTCAGCGTACTTCACCCAATAGATATCCATTTCAAATTCCACATTCTTTTTTTCCGTATTGTTAAGCAAAATCTCATACCCATTTGTTGAGCCAATTGGATCGAATTCGAACTGGTGATTGTGATATCCTGAACACATGCCTGCTTTCCGCGCAAGCTCACCACCTTTATTTAACCTGTCTGCAAGCCTTTTATAATCATCTGCGGTGCGATGTTTATCATCAAGATAGGGGATCACCAGGTACTTATGACCGAGTATTCTGGCATCTTCAATAAGAAACTTCCAGGTATCCCAATTATAATTTTCACTATGCATCATATCTGCAAGGCCATAATGGCCGCTCGGAGATTTCAGGTTATGTTTTTTTAACAGGCCGGCCATTTCCGAAATGGTCTTACCAAAAAATTTTCTGTTATTATACCCAAACAATTCCACCTCTGTATAACCTGCTTCTGCAATTTTTGCTATCGAATTGGCGAGGTCTTTGAATACTTCATTTCTAACCGTATACAGTTGAATCCCGATCTGCTTTTTGTATTTGAATAGTTCTGGAGGATTCATTAACAACCCTGCACCCAGAACCGAAGATCTTTTTATGAACTCGCGACGCGTATTCATTTCATTATTATTTAGGGAAGGAAGTTACTAAAGATGTGGCAGAGTAAATCACCGTTATGGATTTAACATAACGAGCCAGGAATTACGACCGATAATTGCTGGTAATAACATCATCGACAGCGTTTGAGCGATTAAAATGTTAGAATAAGAACGACCACATAAATTTTTGAATTTACAAAGCGTCCATGCCAGTGTTTTACAGCAAGTGATGAAGACAAATAATTTGAGAACCAGGAATTTATTTTTCTCCCTGCGGTTTGTCAGAAACGACATGATCTCTTTCCTTGAACCGGATGTTTATCAGGTATTCCAGGTTAGGCTGATAAAACTTTCCAAAAAACCAATGGCGGTAAGGCTGAAGAATGGGTTGCTGCATCACAATGACTTTCAAGGAATCATTGTCAACTTTATTGCAAATGTCACGGATATCACCAAAGTAGCGGAAGAGTTCCTGAAGCGCAGATTTTTTACTTATTGGACCATGGCCGGGAATATAAGTCACGAGTGACTTGTCTTCATAATATTTCCGGAGTGTCTCCTGCCAGCTTTCGATTTTACCATCTGTGATCCATGGATGTCTTTCTGTAAACAAAAGATCGCCCATGAATGCAATCCCTTCATCCGGTATTAAAAGAATTGCGTCGCTGGCGGTATGTCCATTTTTGCATTCCACCAGTTTAATGCTGCGTTTGGAACCTAAAATCCATAATGAATCATTGAAAACGAGATCAGGAAGTGTAATTCGTAATTCATGTGATGATTGCACCATTCCTTCATAATACCCGATCCACAAGGGCAACTCTTCTCTTTCCTGCGCACCCGCTACACTCATTCTTTTCTTCACCGCTTTCAAAAGTGTAGGAGCATGTTTTTCTTCCCATTTTTGTTCTTCCGGCTCCACCCTGGCTATTTCGTTTCGGGTGAAATGTGTACTAATAATGGTTGCGTCAGGGCTGAAAACCTGGTTTCCGCGTATATGATCGTTATGAAAATGGCTATTGATTACGAGTGAAACGGTTCTGCCAGTAAGTTGTTCAGCGACTACTTTAAGCTCTCGTGCAGCTCCGGGTGTCATAAACGGATCATACACTACCGTTTTATCGCCGAGGTCAATAATTCCCGCATTACAAATAGCCTTCCCGTATTGATCATTATGAATGGCTGCCCATACACCCGGAACAATTTCATGAATAGTAAAATTGACGGATTCTTTAGGTCCTTTCGATCGACGAAATTGCGAGAAAGCATTGTCGGCAAAACAGAAGAAAAAGCATAAAAAAACAATACGTAAAAATATTTTCATAGACCAGTTGTAAAAAGTACGGATCGCCGGTGAGGGCATCATAAATAAATGCAGGCTTTGGGTGCGGTTTTCCGAAAGATGGGTGGAAGAGGAATGGGATTACAAGATAATACGATTTTTCACGCTTTCAAGGCCCAGCTTCAAATCTTTTGTACCTTAAACCAAATTATTCATCATGAAACAACTGCTTTTGACCAGATTTCTTTGCCTTGTCGCCATTACCGGCGCATTTTCGTGTAACACTGCCACTACAGACGACAGTAAAATTGATGCAAACACCAAGACGAGCGATTTTAGCCTCCCGGCTGTGAAGGACAGCATCAAAGCTTCCAATGACCTCTTTGTTGCTTCTATTGTCAAGGGAGATTCTGCTTCTTTTTCAAATATTTATACATCTGATGGCAAAATCATGGCTCCAAATAGTCCGGCCATAACAGGCACGGACGGTATTAAGGGCTTTGCAGGAGAAATATTTCGTACGGGTATAAAGAACATTAAACTGGAAACCTCTGATGTCTGGGGAACTGAAGAAATGGTTATTGAGGAAGGGACTTACACGATGGGAGATGATAAAGGAAAAACATTAGATAAAGGAAAATATATATCCGTATGGAAAAAAGAAAACGGAAAATGGAAGTTGTTTCGTGATATCTCCAACAGCGACATGCCGGTTTCAGGAAGTCATTAGAAAAAGTAAATACCGGAACTGGTGAAGTCTGTAACTCCGGACAAACCAGTTCCCTTTACTTATTCCCATTTTCTTCCATTTCACTTACCAATTCTGTAAGTTTTGCGATATGGCTTCCATACAATCTTCGCACATAAATCCTATTGGCGAAGAAACTACCTATTGTTAATGCAACGCCTAAAAAGAAGAATATCAAATAAAATCTGACTTCGTTTTTAAATGGGCTATTATAACCTTGTAAATCAATCAAAATAAAAAATGCGGCAATAAATACAAGTGGTATAAGGATGGAGGTAGCTAAAGCATAAAACCGCATGTATTTTGTGAGGGCTTTTAGTTGAAGATGAAGGTTTGTTTTTACTTCACAGGTAACGCAAAGCATTTTTCGAAGAAGCTGGTTTTTGTGATAATAATAAAAGAGAAAACAAATTCCTAACCCACCTAAGAGTAGTGCTATTTCCTCGTATTGATTAAAAAGATAATAGCTGATACCGATCGTATACAAAAGCAATACAACAATTAATTCATAAAACAGATTGCGTTTCATGACTGCTACAACAGATTGTGATCGCTGATGATGCAGGACACTCCTGGAAATTTTGACTTCCTGCAGGGGACGATCTTCGATTTTTTTCCAGATATCTTTCAAATTATCCAGCTCCATAATTTCCTGCGATTGTGATTTTTCGTAATTTTTCTTTGATACGGTTAATCTTTACGCGTAAAGTATTTTGCGAAATACCAAACACTTCTTCCATTTCTTCATATGATTTTTCTTCGAGATACATCATAATGATTCCTTTTTCAACATCACTAAGACGTTTGATAGCGGAATACATTTTTTGCACCTGTTCTTCCCTGTCGGCATCAGATTCCATGCTTACAGGTTCATGGAATGTACCCGGGTCAAATGAGATCACCGGAATTCTATGTTTACGAAAGCCGGAGATAGCTGTATTAAGGGCAATCCGGTACAGCCATGTACTGAATTTAGAATCGCCCCGAAAATTTGGATATGATTTCCATAACTGCACAACGATCTCCTGGAAAAGATCCTGACGATCGATCAACTGCTCACAATAGACATTACAAACTTTGTGCAAAAGAGCTGAATGTTCATTCAGCAGTTTGATAAACACCTCCTGTCTTTCGGAATATTCCACCATCTGTTAACATGTATTAGTCGCAGGGAACACAAATTTATTACAGGTGGGTCAGCTATCAGCCTTCAGGCGGTAGGCATGTGCAGGAGCAATCTTTCATTATAGCAGTAGAAGATCAAAGACTATTATATCACATGTCACTTGGTGGTTTTACCTCCCATTTTGGTTAAAATGCTGTCTACAGGTTCCCAAAGTTCAATTTTATTCCCTTCAGCGTCCATAATATGAACAAATTTTCCGTATTCAAACAATTCAATTTTGTCCAATATCGTTACACCATTTTTTCTTAAATTTTTAACCAGGCCTTCTAAATTCTGTACTCTGTAATTTATCATAAACTCTTTCTCAGAAGGGGCTAAATAGTCAGTACCTTTTTTAAATGGGCTCCATCTAAGATAATTAATTTCGTCAGGCCTGTTAGCGTTTCGAAATTCGAAAGGTGAACCGTAATCATCAATTGCAAGTCCCAGGTTTTTACCATACCATTCCCTTGTTTCTTTTGGATTTTTCGAACCAAAGAAAATCCCCCCAATACCTGTAACTTTTGGGGTAGTGTCGCTGATTACTATTTGTTCCGGTTTATTTCTTTTGTCGTTCGTTTTGTTAGTTTCATTTGTTGTTGTTTCACAACCTGCAATTAATATTGCAAGGAAAAAAAAATGGTACAGGTTTTTCTTGCTCATACAGTTTGTTTTATTACATTGGCTCAGCCAATTGTTTTGGTGGGATAGCTGATAGCTGACTGCTGATAGCTTCCTATTCCATGATCCTCAGCTTTGCATAATTCAGCATGATTTTTTTTTCGCCGTTATGTTCAAACTTTACCGTAGCAATAGGATTATGTGCAGAGCCTTCCATTTTCATAACTTCTCCAAATCCAAACTTTTGATGTTCTACTTTTTGACCTGTCTGTAATTTAGAAGTATCACTGGGTGCAAAATCGGGTGAAGGGATATGTTCAACCGCTCTGGTATTAGGTTTAGACGCTACGTAAGTTGGTTTAGGCGGTTCAGGCTTTTGGAAATAATTTGATCCCGGATGCGAATAGCCCCCGGCTTTCTGCATCCGCTCGTATGCGTTTGAGGCAGTTCCGAAATAACTTCCCTGCTGATTGCGTGCGCCGCCTCCGGCAAAACTTCTATCCAGATAGTTTTCAGGTAATTCATTTATGAACCTGCTGGGCTCATTTTGAACCAGGGATCCGAATTTATACCGGGTATTTGAATAAGTGATCCACAATTTATGCTTGGCACGAGTAATCACAACATAAAACAAGCGCCTTTCTTCTTCCAGTTCCTCCCTTGTATTGATAGACATGGCATTTGGGAACAGCATTTCTTCCAGACCGGCGGCAAATACGCAACTGAATTCCAACCCTTTTGCAGCATGAATCGTCATTAGTTTAACCGTGTCAGCGTTGGGATTTTTATCATCAGCGTCAGTAAGTAATGTGATCTGTTGCAGGTAGGCCCCAAGGCTTTTGTCTCCAACTTCACCTTCTTCGTTTGCTGGCGTCTCGGTGAATTCTTTAATAGAGTTCAATAGCTCCTGGATGTTCTCATATCGCGCAACTCCTTCTGTGCTTTTATCATTGAATAATTCACGAACAATATTGTTTTGTTTTCCAATGTGTATGGCTACCTCATATGCATTATGCTTTTTCAGCATGCTTTGCGCACTTTGTATCATCACTACAAAATTCTCAATTGCCTCTACGGCAGCTCCCCTGATGTTGAATTCACGAATACGCAACAGCACATCCCACATCGAAAGATCACGCTCGTTGGAATGCTTTATAATATGATCGATGGATGTTTTTCCAATACCTCTTGCCGGATAATTAATTATTCGTTTTAGCGCTTCTTCATCACTCGGGTTGACCAAAATCCTTAAATAACCAACATAATCTTTGATCTCTTTACGTTGGTAAAAACTGATGCCGCCATAGATCGTATAGGGAGTACCCATACGCCTGAGGCTTTCTTCGAATGCCCGGCTTTGAGCATTGGTTCTGTACAAAATGGCAAAATCGCTGTTGCGAAAATGATTTCGAAGTTTTTGTTCCTGGATCGTATCGGCAACATATTTTCCTTCGTCGTTATCGGTCATTGTACGAACCAGCCGGATCTTTTCACCTTCCACATTATCAGTCCATAAATTTTTGGGTATCTGGCCTTTATTATTACTGATCACTTCATTTGCCACATTTAAAATACTCTGAGTACTCCGATAGTTCTGCTCAAGCTTCACCACTTTCACATCTTCATAATCTTTTTGAAACTGCAGAATGTTCTGGATTGTGGCGCCGCGGAAAGAATAGATGCTTTGCGCATCATCTCCCACAACACAAACATTCTCATGTGCCGCACCAAGCAGTTTTATGATTTCATATTGAGCCGGGTTGGTATCCTGGTACTCATCGATCAGTATATATTTAAACTTATGCTGGTATTTATGTAGCGCATCCGGAAAATTTTTAAGTAACTCATAGAATTTGAGTAACAGATCGTCAAAATCAAAGGCGCCATTTTTGAAACAGCGCTTTCCGTAAGCTTCATATATCTGTGCTATCAGCGGACGATTAGAACGCATGTCTTCCTGCTGAATGTGATAATCAGTGGCATACTCTGCAGGATTGACCAAAGCATTTTTAGCAGAAGAGATCCGATTGTATACGATGCTCGGTTTATAATGTTTGTCGTCGAGGTTCAACTCATTCACAACTGTTTTGATGACACCTTTTGCATCTTCCGTATCATAAATAGTAAAGTTGTTGGGAAATCCAAGCCGCGGAGCTTCGGTGCGAAGAATTCTTGCAAACACACTATGAAAGGTCCCTATATAAAGATTTCTTGCATCTGTATTGCCTAAGACTCTTTCGACCCGCTCTTTCATTTCCTTAGCAGCCTTATTAGTGAAAGTGAGTGCTAAAATGTTGAAAGAATCTATGCCATGATGCGCCATCAGGTGTGCAATCCTTGTTGTCAGTACTTTCGTTTTACCACTTCCGGCTCCCGCAACGATCATCAGCGGACCATCCTTATGCAGTACGGCTTCCCGCTGAGGGTCATTCAAATCCTTACAATAATCAAGCATGAATGCAATTTACGAATGGGCTGCCAGAGATATTTCAGATTTATACACAGATTACACAGTGGATTTACCCGGAGTAGATTATCCAAATACCGCGGTAAACTTTTCCAATGCTTTTCCAATATCAATGCCTTTTCCCAGTACTCCCTGAAAAAGATCCCCTTCCCTTTTAAGGCGATCAAATATGGTGAACATCGTAAACTTTTTCATATCCAGACCACTTTTTACTTCATCCCAATGTAAAGGTGTTGATACGGTGGCACCCGGCTTTGGTCGCAGGGAATAAGGCGCTGCAATTGTTTGTATGGCCCTGTTTTGTAAATAATCCAGATAAATTTTGCCTTTTCGTTTTGCCGGACTTCTTTCCAGGCTGGTGAATGATTTCATTTCCTCATGGGCTATCGTAACGACCAATTCTGCCAGTTGTTTAGATTGATCATAAGTATATGCTGCCCCCAATGGAATATAAATATGCATACCGGTGGAACCGGAAGTTTTTATAAAAGAAGGGATTTCAATGGCATCCAGAATTTTTCTCACCACCACAGCACATTCAATTACCTGTTCAAATGAATTGGTATCGGGGTCCAGATCTATCACACACCAATCGGGATGATCAGGTGATAAAATTCTACTGTGCCATGGATTCATTTCAATACAACCGAGTTTCGCGATATACATCAGAGACGCCTCATCCGTACAAACAAAAAAAGTTTTGTTTCCTTCTTTGGTGGTGTTCTCGTAAGCATGCGTTGTGATCCACTCATCCACTTTCCCAGCGACGTTTTTCTGATAAAAACTTTCGCCATTAATTCCATCGGGATACCGGTTCAACGATTGCGGCCGGTCTTTCATGTAAGGGAGCATAAAAGGAGACACTTTGTAATAATAATTCAACATATCCCTTTTGGTGATTTTCTCTTTAGGCCAGTAAATTTTGCTAAGGTTCGTAAAAGAGATTTTCTTTCCTTCTATGATTTTCATTTGGGTTTCTTCTTTTGATTCCAGAAGATCAACCCTTTCTTCATTCAGGAGATTTTGCCGGTAAGACGGTTGCTCGGGCTTGTTGAGGGTAGCCTTTTTTTTCGAAATCGGCTTGCTGCGAGTGACAATTTTTTCGTCCCCCTGTATATCATTTATTTTGTCAGATTCCTTTTTTGCAGTGGTTAATACTTTCTTTTCTACCTCCACATCCCTGGCATTTTTATCCATTCTCATTCCCCGGAAAGACGGGTGCCGCATGATCCCGTCTGCACTCAACTCCTGGTATTTCACTTCGCACACCAATTCCGGCTTTAGCCAGGTCACAGCCGCCTTTGGGGGATTCGGCCGGAAACGAGTCGATTTATTAATCACAGGTTCTTCGGGAAAAGGACATTTAGTAGTAATTAACGATTTCAATTTATGTAAGATCTCCACCTGTAATTTATCAGAGAACCCCGTTCCGACCTGTCCAATGAAAATAAAATTTCCTTTGTCATCATATACTCCCAGGATCAGGGCGCTGAATTTTTTATTACTGTCCTGGTTTCTGGTGTACCCTGCAATTACTGCCTCATGTCTTTGCTCTGTTTTTATTTTCAACCATAATTTTGTCCTGCTATCAGGAATATAAGTGCTATCCGCCTTTTTAGCAATGATGCCTTCAAGTCCAAGTTTTTTAGCAACGGAGAAAAATTCGGTTCCACTGGTATCAAAACTTTCACTCAACCTGATCAGACTGTTGAAAGGGGTCAGCTTCGCCAGAATTTCTCTACGTTTTGTCAAAGGCATTTCAATCAATTCAATGCCATCCAACCAGAGAATATCAAATACATAAAATACCAGCTCTCCATCCGATTCGTTGGTCCAATTCTGAAGAGTGCCGAATTCAGATAACCCCTTTTCGTTAACCACTACAATTTCACCATCGATTACAGCCCTGATGGGCCATTCCTTTAATGCCGCATGAACAGGGTAAAATTTTTTATTGAAATCATTGTTATTCCTGGAACGCAGATCAGCTTTCCCTTTATACAGGTAAGCAAGTGCGCGGTATCCGTCCCATTTCACTTCATATATCCATTCCGGGTTATCAAAAGCTTCATCCGTCAGAGATGCAAGCATTGGCTTCATGTCTTCGGGCATGGGTGTTTTACTTTTCTTTTTTATGCCCTTTACTATTTCACTTGTCAGAATATCATAATTTTTCCCCGAAGCTTCCGCTTCCGGAGCTGTTGATGAGATAGTTTCTTTTCTGTTTTTAATATTTTCCCCCTTCGCCTCTTTCTGTTCTTTCAATTGACCATTACTCCCACGATTACTTTTCCAGACGCGAGCTGATTTATCAGCAGCGATTTCATCAATTGTTTTTTGTGATATAACAGATTTATCTTTTTTCGTGATATCAGATTTACCAGCGTATTCATCACTTTTCTTAATAAGAAGCCAGGCATTTTCTTCCCGGTTGGTGGATTTCACCAATACGAACTCGCCTTTCACTTTTTCTCCATATAACCGGATTCGCATGGAGCCGGCAATAATTTGACGGGAAACAATTTTTTCTTTCTCAGCCTTGGTAGTCGCTTCTTCAACGGGTTCGTATATGCCCATGTCCCAGATGATCACCTCTCCTGCACCGTAATTACCTTTTGGAATAATACCTTCAAAATCTTTATAGTCAAAAGGATGATCTTCAACAAGCATTGCCAGCCGTTTATCATCCGGATTCAGCGATGGACCTTTAGGGACTGCCCAACTTTTCAAAACACCTTTTAATTCGAGCCTGAAATCATAATGCAGGCGGGAAGCAGCATGTTTTTGGATAACAAACACCAAATCATTTCCCTTTGCTGTTTTTTCCTTTCCTTCAGGTTCTGGCGTCTTATTAAAACTTCTTTTCTTTTTATATGCTTCCAGGCTCATGTGTTAATGACTTAAAAAAATATGCCGGGACATGCTCTGAAAATTCGGTAATCCCTTCGTAAGATATTAATCTAACCAGCGTTAAAATGAAAGAAGCACACCTTACGGGGTATGCTTCTTGTTGTATGTTGAATTCAACAGGTTATCGTTGTAAAATCAATTTGTGGGTTTGCACTTTTCCTTCAATGATCACTTTAACCATGTAAATTCCGGAAGGATGTTTATTAAGATTGAATGAAATGTTACTGATAGTATTGCGCAATTGAAGCTGACGCTTCTCAACAATCCCTCCCTTAGAATTAACAATCCATATTACTGCATTGGTTTCTTTAAAATTGTTGAGTTGCAGGGTAAAGTTTCCCTTAGTGGGGTTTCCAAGCAGTTTCATTTCCGGTTGATTGCTTTCTTCTCTAACAAACTCATTTTTTCTTGCAGAAGAGAGGAAGACCTGATTGCAGACTCCAAGTAAATCTCCGTGTGAAAGGTGTGTTGGAACGGCACTCGGGCTGATACAGATGGTATGACTGTTTGCAGGATTTCCGGGAGGTACATGACACACAAGTACTTTATCCATCTTATGGCCACAGCGCACATCAACCACACACACTTTTATATCTTTTTTTGCCTCACATCCGGCAGCATCTGTAACCGTAACCGTATAGGTATGACATCCAACGGTAGTGGAAGTTATTGTTGTGGATTGTGAAAGATCACCGGTTGACCAGCTATATGAATAGGGAGGTGTTCCACCAGATGGATTAGCAGTAAGGGTTAAGGAAGATGGACCGTAGCCAAGATAAATGGTATTCGCACTTCCTCCCGGACTGACACCAAATACATCAGGCACAGTGATCACCATATTATTGTTTATGGTAATTGTTGTATTGCAGCTTGCAGAATTGCCGTTTGCATCAGTAACCGTCCATGTGATGGTACTTGTTCCTGTATTAAAATTGCCACTTGCATCATCCCCTGTTCCTGAACGGGTAGTTTCTCCGGTAATTTCAAATTTCATAGCGCCTAACCCGCAATTGTCGGTTGCAGTCGCCTTTGGTATAGTATAAGTTCCGGATGAATTAAAACATAATTTTTGATCGGCCGGACAATTAAGAACAGGATTTTGTGTATCTGCATTTTCCGTAACCGTAAAGGTTGACGCAACCGTCACACCATTGTTATCGGTAACCTTCACCGTATAGTTACCTGCAGAGAGGCCGCTGATATCTTCTGAAAAAGAACCAATGTTCCAACTAAACTTATACCCGCCGGTTCCTCCAGTGACTGTAATATCAATACTTCCATCATCTTTACCGGGACAACTTGCAGGAGTTATTACTGCTGATATCTTCATTTCCTCTATAAATGAGGAAGCAGTGATCTGTACACGCTGATCATTAATTGCTGCACCGGTAGCACCGGTAAATCCCCAATACACGTAGGGATTTCCTCCAAAAATTGTATTGATGATATCTCCTGTATACAAATAGGTCATCCCGAGATATTGCACAGTCAATGTATGTGCGGTAGCATTCCAGGTAAAAGTTGCTGTATGATACAATCCGTCTTCAATGTTGGGAAGAGCATATACAGGCCCGGAATTTTCCGGGGTCCCGTGTGTAACGTCGCCATCCTGCATGAATGCAAGATGATCCTCAATCGGGTCATTCCGGTCACCATTGTACCAGGTATCAAATTCTACCGCCAGGGATGGATCGATACCATAATATCCGATGCCACCACCTAATCCCCCCAAGTCGGAACTGAGCGGTTGCAGCACGAATGCGATTCCATCGGCACCACCGCCGTCTAATACACCGAGATTCAATTCCGCCGTAATGGAAAAATCATATCTCAGATCCAGTCTTGTCTGGTACCATAACGAACCTCCCTGATTCGTGGTTTGTTCAGTTAATCTCACTTCCGTAGCATTGAGGCTATCGGCATCGCCATTCAGAACATACGTTTGAGAATAGGAGAGAAAACAAATACAGCATAAAATGATTTGAAAGAAGATCTTTTTCATCATAAACAGTTTTAAGGTTAAAGGTTTCTGTCCGGGACAGTAATTTTTGGTTCGCTAATTCAGCGTTATAATGCAAGGGGTCAGAAAAACTGTTTCAAAGAGAAGGAAACGTGGAGAGGAAGCAATAAATTAATAAAGTCTTCACAGAGAAAGTGGTCGTCATTTCAGATGTGTGAATAAATATAATTTAATTTTTTTGATCTTATACCAGGTCGGATACATATTTATTTTGTTAACGTATGAGCAGCTTGCTGATTAAACAACTTACTTTTTTGAACCCTTTTCAAATGCCAATTAAAGTTGATGCAGGAAAGCTTTGTGTTTTTGAAAAGGTATTCATTAAAAAAATACTGCTACTTCTTTTTTACTACCGTGTACCTATTGAATAAATTTTGGAACTGTGTTTAACTCCTTCAATTACCGTTAAAAAGTCTTATTACAACCATTGCAATCGTTATTTTGCAACCCATGGGCATCGATCCTTCGAATTTTTTATTTGAAACGGCGGTAAGGTTTGTAAATCAAACGAACCGGCACTTGTTTGTAACAGGGAAGGCTGGTACAGGAAAGACTACTTTTCTGAAATTCATCAAGGAAACCGGATATAAAAATATGGCAATTGTAGCCCCAACAGGGGTGGCAGCAATCAATGCCGGCGGAGTAACGATGCATTCTTTTTTTCAACTTCCATTCGGCCCATATATTCCTAAACACCGTACCGGATGGAATGAAAATATTCAGGTAACTGACCGGCATAGCCTCTTTAAAAATATACGTTTCAGTGCGGATAAAAGAGAACTGCTCAGGGAGCTGGAATTATTAGTGATAGACGAAGTAAGTATGTTACGGGCTGATATGCTCGACGCAGTTGACCTCATTCTCCGACACTTCAGGATGCAACCAAATATGCCATTCGGTGGTGTAC